>Ga0114962_10000378_pt1 | contig 39315 bp, 22 predicted proteins | sample C_130820_MF_Meta_FD_87017 | JGI IMG/M metagenome (GOLD analysis project Ga0114962, IMG submission 87017) | Freshwater microbial communities from Lake Croche, Canada to study carbon cycling - C_130820_MF_MetaG | ecosystem: Environmental > Aquatic > Freshwater > Lake | place: Lake Croche, Canada...
CCTACCGGACAATCAACAAGTTTTTACAAATATCAAGCTAAGACAAACTCCCAAACTAATGATCCAGGAAGTGGTTACCTACTCTGGAACAATTCAACTTTATTATCAGCTACTAATATTCATATCAGTCATCTTACTGACGACAGTATTGATATTGACATATTCCTTGCATTAATAAACCTTAATGATGTATTAATCATACAAGATAGAAACGACTCTGCAAACTATCAAAAATGGCAAGTTAATGGTACACCAACAATACATGCTAATAGTTATATAGAATTTCCAGTAGCACTGCTTGATAGTGGTGGCTCAGCGATCACAGGTAATCAAGCAATATTCCTTGCTATCGTATCGACACCGGTTGATGGCGCTACAGGTATACAGGGTGCAAGTGGTTCGACAGGTTTGAGCGGAGCGACTGGTACTCAAGGTATCACAGGCGCTTCAGGTGCAACAGGACCTCAAGGTACTCAAGGTAATCAAGGTCAACAAGGTATCACAGGTGCGTCAGGTGTACAAGGTCCAGATGGATCCACAGGTTTAACTGGTGAACAAGGTGCATCAGGTGCAAGTGGTGCAAGCGGAGCAACAGGTCCACAAGGACCACAAGGTACACGTGGTTCGACAGGTTTAACTGGTAATACAGGTATAAACGGCGCATCAGGTGCGTCAGGTGCAAGTGGAGCTACTGGTCCACAAGGTCAAACAGGTTTACAAGGTGCATCAGGTGCCACAGGTATAAATGGTGCGACTGGTTCTACAGGTCCTACTGGTGGACAAGGTGAACAAGGTGCGTCAGGTATATTTGGTGCTACAGGAAGTACGGGTCCAACAGGTACTAATGGTACTAACGGAACGAATGGAGCATCAGGTGCTAGTGGTGCAAGTGGAGCTACTGGTCCTGCTGGTACTAATGGAACTAATGGAGCATCAGGTGCTAGTGGTGCTACAGGTACATTTAGTGCATTTACTGCACAGTTTGGTCCACAAACTGGAGCAACAGGTGCAACTGGTTCTGTACAAATACTTGGTAGTTTACAAATAGGTACAGGATCTACTGGTGCTACAGGTGCAGTGACTGCATCAGATAAGATAATATCTTCTGCATCTATAGGTGCATCAGGTGCACAGGGTGCGTTTGCATATGGTACACTAAACTATACAGATGGCAACATCCTTGCATCGTTTACATCATCTGTAAACAGTTACAACCAGATACTTCTACAAAATACAAGCACTGGTACAGCTGCATCTACTAACTTCGTAGTATCAAACGACCAAGCAACTAACTCAACCTACTACGGTGAGTTTGGTATGAACGGTTCTGGCTTCACACAAGGCTCATCATTATTCTCTACACCAGGTATCGTATACCTCGCAGCACAGTCTACAGACCTTGCTATCGGTACATACGGCGCTAAGAACATCTACTTCACAACAAACGATAGTGCTACCGCACATATGACGATCAGTTCTACTGGCTATGTTGGTATCGGTACTACACCATCAGGTTCATATAAACTTGAAGTATCTGGTACAGTGAGTGCTACAGATCTTAACACCACATCTGATAAGCGTGTTAAGAAGAACATCAAGAAGATCAAGAACGCACTTGATATAGTCAAAGCTATAGATGGTGTATCATTCAAATGGAAAGAAAATGGTAAACAATCTTATGGTGTTATTGCTCAAGACTTACAAGAGATATTACCAGAACTAGTTGGTGGTAATGAAGACAGTTTATCTGTGTCATACTTACCGTTGATAGCATTCTTGATTGAAGCGATCAAAGATCAGCAAAAACAGATCGATAAATTGGCTAATAAATAATTTTACATTAAACAAATTCTATATTATAATTATATCATAAACTGAGGAGTAACTATGTCAAGAGTGAAGTTTCACACTGTTGAGCAACCAGATTCAGATACGACAACATTCGTATTATCATGCAACCGTCTAGACGTCCTAGATAAAACACTTAACTCATTCTTTGAGACACAAGACTACATCACAAAGCTAGTCATCGTAGACGACTCTGCAGAGCCTGGTGTATTTGAGACTCTTGTAGAAAGATACGGAGACTTCTCAGACGTTATCTGCTTCCCTAAAAATCGTTCACAGTGGTGGGCCATGGATTTCATGGTTTCCTACTGCGATACAGAATACATCTTCTATCTTGAAGACGACTGGGAGCTCCTCAAACCTGGTTACCTAGACCAATCAAAAGCAATCCTTAAAAAATATAGAGATGTTGGTGTAGTAGATACTTCATGGCGTACGTTTGAGTTTCAAGGCATAGACTCATATCATAAAGAGCTTATCGATGACATGTTCTATTGGAAGAGACCATGGAAGATAACAGATGGACACTTAGCTTGGCATGCATGGGTAGGTTCACCAAACCTAAGACGCAGAGATGACCTTATCATGTTAGGCCGTGTAGAGAAGTGGCACAACGAATGGAACATCGATCGTAAGTTTACTGCGTTAGGTTTCAAAGGAGTATACCTTAATGGAGAATACTCAAGACACTTAGGTGACAAGTGTTCTAAGATGGAAGGTAAACGACCAGACGACTCTAAGACTCCTTATGACTTCTTACCTCCAGAACTTAAGAAGAATCGTAGAGCCCCATACATCGACTACAGAGAGATGGACTACATATATGAATATCCAGCAGATGTAACTCTAGTTACCATGGCAGTAGATATATCTCGCGGTGATAGATCTTTCGAAGAACACTACATCAAAGGTCTTGATCATCTGCTAGCCGTACGTAACCCGTTAATCGTGTATGCAGATCCCAAGTATCATGACTATATCCGTAAGAGACGTAAACAACTAAACGTAGCTACATCAGATAATAGGATCCAAGTAAGAGGCCTCGACCTAAGAGATATCGAAGATCGTACACCGTTCAATGAGATACAGAACATCATAACTAATCCAGAATGGATCAAGCAGTCTGACTGGATTGATGGTTCTGCTTTGACAAACCCATACTATATACCTCTTACCATAATCAAGAACGCTTTGCTTGCACAAGTTGCCAACTCAAACCCGTTTGGATCTAAACGATTCTATTGGATAGACTCGGGTATGTCAAGTAGCTTTAATCTTGATGAACCAATATCTACATGGAACTTCTTATTCTTACCTAAGGATAAGTTCTTCTTGACTTCATATCCATACAATACAGATTCTGAGATCCATGGCTGTAACATTGATACAATGACAGAGATTGTTGGTAGAAAACCAGAGTACGTTTGTCGTGCAACACTATTTGGGGGCAGCAGGGAACAGATCGCTGAATTCAATGATAAATACTTTGATCTGATCAAGCAGTGCCTAGACAAAGGTACTATAGGAACAGAAGAAGCAATATTTACATTAGTTGAGATGAAGTATCCTGACTTAGTAAATCGTTATGCAATGCCAAATGGCGATATTAAAAATTATTTGAACACTATAAGGAATAGATGATGCGCTTTCATATTTTAGGTCTCCCACATACAGTATCAAGCAAAGAGTATGTTGCTTGTGCCTACACTCAAAAAGTAGTTAAGTTTGCAAAGATGATGACTGATCGTGGTCATACCGTCATCCACTACGGTCATGAAGACTCTGACCTACAATGTACTGAGCATGTACCTGTAACTACAAATAAAGACCTTGAGATTGCTTATGGTTCTTATGATTGGCGTAAGAACTTCTTTAAGTTTGCTACAAACGATCATGCATATACAGAATTCTATAAAAATGCTATTCGTGAAGTAGGTAAACGCAAACAACCTAATGACTTCATCTTACCATTTTGGGGATCAGGTACTAGACCAGTATGTGATGCACACCCAGACTTAATCGTCGTAGAACCCGGCATTGGTTATGCTGGTGGACATTGGGCTAAATTTAAGATCTTTGAATCATATGCTATCATGCATGCATACTATGGACTTGAGGCTGTTGGTATGTGTAAGAATAACTTCTATGATGTAGTTATCCCAAACTACTTTGATCCTGATGACTTTACATATGCACCTGAAACAAAGGAAGACTACTGCTTATTCTTAGGTCGAGTCTATGAAGGTAAAGGTATCCATATAGCTATCCAAGCTACTGAAAAAGCTGGCATGAAACTAAAGGTCGCAGGTCAGAATAACCTTGAAGCATGCGGATACAAAGAGATCCCTAAACACGTTGAGTTCATAGGCTATGCGGACGTAGAGAAGCGTAGAGAGCTGATGAGTAAAGCAAAGGTATCATTCGTTGCATCTATGTACGTTGAGCCGTTTGGTGGTGTACAGATCGAGAACTTATTCTCTGGAACACCTACTATCACTACTGATTGGGGTTCATTCACAGAGAACAACATCCATGGTGTTACAGGCTATCGTTGTCGTACCATGGAAGAGTTTGTGTGGGCACTTAAGAACATCGATCGTATCAATCCACAAGACTGTCGTGATTGGGCATTAAGAAACTTCTCACTTGAGAAAGTTGCTAAGATGTATGAAGAATACTTCCAAGCTGTACTTAACATCCATGGTAAACAAGGTTGGTATGAACCAAATCCTGGTCGTACAGATATGGACTATGCAGTCAAGCATTATCCTGGTCGAGCAGACCCTATCGACTACGGCTATATTGAAGCTGAAGAGAGACCATGTGCTGCACGTATCGCAGAATGGATAAAAGAAAAGCTAGACCCTAAATCATTACTTGACATTGGTTGTGGTCCTGGCATGTACGTAGACGAGCTTATCAAAGTAGGTGTACCAGCATTTGGTATCGACATCGATGATCGAGTAGAAGGTAAAGACTACCTCGCAAGAGAGAGCATCTTTGATACTAAGAGGACAGCAGAAGTAGTGACGTGCTATGAAGTATTAGAACACATAGACCCTACATATGCAGACCAAGAAGTAGATGCATTATATAATGCTATCGAACCAGGTGGTACAATGATATTCACAGCTGCCCAACCTGGTCAAGGTGGAGTAGGTCATATCAACTGTCGTAAGAGAGATTACTGGCTCAAGAAGTTTGTGGATAAAGGATTAATCTATCATCCAGGTCTTACAGAAGAATTAATTGCCTTTGAAAAGAAAGGCATACACATGGGTTGGTTCATAAGAAATGTGATGGTATTTAAGAAAAAATAGACAAACTGAATCGTCTGTTATATAAATAATACTATTAACAGACGAGTTCTAGGGAGCGAAGATGTCTATCAAAGTCCAAGGCACGACCGTAATCAGTGACGGTAGTGTATTCTATCCATTAAACACAGTTGATCGCGCATCGACAGTATCCATATCATCAGGTACTCTTACCCTTGATCTCCAAGCTAGTTCAATCTTTGAACTAAACCTCACATCAAACGTTACATCATTAACACTTAATAACGTTGCATCCAGTTCTGGTACTAACGTGACAAGCTTTACACTCATAACCATCGGCGATGGTACAGCACGTACTATAGCATGGCCAGGTACTTTCGTTTGGCCAGGTGGTACAGCCCCAACAATCACATCCACATACGCTAAGAGAGACGTGTTCGTATTCTTCTACGAGAACACCGTGTGGCATGCATTCATCGCAGGACAAAACCTATAATGGCTAACTTCGCATACATAAAAGATGATGTAGTACAGGAAGTTCATGACAGCTTACCTGGAAACTGGAAAAATTACAGTAACTTCTTTGCATTAACAGATGAGACAGACTACCTTAAATCAATAGGTTGGTATCCAGTCGTCTATCAAGCACCAGAGTATGATGAGTCTACTAAGAAGCTTGGTCAACTAACATACAACTTTGATGGTACACAGGTCATCGAGTCTAATGAAGTCGTTGATAAACCAGTAGTATATACTCCTCCAGCTAAGACTGAAGCTGAACTATTAGCAGAAGCTTGGGTCGCAGTAAGAGCTCAAAGAGACTTACTCATGGCAGAAGCCGACTGGAGATATAATAGGTATGCAAGACAAGTAAGACTTGAGTTGACACCTACAGATGATATCGCTTTACTAGATGCATATATGCAGGCGTTAGCCGACGTCACTGCTCAAGAAGACCCTTATAATATTACATGGCCGACACTATAGATGTTAAGAAACCTGCTACTCGCTGCAGCTGGAGCTACATCACCAGTACAATTATCTTCAGGACCGTTATACTCCTGGGGTGATAATACCTATGGCGAGTTGGGTCTTAGTGACCTAGTACACCGTTCATCACCAGTCCAAGTTGGTAGTTCATCATGGATATCCATAGCATCAAGTAATAACTTCACTGCAGCCATAAGTCCAGATTATAATCTCTATGTATGGGGAGATACTACTGCATTAGGGTATAGTGTAGATTATAGTAGTCCAACACTAGTAACTCCATTAGATGTTACAAACGCATATACACCAATTAGTTTTTCATTTACTCAAGTAGCTGCAGGAAATTCTCATTTAGTATTAAAAGGTACAAATCAAGAATATGGAACAATCCCACTAACTCTTGGATATGGAGATAAGGGTCAACTTGGAGGTAATGCTACAAGTTGGCAAGATAAGAGCTGGACAATGGTCTCTACCGCTCCTGGTGGAACACATACTCTTGCGATCAATACAATTGACTATTCTTTATGGACATGGGGTAACAATGCTTCAGGTCAACTAGGTTTTGCCAACACAGTGCATAGATCATCACCAGTTCAACTTGGTACTAATTCTTGGTATTATGTAGCAGCAGGAGGAAATGGAGCAGGCGGTCTTGGTTCTAGTTATGCGATCGATATGAATGGACTTTTGTGGGCGTGGGGTGATAATACGTATGGTCAATTAGGTTTTGCCGACACAGTGCATAGATCATCACCAGTTCAAGTTGGTAGTAGTATTTGGACTATAATATCAGCTGGTGGCGGTACAGCCATAGGTATCACAGAAGATAATAATAATCCTCCTAATTTTATTGATTTAACTGGAAGGCTTTGGTCATGGGGCAATAATACATACGGTAAGTTAGGCCAAAATGATCAAGTCCATCGTTCATCACCAACACAAGTTGGTACTAACAGTAGTTGGAAATTTGTTTCTACAGGTGTGTCACACGTAGCGGCTTTAGGTACATCACAGTTATTGTTTACTTGGGGATTGAACTCTACTGGTCAACTAGGTGATAATACTATAGTACATAGATCATCACCAGTTCAAGTTGGCAGTAATGGATTTGATACTGTTGCATGTGGTGTGTCATTTACTGTTGCTTTATCTAGTAACAAATTAGTTACATGGGGTAGCAACACTAATGGTGAATTAGGTTCAAATACAAGAGTACATAGATCATCACCAGTTCAAGTTGGTGCAGCAAACTATAAGATCCCTTCTTATGATTTTAGAGGCGGCGGTGGAATAGCTGCGTATACTGGTGCAGCTGTCATAGATGTTTCATATAAATTATGGGCTTGGGGGCCAAATACTACGGCATTTGGCTCGGTAGTAGGTGATGGCACTGTTGTATCACGTTCATCTCCTGTACAAATTGGTACGTCATCATGGAGTTTTATTACTTCTGGAGGTGTTGGCACAGTAGGTTATACCGCAGGAATTAAGACAGACGGAACATTGTTTTTATGGGGTAATAATACGAATGGTCAACTAGGTATAAACGTTGTCGGTGCACATCGTTCATCACCAACCCAAATTGGTGCTTATAATGCATACACTACTAATTTAGTTAATCCAGGTTTTTATACCTTTGGTAGTGCAACATATGCTCGTAATGTATTCGCGGGAGGTAACAACTCTGCGTATGTATCACAAGGAGATGCTGGAGCATATGTTGGTTATGTATATGTTTGGGGAGACAATACATATGGCCAAATAGGAGATAGTACAGTTGCACATCGATCATCACCATTTCAAGTAGGTACATGGCCATTTGATAGAGGCGGATTATCTGCAAAGATGGGTATTGGTGCTAGCCATATGACCTTAATCTCTAATGATGGATCATTATGGACATGGGGTAATAATACTTCAGGACAACTTGGAAGTGCAACAGCAGCACACCGTTCATCTCCAGTACAAGTAGGTACATCATCATGGTCTGCTGTGTCTGCAGGAGCATCACACACATTAGCCATAACATCCAATGGTTCTCTATATGGTTGGGGATCATACGCTGGTCAAACAGGATTCGCCCCAGCGTGGTGGACAGACGTTAATATCGCATACACGAGTTCTATAGGTCTTAAGAACGATGGTTCACTATGGACATGGGGTGGTAATGCTCTAGGTCAACTTGGTAGCTTAACTCTTACACATCGTTCATCTCCTGTTCAAGTAGGCACATCTTCATGGACTGCTATAGCTGGTGAAGTAACTAGTAACTATGGTATACTTAAAGATGGAGGGCTATATGCATGGGGCGGTAATACATATGGACAACTAGGTCTAAGTGACTTAGTACATCGATCATCTCCAGTACAAGTAGGTACATCAAGTTGGACATCATTAGGTGGCGGAGCTATAGATACAACTCTTGTTGTAAGAGTTGCAATCCGTAAAGATGGAGGATTATTTAGTTGGGGCGTTAATACTGTAGGTCAAATTGGTGATAGTTCGGCTATACACCGTTCATCTCCAGTTCAAATAGGTTCTTCATCATGGTCAGCGGTGTCATCTACAGGTGACTTCTCTGCAGGTATCAAGAAAGACGGCTCTCTATGGGTATGGGGTAACTTAACATCAGGTCAAGTTGGTAATAACTTCTCAGATGTATCATACTGGTCACAGATAAGTAACGGTGTATCACACTCAATGGCTATCAAGAACGATGGTACACTATGGGCATGGGGTAGCAATGCTAGTGGTCAACTAGGAGATGGAACATACACTTCTAAGTCTTCACCAGTACAAATCAGCACATCATCATGGACTTCTGTGTCTACTGGTACAGATCATACTATGGCTGTACGTTCTGATGGAGCTTTATTCGGTTGGGGCTTTAATCAGGTAGGTCAAGTAGGTGATAACTATCAAAATACTGTATATTCATGGACAACACTGAGTATAGGTGGAGGTAATACTACTGGTGGATTCAGGTTAGGTATTAGACAAGATGGATCTTTATGGGGTTGGGGTCTTGGTACAGGTGGTGCACTAGGCACAAACGATTCTATATCAAGAAGTTGGCCTGTACAAATTGGATCTTCAACATGGACTTCGGTAGCTGCAGGTGCTTCTACAGCTATAGCTATTCGTAGCGATGGTGGGTTATTTACATGGGGATATAATCAAAACGGTGGGTTAGGATTAAACGATCGTGTAGATAGATCATCACCAGTCCAAGTAGGTACATCAAGCTGGACATCGGTATTTTCTGGCGCAAACTCTTTATTTGCTATCAGAACAGACGGATCACTATGGTCATGGGGTTTAGGCATATTCGGTATCTTAGGATCTAACGCGGTTGGAGCTCGTTCATCACCTGTACAAGTTGGTACTACATCAAGTTGGACAAAAGTAGCTGCAACATTAAGTTATGCTTTAGCTTTAGATTCTGCTGGAGGGTTATGGTCATGGGGATCTGGTACAGGTGGGTTACTCGGATCTGCTGCAGCTGTGCATCGATCATCACCTGTTCAAGTAGGTACATCTTCATGGACAGCTATAGCTGCTGGTCTAAGCGGAGCTGCAGCTGTTAGATCGGATGGTGCTTTATTTACATGGGGATTTGGTATCAACGGCGTGTTAGGATCTAACGCTACTGCAAATCGTTCATCACCAGTGCAAGTTGGTACATCATCATGGACACAAGTCATGACGACATACGCTGACTTAAATGACATGTGGGCTATTCTTTCAGACGGTGGGTTATTTGCATGGGGTGTTAACACTAATGGCGAAGTTGATAACTCTGGTGCATCAGTATCATCTCCTGTTCAAGTAGGCACATCATCATGGTCACAAGTATATAGCGGCGCAGGAACTACACCTGCGGCCAAAGCTACTAATGGTTTAATATATACATGGGGCACAAATACTAACGGTGAGGCAGCTATAGCTTCACTTGGTACGAACGCTATAAACAATATACCTTATGATTTACTTGGATTAGCTACTCCAATTATATCACCAATACAGATTGGTACATCATCATGGTCATCTGTCTCAGCGTCAGCGCAGTATACTTTAGCTATTAGATCTAATAATATGCTGTATGCATGGGGTTATAACTTTAATGGACTATTAGGTCAAAGCAATACAACACTCAGATCATCTCCAACACAAATTGGTACTTCATCATGGACTGCTGTATCTACATTTACATCAAACGTAGCTGCATTAAGATCAGACGGTAGATTGTTTGCATGGGGAGATGACTCAACAGGTCAACTAGGTCAAGTGGATCAAAACGTTTCAAGGTCTTCACCAGTACAGATCGGTACATCATCATGGACAGCAATAGCCACTGGTCTAAACCACATGTTCGCTATTAAGTCTAATAATACATTATGGGGTTGGGGTGATGACACATACGGACAACTAGGTTTAAACATTAATACTACAACGTATCCTGCAGCATCATGGACAAGTATAGGCATTGGTGTAGATCATGTTGCAGCTATTGATCAAGCTGGACGACTCATAACATGGGGTAACAACGCTACAGGTCAACTAGCCACTGGAACTACTACTGCAAGGTCTTCACCAACGCAAGTCGGTACGTCTTCATGGTCACAGGTATATTCTGGTTCTGGCACAACTTTTGTTAAAGCTATTGATTCAACGTTATATGCTACAGGTGCAAATACTACAGGTCAACTAGGTGATACCACTATAGTGAATAAGTCTTCGCTGGTACAAGTTGGTGGATCATGGTCAATGATCTCAGCTGGCGTATCTACCACAGCAGGTATCAAGGCAGACGGTACACTATGGGCATGGGGTAACGGTAACAACGGTATGCTTGGCCAAAATGATAAAACCTCTATCAACAGATCATCACCTGTACAGATCGGTTCTGGTTCATGGACGACAGTGTCAGTAGGTATTAGTCATGTAGCTGCCGTAAGAAATGATGGTGCACTATTCACATGGGGTTTTGGAGTTAATGGAGAACTTGGTGATAACCTTGCAAACTCTGCAAATCAAAGCTTCCAATCATGGGCATCTATAGCTGCCTCTGAGAGTACTACTTTTGGTATCAAGGCAGACGGCACACTATGGTCATGGGGTAGTGGTAATATTGGTGCATTAGGTCAAAATAATACAACAAATTATTCTTCACCAGTGCAAATTGGTGCATCAAGTTGGACAACTGTATCTACCGGAGGGTCATTCGCTGCAGCTATCAGATCTGATGGTACACTATGGTCATGGGGTAATGGTAATAATGGTGCATTAGGTCAAAATAATACAACAAATTATTCTTCACCAGTGCAAATTGGTGCATCAAGTTGGACATTAATTTATGCTACGTCCGGTAATGGTAGTGGTGGAATTGGTAGAATATATGGTATACGATCAGATGGCGGTTTGTTTGCATGGGGAGGTGGTAATAATGGTGTATTAGGTCTAAATGATTCGAATAATCGTTCTTCACCAGTGCAAATTGGTGCATCAAGTTGGACACAAGTGACCTCTGCACAACATACAGCAGCTAATGGAGCAATTCCATTTGCTGCAGCTATTAGGTCTGACGGTGGACTATTCACATGGGGTCAAAATACTTATGGTGTGTTTGGTGATGGTAGTCTTGATAATTCTTATCGTTCATCTCCAGTTCAAGTTGGTACATCATCATGGACATCAGTGGCAGCAGGTTCATCACACGCGGTCGGTATAACAACAGATGGTGCATTATGGACATGGGGTCTTGGTAGTACAGGTGAACTCGGTGATAATACTGGAATTATACCTAGCATATTATTTACACAAGTAGCATACGGTGTATCACATACGCTAGCTATCAAAGGTGATGGATCACTATGGGCGTGGGGATATAATATTAGCGGAGAATTAGGACTTACAGATCGTGTATACAGATCATCACCAGTCCAAATAGGTACATCATCATGGACAGCTATAGCCGCGATAAAAGCTGGTAGTGCATCAGGGACAGCATCACTTGCTATACGTTCTGATGGAGCATTATTTAGCTGGGGTGGTGGTACAAATGGTGAGTTAGGAGACAGCACAACAGCACCTCGATCATCACCAGTCCAAATAGGTACATCATCATGGACATCTATATATGCAGGTACATCACATGTAGGTGGTATAAGTAATTCAAGTTTATATGTATGGGGCGGTAATACTAGTGGTCAACTAGGAGATGGTACAACAGTATCCAAGTCTTCACCAGTACAAGTTGGTGCGTCTTCATGGACACAAGTATCACTCGGCGATCAACATAGTTTAGGTATAGTTAGCTCAAAACTATATACATGGGGTCTTGGTACGTCTGGTCAGCTTGGTAATAACTTAGCAACTGCAATCAATACTTCATGGTCACAGATTTCATATGGTGATTCTCATATAGTAGCACTCAAAGCAGATGGTTCATTATGGACATGGGGAGCAGATGATTCGGGTCAGCTAGGTGATAACACAAATGTGCACAGATCATCACCAGTACAAATAGGTACATCATCATGGACAGCTATAGCTGCCGGACCAACATATACTTTTGCGATACGTAGTGGTGGTAGTTTATTTGCATGGGGTAGTGGAGCAACATATGGAACTCTTGGCCTAAATGATACTTCAACTTATTCATCACCGGTTCAAGTAGGTACTTCTTCATGGACAAGTGTTTATACTAATACAAGTTTTGTTGCAGCTATAAGAAGTGATAAAGCTTTATTTACATGGGGTGCTAATAATAGAGGACAACTAGGAGACGGCTCTGCATATGTACATCGTTCATCTCCAGTGCAGATTGGTGCATCTTCATGGACAAGCGTTACGGCTGGTGATACACACACGATGGCTATTCGTTCTGACGGAGCTTTGTTTGGATTTGGTAATAATGGTAACGGACAACTTGGAGACTTGGTAACTAGTACCATAAGCTTACCAACATATTCATGGACACAGATTTCATATGGTTCTAATGATGGTGGTGGACAATTTGCATTAGCACTCAAAGCAGACGGGTCACTATGGTCATGGGGAGATAATACTGCAGGCGTATTAGGCTTTACTGATACTGTGCATAGGTCATCACCAGTGCAAGTTGGTACGTCTTCATGGACATCTGTGTTTGCTGGAGTTTCAAATGCATTTGCTATCCGTTCAGACGGTGGATTATTTGCATGGGGTGCCAATCTCTCTACAGACCCATTACCGTTCAGTGATGCGACTGCTCGCTCATCTCCAGTACAAGTAGGTACGTCTTCATGGTCACAAGTATCAGGCGGTATTAGCTCTGCAACTGCAACGTATGCGGCTATTCGTTCAGACGGTGGGTTATTTGCATGGGGTGATAACACCTACGGTCAGTTAGGTAATAATAGTAACTTTTTAAGTTCATCATCACCAGTACAGATCGGTACATCATCATGGTCATCAGTATCTGTTGGTGAGAGTCATATCACAGCTATACGTAGTGGTGGATCATTATATGTATGGGGTGGTAATTCACAAGGTCAACTAGGTGACAATTTATCATTGGTCGGCACAGCTATACCTCAACTTTCATGGACACAAATCCAAACTGGCCTTGGTGATTCAACAACTGGAAATAATCCACCATCTGCTGGTATCAAAGCCGACGGTTCATTATGGACATGGGGCTTAAACAGTAGTGGAGAATTAGGTTCAACCTCAAAAGTACATAGGTCATCACCAATACAAGTAGGTACATCATCATGGACAACAGTATCAGTTGGGTCATCTATTGCAGCTGCTATTAAATCTGATGCTACACTCTGGACATGGGGTCTTAACTCTATTGGACAACTAGGAGACGGCACAGTAGTATCTCGATCATCACCAGTTCAAATTGGCGGATCATGGTCTTCAGTTTCTGCAGGCATATCTGCACAACTCGGTGTTAAGAGTGATGGATCATTATGGTCATGGGGGTCTGGTACTGGAGGACATTTAGGTTCTAATGCAGTTGCTCATCGTTCATCACCTGTACAAGTAGGTACATCGTCATGGTCACAAGTATGGACCAACGCTGCCGCAACAACACAAAGCGTATATGCAACTAACTCTTCAGGTGTACTATATGCCTGGGGACTTAATACAAACTATAACTTAGGTGATACCACAGCTATACATCGTTCATCACCAGTGCAGATAGGTACATCATCATGGTCTTCTATCGCGGCAGGATTAAGCACTACTATAGGTATATCAAATAATAGATTATTTGCATGGGGTGGCGGAGGTGGCGGACAACTAGGTGACAATGCGACATATTCTACTGCTGCTATTACAGTTACATCATGGAACTTCATAGCTATCAGTGGGCTTGGTAATAGCTTTGGTATCAAGTCAGACTCTACACTATGGACATGGGGCGGAGGTGGTTCTGGCGTCAATGGTACAGGTACTTCAACTTTCTCTCAGTCTTCTCCAGTACAGATAACTGGTGTTGGTTATTCAAGCTGGTCACAAGTTTCTACTAATGGATACACTGCGGCTGGTATCACAACAAACGGTTTATTATGGACATGGGGATATAATAATAGTGGTGAATTAGGCGTAAATGCAAGTGCTTCTAGGTCTACACCAGGTCAAATCAGTGCATCTTCATGGGCGTGTGTGAGTGTTGGTGGAGCAGGCGGAAATGGAGTCGTCGCGGCTATCACTACAGGTTTTGCACTATATACATGGGGTTATGGTACTAATGGACAACTAGGTAATAGTGTAACAACTAGTAGATCATCTCCTGTGCAAGTTGGTACATCATCATGGGTACAAGTTTCGGTCGGTGGCTCACATGTAATAGCAATGCAGGTAAGTTCCGGGAATATATTTACATGGGGTAGTAATACCTATGGTCAGTTAGGTTCAGTGGACTCAGTCACATCACGATCATCTCCAGTCCAAATCGGTACATCATCATATAAAGCTAATAATCCCACACTTGGTCGACCAATATCTATTGCTGCAGGATTGAGTCATACCCTGTTTGTTGGTGGTAATGCTGGAGTTGCTCAACTATGGACATGGGGCGGTAATTCAAATGGTGAACTAGGTTCTAATACTGTAACAGCAAGATCATCACCAGTCCAAGTAGGTACTTCATCATGGTCACAAGTCGCTGCGGGTAATGGATTCTCGATAGGTATCGCAGCTCCTTCAGGTGCATTATATACATGGGGTGCTAATAATACAGGTCAACAAGGCTCTAATAACGGTAGTGGAATTGCTGCTAGATCTTCACCAGTTCAGGTAGGTACTACATCATCATATACAATGATATCTACAGGTGATGCGGGTAATAACACTACTGCTGCTGTAGCAGCTATCGTAGGATCTCAACTATGGGCATGGGGTAATAACACTAATGGTAACGTTGGTGATGGTACTACCCTACATAGATCATCTCCAGTCCAGATCGGTGCTGCAGCTGCGGTGGCGTCATTCTGGAGTACATCATCTCCTGTACAGATCGGTAGTTCATCATGGACACAGGTAGCAGTAAAAAATGGTAACTCATTCTTTGCAAGGAGAAATGATGGTGCTCTATTTGCATGGGGTCTAAATACAAACGGTGAGTTGGGTCTTAATGACCTAGTACATAGATCGTCACCAGTTCAAGTAGGCTCATCATCATACACGACTATTGGAGCAAACAACGGCGCTCTTGGTGTTATAACTACAGGTGGTCTAGCATATCTATGGGGATTAGGTACTAGTGGACAACTTGGTGATAACACGATCGTATCTAAGTCTTCGCCTGTACAAGTAGCATCTACATTATACACATCATTAGCATATCTATTGGCATCACCGATACAGATCGGTACTTCATCATGGTCACAAGTAGCCGCTGGCGCTTCATTCACAGCAGCTAGGAGGACAGACGGTGGTCTATTCACATGGGGATTAGGTACCGGTGGATTACTAGGTGACTCTACAGTTGCATCAAGATCATCACCTGTACAAGTTGGTACATCATCATGGACATCAATAGCTACAAAGCTAAATGCTGTAGCTGGTATACTATCAGGTGGTGGGCTATATACATGGGGATTAAACGCTAATGGAGAACTAGGTTCAACCTCAAGAGTGCACCGCTCTTCACCAGTCCAAATCGGTACATCATCATTTACACAAGTTTCTGTTGGTCAAGTTGGCATGGGTGCAATCACGACAGGATCTACACTCTTTACGTGGGGTACTAACGGAGGTGGATGGCTCGGTGATAACTCAGTCACATCACGATCATCTCCAGTACAGATTGGTCCTAACGCTTCTGGTATAATATCTCCTGTACAGATCGGTACATCATCATGGTCGCAAGTCACAGCTGGTTACTTAAATTCATTCGCGATAAGGTCTGATGGTGCATTGTTCTCAATGGGTTATAATAATACTGGTGATTTAGGTCAAAGTGATCTAGTACATAGATCATCACCAACACAAGTAGGTTCATCATCATGGACAAGTGTATCTTCAAGACTTAACCATGTACTTGGATTAACTATTGATGGAGGCTTATATACATGGGGATCTGGTACCGGTGGATTACAAGGATCTAATGCTACTGCAAATAGATCAGCACCAACACACGTAGGTACATCTTCATGGACATCAATATCTGCTGGAGTAAGTAATGGTGGCGCTATTGGTCTTGGTAATACACTATTCACATGGGGATTAAATGGTACAGGTCAGCTAGGTGACAATACTGTAGTACACAGATCATCCCCTGTACAAGTAGCTAACTCAACTTATAAGATCTTAAGTCCTACACAGATCGGTACATCATCATGGTCAACTGTAGCTGCAGGTAACTCATTCGCTGCTGCCTTAACTGGAGTCAAGTATTGGTCGACAGTAGCTACATTAGCATCAGGATCTAGATTTGCAATAAGATATGATGGTGCATTGTTTGCATGGGGTGCAGGAACTAGTGGTATATTAGGCTCAAATGATACCGTACATAGATCATCTCCAGTCCAAGTAGGTGCATCTTCATGGACATCAATTTCATCTTTAGGTGATAGTGCGATTATGGCTATTCGTGCTGACGGTGGTCTATTCACATGGGGATTAGGTACCGGTGGATTACTAGGTGACTCTACAGTTGCATCAAGATCATCTCCAGTACAAGTTGGTACATCATCATGGTCACAAATAGCGTCTGGTTGTTCTACAGCCGCGGCTATTCGTACTGACGGTGCACTATTCACATGGGGTGTCAATAGTGTTGGAGCACTAGGTGATAATACTATCGTTAGTAGATCATCTCCAGTACAAATAGCTGGATCATGGTCTAAAATTGCGGCAGGTGGTGATCAGAATTGGATGGTTGGTATCAAAGCAGGCGGCACACTATGGGCATGGGGAAGTAACACATATGGTCAACTTAGCTCTAATGATAGAGTACATCGTTCATCTCCTGTACAGGTCGGTACATCATCATGGTCTGCAGTTGCTGCACAGAGTGTGACAGTTGCAGCTATTCGTACTGACAGTGGACTATTTACATGGGGGTTTGGTGGTAATGGTCAACTTGGCTCTAATGATAGAGTACATCGTTCATCTCCAGTCCAAGTAGGTACTAATAGCTGGACCACTATAGGCGGTAACGGTCATAATTTAAATGAATGTATGTATGGTATCCTCACTGATAATACATTATACACGTGGGGTTATGGTAATTCTGGTCAACTAGGTGATAGTAATGCAGTAAATAGATCTTCACCAGTACAAATTGGTGGATCTTGGAGTATAGTATCTATGCATAATACTACTACTGCGGGCATCACTATCGACGGTGCATTATATGCCTGGGGTGCAAACACATATGGTCAAGGAACTAGTGATAAGATAGTTTATTCATCTCCAGTCCAAGTAGGTAGTGAGATTATTTCACCTAGACTACATGTATGGGGTGATAACACATATGGTCAACTAGGTCTAAATGACGTAGCATCTAGATCATCACCAGTGCAAGTACCATCTGGTTTTGTTAATAAAGTTGTAGTGTTGACATCAGGAAGTTCAACTGTCATACCTTCTGACTTCTCATCATTGATATCTGTAGAAGCTATAGGTGGAGGTGGAGGTGTCAGTGGTGCAAATAGTGGAGGTTCTGGTGGTGGTGCATATGCAGTGACTACTTCTATCACCGGTTTAGCAGCAAATCAAACAGTTTATTATCAAGTTGGTGCTGGTGTAGATTCATGGTTGAATACTTCTAATGCTGTACCTACATCTTCTACTACAGGTGTATTAGCAAAAGCTGGTAGTCCTAACTCAGGTGGAACTGGCGGTGCTGGTGGACTAGCAGCTTCATCTATAGGAAGTACAGTATATAGCGGTGGTGATGGTGGTGGTAGTAATGCTGTAGCAAGTACTACGGGCGGGGGTGGTGGCGCAGCTGGACCAAATGGTGCAGGAGCTAATGGTGCTGCTAGCTCAGGTAGTTATGGTGGTGGCGGCGGTGGCGCTGATGGAGGTAGTGCTGGATCTGGTACTACGGGCGGTGCTGGTGCTGGTCCTGGTGGATTAACAGGAACCGGATCTGGAGCAGGTGGTAACGGTTCAAGTGGTGGTGTAGGATCTCCAGGAACTACTCATTATATAACTTCATGGGGTGGAACTTATGGTCCAGGAGGTGGTGGGGGTGGCGCTTATAGCTCCAGTGGTGGAGCTGGTGGTAATTATGGTGGTGGTGGCGGTGGTAATTATAATAACTTTACATCTACTGGCACATCTGGTATCATAGTCATACGTTATGTATCAACAACAAATTATTCATTTGCTAGTATTGTTGCAAGCTCTTCAACACTAGCTTCTATTGATAGTACATCTTCTTTATGGATATGGGGTGCTGGCACAAATGGTGTCTTAGGTGACTTAACGACAGCCCATAGGTCATCACCTGTACAGATATCATCAAGTACATCATGGTCTTCAGTATATGCAGGACCAAATAATATTGCTCTTAAGGCAATTACGCCAAGTAGTTACTTATATACATGGGGTCTTGGTACAGCAGGTCAACTAGGTGATAACACGATCGTATCTAAGTCATCACCAGTCCAAATTGGTGGTATATATTATCTAAAGACTCCAACTAAGATCGGTACATCTTCATGGACATCAGTATCGGCTGGTACAGCTATCACATTTGGTAAACTATCAAATGGATCCATATATTCGTGGGGTAATAATACTAACGGACAACTAGGTCAAAGTGATCTAGTACATAGATCATCTCCTGTACAGATAGGTACATCATCATGGACAAGCGTATCAACTGGTACATCAACAGCATTTGGTATATCATCCACAAAAGCACTATATGCATGGGGTATAGGTACACTTGGTGCATTAGGTCTTAATAGTGTTGTTACTCAATCATCACCGACACAAGTCGGTCTACAACAATATGTACAACTATCTCCTGTGCAGATAGGTACATCATCATGGTCAACTGTATCTGCAGGTAACTCATTCACGGTAGCTATCAAGACAGATAATACACTGTGGGCATGGGGTAGCGGTAGTAATGGTATACTTGGTCAAAACGACACGACTAGCCGTTCATCACCTGTACAAATAGGTTCTTCGTCGTCTGCAAAGACTATACTCATAACATCTACCGGATCTGGTACATTTACTATCCCATCAGATTTTTCTTCGATCGTAAAAGTAGAAGCAATAGGTGCTGGTGGTAATTCTATTGCAGGTGGTTCTCCAGGTGGTGGAGGAGGCGGTGGTGGTGCATTCGCAGCGACTACTACGATCACTGGATTAGCAGCAAATGGTACAGCATACTATAACGTTGCTGCAAATAGTTCTAGCAGTACATGGTTCAACGCGGCTGCTAATTCTGTTCCGACTTTATCTACACAAGGTGTGTTAGCAGCTCCTGGAGCAAACGGTACTTCATCAGCTGGTGGTACAGGTGGTCAAGCATCAAACTCTGTAGGTACGACTAAATATTCCGGTGGTGATGGTGGTTATGGTAATAGTCCTGGTGTTGGTGCGGGTGGTGGTGCCGCTGGTCCTGGAGGAGCAGGTGGTAATGGTCAGACAGGTGGTACAGTAGGTGGTGGCGGTGGTGGTGGTGGAACTACTGGAGCTGGTGGTGCGGGTGGTGTATACACTGGTAGTGGCAATGGTGCAGGAACTGCTGGAGCTAGCGGAGGAGGAGCCGGTGGTGGAGGTTCAGTTTCTGGAAGTGCAGGTGGATCAGGCACATTCTGGACAGGTTCTATATACCCATCAACTACTGGTTCAGGTGCTACAGCAGGTTCTGGTGGAGGCGGTGGTTCAGTAAGTAATGGCACTGGATTTGCAGGTGGTGCATACGGCGGTGGAGCTGGTGCAGGAAATAATGCAGGTACTGCTGCTGTAGGTAGTCAAGGTATTATTGCATTTACTTATATGCCAATATCAACAATATCTTGGTCATCAGTAACGACTGGTAACGGATATGTATTAGGTATATCAGGTGGAAACACATATGCATGGGGCAACAACTCATATGGTCAGATAGGTGACACCACTATAGCACATAGATCAGCTCCATTACAAGTCGGCACAAGTCTGTTAACAAGTGTAGCTGCACATCCATCAGCGTCGTTTGGCGGAGGTGTTACACCTACTCCTTCTATACTAGCTCTATGGGGTCAAAATACTAATGGTCAACTAGGTGCTAACAGTAGAGTACATAGGTCATCACCTGTACAAGTTGCTAGCATTACAGTATTGAAACAACTATCATCACCAACCCAGGTTGGTACATCTTCATGGACAATCATCGAAGCTGGTTCAGCATACAGTGCAGGTATTACTAGTGATAATACACTATATGCATGGGGTGCAGGTACCGCTGGTGCAGCCGATGGTACTACAGCACATCGTTCATCCCCAGTTCAGATAGGCAATATAGGATTTAATAGTATAGCTATAGGTGGTAATACATCTGATACTAACTTTGTAGGAGCAATACCTACTGGAACAACATCAAGTGGTACAAATGCTGCTTTGATAAGAGCAACTGCTGCAACCGGATCATTTACTATACCAACAGACTTCATATCATTTGTTTCTGTTGAAGCGATAGGCGGTGGTGCACACGGAGTTGTTGGCAGTAATACATATTGGGGAGGTGGTGGTGGCGGTGGTGCAGCATATGCTAAGTCAACCTCTATCTCAGGATTAACTAAAGGTCAAACACTCTACTATCAAGTTGGTTCTGGAGGTAGCGGCACGCCTACAGATACATGGTTAAACACATCTAATAATGCTCCAACTTCTTCTACGACTGGTGTATTAGCAAAAGCTGGTTCACTTGGGTCTGGATCAACCGGAGGAACTGGAGGTAGTGCATCATCATGCATAGGTGATGTTGCATATTCAGGTGGTAATGGCGGTACTGGAAATAGTTTCTCAGGTGCTGGAGGTGGTGGTAGTGCTGGTCCAAATGGTGCAGGCGGCAATGGTGGTAACGGTTCAGGTTCTTCATCTGGTGGAGGTGGTGGAGCTGACGGTGGTACTAGTGCTTCTGGAAGGACTGCAGGTCTTGGACCTAATAGTGGAACTGGAACAGGATCTGGTCAAGGAGGTGCAGGTATTAGCAGTAACACTGCTGCTGGAGTAGGTACTACTCATTGGATATCTTCATGGGGCGGAACTTATGGTCCAAGCGGCGGTGGTGGAGGCGGCTATTCTGGTAGTACGGGCCAACCTGGTGGGAATGCTGGAACCTATGGTGGTGGTGGTGGTGGCGGTTATACAAGTGGTAAAGCTGGTGGTAATGGAGGCATAGGTATCATTGCATTTAATTACCTAGGAACTACAGGCATCACAAAAACTATCTACGTATGGGGAGCTAATACATCAGGTCAACTTGGTGACTCTACTGTAGTAGCTAAGTCATCACCAGTCCAGGTTGCTGTATTAACTACATACTATAGATCTTCACCAGTACAAGTTGGATCAGACTCATGGGCAACTGTATCAACTGGTTTATCTAAGATATTTGGTATCAAGACAGATAATACCTTATGGGCATGGGGTAATAATACATACGGTGAGTTAAGTCAGGGTGATACAGCGGCGCGTTCATCCCCAGTTCAGATAGGCGGAGCATGGAGTAAAGTAATAGCAGGTCAAACAAACGTTATGGCATTAAGATCTGATAGTACTTTATGGGTATGGGGCAATGATTCTAGAGGAGTATTAGGTCTTGGTACTGTTGGATCTACGGTACTTTCTCCAACCCAATTAGGTACTGGTTCATGGTCAATGGTATATACAAATTCAATAGACTCTGCAGCTATAGACGTACAACAAAACTTATGGACATGGGGTGATGCAACCAATGGCCAATTAGGAGATATTGCTCATTTACACCGTTCATCACCAGTTCAAATAGGTACAGGATATGGTGGTCTTACAACGACTACATCAAGTCCAATACAGATAGGTGCATTAAGTTGGTCATCAGTATCAGCTGGTACAAACTTCTCTATGGGTATTAATACTGCTGGCAATCTATATACATGGGGAGCTAATACATCAGGTCAACTTGGTCAAAACGTATATACTCCTGTGTTATCAAGTCCAGTACAAGTTGGCACAAGTAGTTGGGTAGCAGTCTCAGCTGGAACATCTCATGCTGGTGCTTTAAGGAAGTAGTATAAATACAAAAATAATTGTAATTTAATTATGCTTTATTATATAATAATATAGTATTCAACAAAGGAGCAAGTATGAAACATGAGATTGATCAGATGCTGGAGTGGCAACTTGAAGGTAGACATGCAGAAGCACGTGTACTTTCAGACAAGCTCGAAGCCATCGGCCCAAAAGAGATCAAAGACCCATCGGGTAAAACCACACAAGATATCTGGATGAGACACTGTTTTAATCGTGGATGGTTCATGATCCAAGACGGGGAATATCAAAAAGGGTGTCAACTACTAGAGAACGGACGATTCCTTAACGTATATGGATCTCCACCTCTCATGACTCAGGCTCCTATCTTTAATCCTGACACTGACTCAATCAAAGATAAATCTATCATCATCTCGCTCGAAGGCGGGTATGGTGACGAGATCATCCATGCAAGGTTTGCAACATCATTCAAAAAACAAGGGGCAAAGGCAGTATACATAGCTGCAGCTCCTGAACTAGTATCTGTATTCTCACGCATCGAAGGCGTAGATAAAGTCATCCTTCGTAACCAAGCAAACACCGTAGCTCATGATTACTGGGTCCCAGGCTTCTCCTCAGGTTGGATCGCTGGACATGAGTTCGATGAAGACTTCCCATCAGGTCCATACCTAAGTGCTATCCCAGAATCTGTACAAGTTTGGTCGGACGTCATCAAGTCAAAGAAGATCAAGATAGGTATCCGTTGGGCAGGTAACCCTAAGTTTGAACACCAACAATTCCGTAGGTTTCCTGAGAACTTCATCACCAACTTAAAAGACTATAAAGAACTACAGCTCTTTAGTTTCCAAAAAGATCATAACACTATCGTATTGCCAGAAGGTATCACAGACTTACAGAACATACTGATATCATGGGAAGATACGATGGCAGCATTAGCTAACCTCGACTTACTCATCACCTCATGTACTTCTGTAGCACACATCGCTGCAGCAATGGGTGTAGAGACATGGGTCATAGTTCCTGCATTACCATATCATACATGGACACATGGCGCGCCTGACTCAACTACATCACCATACTATAAGTCAGTTCGTTTATTTAGACAAACCGTATACGGTAAATGGAACGATGTATGGCAAAAATTATATGTAGCATTAGAAGAGAAGTATAAACTTAAACATATCGACCAACCTGATGAAGATCGTGTAGATAAGAAGCTTAACTTAGGTTGTGGTCTCACTAAGATCAAAGGTTATAACAACGTTGATAAGTCAACTTCAGTTAAACCTGATGAGATCGTAGACCTTGATATAACTCCATGGCCTTGGAAAGACAATGAGTATACTCACATCGTAGCTAAGGATATCATTGAACACATGGATGATGTGGTCGCTACTATCAAAGAGATGTATCGTGTATCTGCCCACGGAGCAATATGGGAAGTACAAGTCCCACATTGGAGGTCAGACACAGCTCTTGATGACCCAACACACAAACACTTAGTAACTAAAGAGTTCTTTAGTATGTTCGATAAACAAAAGAACCTTAATAATGTTAAGCGTCGTGCTACTGAATCATTACTAGCATTTGATCATGACATCGACATCGAAGTGGTTGATACACAGTTCATCTACACAGATTTATGGCAGAAGAAGATCCAACGCCGTGAGATCAACGAAGATGAGTTGACGTATGCATTGAACCACTTCAATAACGTTGCATTATCAATGGTCGTATTGATCCAAGTATTTAAACCTGGCCGTATTGATAAGAAAGAACTGGATGATGAGATCGCTACCATAACGGAGATCGAAATAAAGCCAGCTAACGAATGAGGTTCATACTAGATAATACTAAAGATTTGATACAAAAATGTTTAGCAAAGGGTTCCTTCTATGAGCAGGAGGAGCTCGATCTACTAGCTAAGTACATATCACCTGGTTGGAACATCATCGACGTGGGTGCTAACATAGGCAACCATGCGTTCTACTTTGATAAGAACTGTAAACCAAACGTAGTATATGTCATTGAACCATTAGTGCGTGCATATCAACTCATGCTCACTAACTCAGCACTCAACTACTGTCATACGCTTAACTTTGATTACCTCGGTATCGGTCTAGGAAGCCATGAAGGTAAGTATGAGATATGCCAAGTAGATGAGAACAACCTTGGTGGTACGATACTCATGGAGTGTCCTGTGACACACACTAAAGAACAAATGGATCTTATCACTAAGGTCACAGCTACTCCTCAGACCCTCACAGTAGTGACGGGTGATTCTATATTCGCAGATAAGAAGATAGACCTAATCAAGATAGACGTGGAGACGATGGAGATAGACGTACTCGTTGGATTTGAGAAGACTATTATAAAAAACCAACCTCTTATATTCATTGAGATATGGAACAAGAAGCTATCTGAATTCCAGTCTTGGTTGAAGGAACATAAGTATAAGATAATTAAGACCACAAGTAAACATGAGAATTACCAAAACTTTTTGATTGGACCTATATGATTAATTTATTCTTTAAGAACCAGATCGACGTTGAAGATGCATACATCATCACAGTAAAAGGTAATGAAGCATCTGAAAAGCATGCAGCTGAGTGCGCTGCATCATGTAAGTCAGTTGGTCAATCATATAAGATCTGGGATGCATATGATGCAACACAAGGTCTACCAATAAGAGAGCCTGAACATTCTAAAGATGACTCTATCATGGCTATGCTTAAGGTCACAGATCATTACCTAACAAAAGGTGAAGTTGCTTGTGCTCTATCTCACATAAGTCTTTGGAAACATTGTGCTGTGATCGATAAGCCCATCATCATATTAGAGCATGACGCTATCATGCTTAAGAAGTTTACTACGATCAATAACTATAACACCATAGTATACCTTGGTGGGTCAGAATGGAAAGATCAAAACTGGCCAATGATGCCTATCCCTCCTCATGCATCAGAAGGTCCAAACTATCACTTCATCTGTAGAGCTCATGCTTATGCTATTGACCCTACGATGGCAAAGAACTTATTATCACACGTGATTAAGTTTGGTATACTAGCACCACTTGATATCCTCATGCGTGTTGATGTATTCAACGTATCACACCAAGGTTTATATGCATACGATAAGCCGTATAACAGGATATCAGACACCACTATCAAGGCAAGACCGCTCGACGGTAGGACCACTAAACGTAATGACAGACTGGAGAGTTAATGGCTTATCAATTTACCTGGGATTTTAATTATAATGCTAAAGGTGGGGTAAAAGGTAACCTAGCTGAGATAATACAGACATACGGTATACCAACAACATACATCGAAGTTGGTGTGTTTGAAGGCGGTACGACTGTATGGATGAACGATCAGCTTGCTCCACTCAATAAAGACTTTAAGATATATGGTATAGACCCACATACTACGAGTCCTGATATCGCAGGAGACCTTGGCGATGTAGGTAAAAGGTTCGAACATAACATCAAAGAGTGTGAAGACCCACGTATAGAGTACATGAAAGAGTACAGTAATAAGGCTCTCATCGAACTCAATAACCGTGGTGTCAAAGCACAGTTAATCTACATCGACGGTGATCATACTGCGCCTGTCGTACTTACAGATCTTGTTTTAGCTTGGGAATTATTAGTTCCAGGTGGAGTCATCTTATGTGATGATACTACTGTATGGATGTGGGAAGACTCTACTGGTTATAAGCCAGCACAGATGAGCCCACGCATGGCAGTTGAGTTCTTTATTCAATGTCATTGGAACGATATCGAGATCATACCTACACATGATGGTATCCAGACTGCATTCCGTAAAAGGATAAAATGATAACTGCTGCTTACACTATATGTAAGAATGAGTTAAAGTACGTTGAGAAGTGGCTCTACTATACAAAAGACTTTAACTATCGAGTCTTACTAGATACAGGATCTACCGATGGCACATGGGAAGCTTTGCAAGAAGCTGCTAAGTTAGATCCTAACCTAATCATCGAGCAAAAGATATTCACTCCGTGGAAGTTTAATGTAGCTCGTATGTATAACCTTGACATGATACCTGATGAGGTAGAATGGGCACTATCACCTGACATGGACGAATACTTCTCTATCAACGTACTTGAAGAGATGGAAAAGACCATCAAAGAGAATCCTAATGTAACCAACATAGCAACAACGAGACTTGACTTATACACCAAACAAGTATTCGTTGGCCCTCCTCATACTATCCCTACTAATAAGATCCATAGAAGACATGATTACATATGGGCTCAGCCGATATATGAACACCTATGGTATAAGCACCATGACAAAAAGCAAGAGGTGGAGATCTATAATGACATGGTATATCTGATCCATGATCAAGACTTTAAGAAACAATCAAGGCCTGAACTATATACTAAGATGCTTAAGGAAGAGTTTGAGACAAATCCCACTAACTGTTGGACTCTATGGTTCTTGGTACAACACTACTATAAAGAGCAAGACCTTGATAACTTCATCAAGTGTGCCATCGTCTTTGTCCCAAATACAGATCCTAAAGATGACAAACATGTACAAGTCAAAGCTACCCTTGAAAACATCTATGCGCATATGAAGAAAGATCTATCCCCAGAAGTACAAGCAGAGATCCTAAAAGCATTATCTAACTCCAAGCCATTATAAATAGATAATAAATACTAAATTACATTAGGATATCATAATGGCCGTTACAAGCAGAGCAACCCTAACCGAATATTGTCTTAGAGCTCTTGGTGAGCCAGTAGTAGAGATCAACGTAGACGACTCTCAATTAGAAGAGCGTATCGATGAGGCTCTTGACTATTGGAACCAATATCACTTTGATGGTGCAGAAAGAATGTACCTCAAACAAAAGATCACAGCTTCAACAATCAAGATCGTAGGAACAAATTCAGAGGCATTCCCAGTAGGTACTACTATAACAGGATCTACATCAGGCGCTAAAGCTTCAGTATGTTCAGAGTATGGCAGGACTGCGGCTAATAATATCATTGTCTGTAAAGATGTTACTATATCTAGTGAAGACACAAAGCAACATCATGTATTTAATGCTACTACAACTGGGGCATTTATAGTAGGTGAGACCATCACTGGTAATAATGGAGCTACTGCAGTAGTTCATGCAGATGGAGTTACCTTAGGTACATATGACCTTAAATATTTTCCTATCCCAGACTACATATATGGTATAACAAGAGTCATCCCGTTTAATGCAGCATCCAGCTCAAAGAACCTATTCGACCTACAGTACCAACTAAGACTTAACGACTTATATGACTTGACATCAACGTCATTGATCTACTATAAGACGGTCATGTCACACATCTCTTTACTTAACCTTGAATTAAACGGGTATCCTCTATACAGATTTAACCGTATGATGGGTAGACTATCACTAGACGTTAATTGGGATGCAGCTCTTGCACTAGGAGACTTCATCTTAGTAGAATGCTATAGAGCATTAGACCCAACAGTATTCAATAAAGTATGGAACGAACCATGGTTTAGACACTATGTGACAGCATTGTTTAAACGTCAATGGGCAACTAACATCAAGAAATTCCAAGGTATTCAATTACCTGGAGGAGTAACTATCGATGGAGATAAGTTATACGCAGAAGCTATCACAGAGATCAAAGAACTAGAAGACGAGATGTTAAACAAATCAGCACCATTGGAGTTCTTCCTTGGCTAGATCAGTATACTTCTCTAACGGGATTCGTTCCGAACAATTATTATATGAGGACATCATAGTTGAGTCTATATCCATCTATGGGCAAGACTTTTACTATATACCACGTACATTAGTTGGTAAAGACGAAATCCTTGGTGAAGATAGACTATCTAAGTTTAAGCACGCGTATGGTATCGAGATGTACCTTGAGACAGTGAACGGCTTTGAAGGTCAAGGCGCATTCATTCAGAAGTTTGGTTTGATGATGGAACAAAGCGCTACGTTGACTGTAGCTCGTAGAAAGTGGGAACAACTAATCGGACAACATGGTCTATCAATACTACCTAATCGTCCTGCTGAAGGTGACTTACTTTACTTTCCATTAACTGGTGGATTGTTTGAGATCAAGTTCGTAACACATCAAGACCCGTTCTATCAAGCTGGTAAGCTATATGTTTATAAGTTACAAGTTGAATTGTTCCAATATGCATCAGAACACATCCAAACAGGTATTAAAGAGATTGATGTATTTGAGACTCTCAAGACATTTGATGTTGAGAAGATACCAAACGGTACTGTAAAAGAGATTAAGGTAACTCGACGAGGTATTAACTATACTTCTGCACCGACAGTAACTATCGGTCCTGATTGGGTAGCATCTACTGCTATAAATGTTAGAGATGAAGTATGTTATGATGGTCGAAGATATATATGTACTATCGCAGGTACAACTGATGTGAGTGGTCCTATACATACAGTAAGCGTTGCACCTAATGGTACTGCAACCCTACAGTTCTTTGGTTATAGAGCTACAGCTACAGCATACCTTGGTAATAACTTGACAGCAAATCAAGTCGTCAAGATCTTGGTAGACGAGCCAGGTTCTGGATATACACACGCACCTATAGTAACTCTATCTGGTGGTGGTGGCGACTATGCAGTTGCAGAAGCTGTGATTTCCAACCTTGATAATCAAGATTCATATGGTGATAATAATAAATTTAAAGAAGAAGCAGAAGGACTCATATTTAACGAGACTAACCCTTTCGGTGAGCTATCGACATATTATGTAGCGCCTTCTGATATATACGCTAACGCTGACTCAACAAACGTTCGAGCAGATTCAACTAAACTAACCGCGGATGCACAATAATGGCTAAACAAACGATTAATATAGGAACAGCTCCTAACGACAAGACAGGCGACCAACTTAGGACTGCCTTTACAAAGATCAACTCTAACTTCACTGAAGTTTATGCAGGTATAACACCATCATCTATTGGTGCTAGTGGACCAACTTGGCATTCATCTGTAACAGCTAGTCAGAACGCTGTGACGATATCTGTTGGAACGACTGGTGCTACTAGTGTTATCACCTTTGATAGTCAAGGCGAGATATTACTTAATGGTTTTAATACACTTACTCCTCCAACATCATTAATTAATAATAATTATGTTGCCGAACTGGGTGCATCTGGAGTATTAACAGTACCATCAAGAATAGTTGCTGTAGGTGGAGATCAATTTATTAGAGTATCTGATTTAAAAACTGTTGTTTCAGCTTCTGCAGATTTTGCAGATTTTAAAACACGAGTAGCTGCACTATAACATGTTAAACGGACAAACCTACTATCATGGTGCAGTAAGAAAGACGATCGTTGCTTTTGGTCGTCTATTCTCTGATATCAAGATCGCCAGACAAGGTAACGATGGAGCTGTTGTACAGACCATCGCTGTACCTCTTGCATATGCACCAAAGGAGAAGTGGTTAGTTCGTATCGACTCAGATCCAAACCTTAATCATAATACATATACATCTTTACCACGTCTATCATTTGAAGTTACAGGCTATCATTATGATGCGTCTCGTAAGACTAATAAGATGAATCAAATCAAGTGTAATGATAATTTATCTGCTGAAAGTCCTATTCGAAAGTCAGTATTCTCTCCAGCACCATATAACATAGACGTCAGTCTCTATGTGTTGACTAAGACACAAGAAGATGCTATGCAGATCGTTGAACAGATCTTACCAATATTTAATCCAGAATATACACTATCTATCAATGCAGTTCCAGAAATGGAGATAGTACAAGATATCCCTGTAATACTTAATAATATTACTGTAGAAGATAACTATGATGGTTCTTTCCAAGAAAGAAGATTTGTAGTACATACCCTAACATTCACTATCAAGACAAACATATATGGTCCAGTCACTGATCAAGGAGTCATCCTTACATCTATGGCAAATGTCTCTATACCTGGCAGGAAGTATACTGCTGTGGCTCCATCTATAGATGGTCCAGTTACAGAGAACTGGGAATCACAATTCTAATGTCAAAAAATTATAATGCCAATAGTCAGTTAAAAGCGGCTGGTGTTAATATCCCTTTTACTGAAGATCAAGTCAAAGAGTACGTGAAGTGTGCTGCTGACCCTATCTACTTTATTGAGACGTACTGCAAGATCATATCACTTGATCATGGTCTTATTGATTTTAAACTATATGATTGCCAAAAGGAAAAGGTGAAGATAATACATGACAATAGAAAAGTTATCCTTATGGAAGGTCGTCAACAAGGTAAGACGACAACTAGTGCAGCATATATTTTATGGTATACCCTATTTCAGGAATCGAAACAAGTCGCGATCATGGCAAACAAAGCCACCGCCGCCCGTGAGGTCTTATACAGGTATCAATTGATGTATGAGAACCTTCCATTATGGTTACAGCAAGGCGTGACTACATGGAACAAGGGAGATATAGAACTTGAGAACAATTCAAAGGTGTTCACTGCAGCAACGACATCTTCTGGTATCCGCGGTAAGTCAGTTAACATGCTATACGTCGACGAAGCAGCGATCATACCTAACAACGTAGCAGAAAACTTCTTTACTTCAGTCTATCCTACGATATCTGCTGGTGAAACGACAAAGATCTTACTAAGCTCTACTCCATTGGGTTATAATCACTTTTGGAAGTTTTGGAACGACGCAGAGAATGGACGTAATGACTTTGTACCTCTATTCATACCATATACACGAATCCCAGGTAGGGATGAAAAATGGGCAGAAACACAAAGGAGACAACTGGGTGAGCTGAAATATAACCAAGAGGTATTATGTACCTTCTTAGGTTCTGCACTCACTCTGGTGCGCTCAGATGTGATCGGGAGACTATCTCCAGCTAGGATCATATATAGTAAGGATGGTTTGGATGTATACGATAAACCTATCAAGGATCATAGCTATTGTTTAGTAGCTGATACTGCAAAGGGTGTGGGTGGAGACTACTCGACATTCTCTATCGTGGACATCACAGAGTCGCCATATAAACAAGTGGCCAAGTATAGAGACAACAACATTAGTCCTATGTTGTTCCCATCAGTGATTTATAAAGTAGCTACAGAATATAATCAAGCATACGTATTACTAGAAGTTAACTCTTCTGAACAAGTAGGGTCTATCCTATACTCTGAGATGGAGTATGAGAACATCTTATTTGTGAATAGAAACACAGACGGACAAGTAGTATCAGGTGGATTCGGTGGTGGTAAGACACAGCTCGGAGTCAATACTGATAAGAAAGTAAAAAGGATAGGTTGTATGAACTTCAAGGCCTTGATCGAAGAGAATAGACTCTTAGTTCAAGACATTGACACCATACAAGAGATATCTACCTTTATCGAAAATAATAAAGGCTCTTACGAGGCTGATGAAGGCTATCATGATGACTTAGTTATGACATTGGTGTTATTTGGCTGGTTGACCACAAACCCGTACTTTAAAGACCTAAACAACGTAAACATTAGGCAATTAATGTATGAGAACCGTATCAAGCAGATTGAGGATGAGTTGACCCCATTCGGATTCATGGATGATGGCAGGGGTAGCCAGGACGAACAGGTCCTATTGAATTTTTAATAGTTATAAATATATGTATAGAGGTGACTCTAGCTTATATCATAAAAACCTAATTTAAGGAGAAACACAAAAATGCCGTTCCAATTATCTCCAGGAGTTGCGGTAGTCGAAAAAGACTTTTCAGCAATCATCCCAGCAGTTTCAACATCAGCTGGTGCTTTTGCTGGTGCGTTCACATGGGGTCCAGTACTTGATCCTGTTACAATCTCATCTGAAAACGTTTTGGTCCAAAGATTTGGCAAACCAACAGATGCTAATGCACAATCATTCTTTACAGCTGCAAACTTCCTTGCTTATACAAACAACCTATTAACAGTACGTGCAGACACACAAAATCATAGAAATGCAGTAGTTACCCAAACAGGTACAGTAACTAGCATCATCATGGATATTAAAGGTGACTCATACGCTTCAGCCCCATCAGTTACTATTGGTGCACCAAACATTGCTGGAGGTATTAGAGCTACTGCACACGCAGTATTAGTCTCAGACAGAGTAGATAGTATCGTTATCGATAATCCAGGTACAGGTTATACAGCTGCTCCTTCAGTAACTATTGCTACTGGTCCAGGTACAGATGCTACAGCTCACTCAGCTATCACTACTTCAGGTATAAAGATCAATAACTTTGATTCTTACACAGCTTCTTATGTTAACGGAGAAGGAGTTGTTGGTGAATTTGCTGCTAAATATCCAGGTACTTTAGGTAACTCATTAGAAGTTTCTGTGGCTGACCAAACTACATATACTGATTGGGAATATGCGGCAGAATTTGATTCTACTCCTACTACTTCAGCTTATGCTTCTGCTGTAGGTGGTTCAAATGATGAACTACATATAGTCGTGGTCGACTCTGATGGTTTATGGTCAGGTACAGCTGGTACAGTATTAGAAAAATATGCATTCGTATCCAAAGCTTCTGATGGTAAAAAATCAGATGGTACAAACAACTACTATAAAGATGTGATCAACTCACAATCTAGATATATTTGGTGGATGGATCATACTACAACAGTAGCTACTTCAGTTAATGGTCAAGGCACTTCAGGCGTAGCTTGGGGATCTACAGCGGCTAATAACGGCTTTAAAGACCTTTCAGATCCAATCACTAAAACATTATCAGGTGGTGTTGATGACTTAACTCCTACAGATGGTCAATTAATGACAGCATATGACATCTTTGCTAACGCAGAGCTCTATGACATCTCATTGATTCCATTAGGTAAAGCTTCAGCAACAGTAGCGACATATGTTATTAATAACATCGCAGAAGTTAGACTTGACTGTGTAGTGTTTGCTTCTCCAGAAAATACAATAACAGGTGATATCATCATCGGTAATGGAGCAGATGCAGTAACAGCTGTGACAGATTATCGTTTAGCATTACCTAGTACATCATACGCTGTATTAGATTCTGGTTACAAATACCAGTATGATAGATACAATGACAAGTACAGATATGTTCCATTAAATGGTGACGTTGCTGGTCTTGCTGCACGTACAGACTACACTAATGATCCTTGGTGGTCACCAGCTGGTCTTAACCGTGGTCAAATCAAGAACGTTGTTAAACTTGCATTCAATCCAGGTAAAACAGAACGCGATAACCTTTACAAAGCAGGCGTTAACCCAGTCGTTAACTTCCCTGGTCAAGGTACAGTTCTCTACGGCGATAAGACACTGCTTGCTAAACCAAGCGCATTTGATCGTATCAACGTACGTCGCCTCTTTATTGTACTTGAAAAAGCAATTGCTACAGCTTCTAAGTACCAATTATTTGAGTTCAATGACAGCTTTACAAGAGCACAATTTAAGAACTTAGTAGAACCGTTCTTAAGAGATGTTCAAGGTCGTAGAGGTGTTACTGACTTCAGAGTTAAATGTGATGATACAAACAATACAGGAGAAGTTATTGATCGCAATGAATTCATTGCTGATATCTATATCAAACCTAATCGTTCGATTAACTTCATTACATTAAACTTCATTGCTGCAAGATCTTCAGTTTCTTTTACTGAAATCGGTGCATAGCATATAAATAATAGAGAGAAAAAACAAAGGATAAACTATGGCAAATATTAGCGATTTTAAAGCCCAACTGATCGGTGGCGGAGCTCGTCCCAATCAGTTTAGCGTAGAGTTAACATTCCCTTCATACGTTTCCGGTGGTACTGCTATTGGTCTACAGTCACAATTCTTATGTAAAGCTGCTGCATTGCCAGCTTCTACAATAGATAACATGCCTATCCAATATCGCGGTCGTGCTGTTAACTTTGCTGGTGAAAGAACTTTTGCTCCATGGACAGTGGCAATCTACAACGATACAACATTTGGCATCCGTAATGCGATGGAAAAATGGTCAGACGGTGTACAAAACCATAGTCAAACAAATGGTCGTACAAACCCACGAGACTATCAAGTGGACTTAAGAGTGCATCAATTAGATCGTAATGGTTCTATAGTTAAGACCTATAAGTTCCATGATGCATACCCAACAGAGATTGGTGCTATCGTTGTTGACTATGATACAGTTAACACAATGGAAATTTTTGATGTAAGTTTCACTTACAACTATTGGACTTCTGATACAAGTACAGACGGATCGAACTTTGGAGTATCTGTTGCAGTTAATACTCCGATTGGTACGTTCCCTATCAACGTTTAGTTGGTATTTTATAATTAAGTAAGGTATATTATGGAAATCTTTGGATTCGAGATAGCAAAGAAAAAAGTCAAACGTGCGCAGGGCACAGAAGTTGTAACCCCTGCGCCGGATGACGGCTCAACGATAATATCTACACTTGGAGCTGCAGCTGCCTATTATGGCATGACTGTCGACCTTGAAGGTGTTATCAAGAACGAGAATGATTTAATCCGCCGATACAGAGAAGTATCTCAGTACGGTGATTGTGACAATGCTGTAGAGGACATCATTAACGAAGCTATCGTTGCTAATAACAATGAACAGATCGTTGAAGTCGTACTAGACGATGTTAAGTTATCCGCTTCTGTTAAGAAGATGATACAAGACGAGTTTGAGGAGATCCTTAAGCTCTATAAGTTTGATAGCAGAGGTCATGACATATTTAGGTCATGGTATGTGGATGGTAGACTATACTATCACATCCTTATTGACAACGAGAACATTAAGAATGGTATTCAAGAGTTAAGATACATCGATCCGCGTAAGATCAGACGTATCAAGAATATCAAAAAAGGCAAGAACGATAAAGGTATTGACGTCGTTGTTGGTATAGAAGAGTTCTATATCTATAATGATAAGGGTATCAACGAGAATACAAGTCAAGGCGTTAAGTTATCGATTGATTCGGTAATCTATTGTCCTTCAGGCTTGATCGATCAGAACTCTAACACTATGTTAGGGTATCTACATAAAGCGATCAAACCCGTAAACCAATTGAAGATGATCGAAGATGCATTGGTAATCTACCGTGTATCGCGAGCACCTGAAAGACGTATATTTTACATTGACGTAGGTAACTTGCCAAAGCTTAAAGCTGAGCAATACGTCAATGATATCATGAATAAGTATAGAAATAAAGTTGTCTACGATGCCAATACTGGCGAGATCAGAGACGACCGTAAACACCTCTCTATGATGGAAGACTTTTGGATGCCTCGACGAGAAGGTGGAAAAGGTACTGAAATCACTACCTTGAACGGCGGTCAGAACCTCGGTCAAATCGAAGACATCAATTATTTCCAAAACAAGTTGTATCAGTGCTTGAATGTGCCTGTATCAAGGATGAAGCCAGATCAAGGCTTCAGTATTGGCAGATCAAACGAGATAACAAGAGACGAAGTCAAGTTCAATAAGTTCATTGAACGTATTAGACGTAAGTTCTCTGCGTTATTTTCTGAAGCATTAAGAGTACAACTAGTTGCTAAACAGATTATTAGACCTGACGAGTGGGATCAAATCTCTCAAGACATTAGATTTGACTTCCAAGAAGATAACCACTTCGCAGAGTTAAAAGATTCAGAGATCCTTACTAATAGGATCAACGTACTAAACATGATGCAGCCATATATTGGCACATTCTATAGTATAGAGTACGTTAAGAGACATGTTCTCAAGCAGTCTGAAGAAGATGTTGAAGAGATACAAAAACAAATGGATGCAGAGCAAGAACAGATGCAAGCCATGATGACTATGCAGGGCGGGATGCCAGTCGACGGAGGAATGGGCGCAGGTCCAAACCCACCAGGATTGCCACCACCGACTCCTCAGAATAAACCTAAAGGAGAAGTTAAATGACACAAGGCGTACAAGACTTAATCAAAGCAATCGATTCTGGTGATTCACAGACTATCGATGCAGCATTTCAAGCTGAGATGGCTAATCGTATCTCTACTAGATTAGAAGACTTACGAGTATCTGTAGCTCAAGGCATGTTTGCAACAGAACAAGCAGCTGAAGAAACTGCTGAAGAAGAAGTTTCTGAAGAAGCTGAAGAGATCGAAGAAGAAGTAGAACAGATCGATGAAGCTGGCACAATCACTGGTAAGATCGTAAAAGGTGTTGCTAGAGTTGGTAATGAATTAAAAGATGCTGGTAAAGGTACTGCTGAATTAGGTGGTCAAGCTGTAGGTACAGTAGCTAAAACAGCTGGTGCAATTGCTGCATTACCTGGTGCTACTAAAGCTGCTTACCAACAAGGTAAAGCTAACACATATAACTCGGTAGCTAGTTAATGTTTAATCCACTTAGCAAGATGAACGTATCAGATCTAGGTCTTGATGCAGACTTATTAGAAGCCGCTGCAAAGTGCGGTTGTAAAAAAGAGTCTGCTTACAACCCATCTTGTTCTATGGACGACCTTAAAGCAGAACCAAATGGATCAAAACCTGATGCAATGAAAGTTAACATTGCTTATGAGGCAAAGAAAAAGATTAAAAAAGAGGGTGTGTTTGGTGACCAGGAACCAGGTGGACCTAAGACATATACAAAGGATAATCCAGTATAATGTACTACGGGAGTTTTCTTAAGGCCTTAAATGGCACTACTGCTCGTGTCCATTCATATGGTCATATGATCGAGCAGGCATCCAACGGTAAGATCCTTATCGATGGTGAGAAGACTTCTTTTACAGATTTAGAGGAAGCAAGACAATACGTTAAAGCAAAGCAATACAATAAAACGATAGAAGAACAAGTTAAGACACAATTATACGAAGATATCCCTGATAATAAGATAGCGAATATAATTAAAGAGCATCATGATATTAAAGTAACTGATACATTAATAGAGTCATACATAGAACTTGCTTCCTCTAAACTTTTTACTGTAGACCCTGTCGTATTAGAGATCAGAAACCTTAATAAGTTAGATAAGCTTATTGAAGGCAAGATAGATTATAAGTTAGCTGATGGCACTATCATCGCTATCAATGAGTCGACTCAAGATAAGTTGACAGAACTATTTAAAGACGAACAAGAAATCATTGAGCACATGAGAGAAAGTAAAGAAAACTTTATCGATGTGCTCAAACAAATCGGAGAATAAGAATGGCATTAGCAACTCATATCGTAAAGAATACAAATAAAGAGACTGTAATTTCTGTTAGTGGGGCAAATGATACTGTATCATTGGCATTGACTGGTTTAATATCTGCAGATCAAGTGTTAGGTGCATCTGGTGCAGATGATTATGCTGCTCCTGTAGTTAATGTTGCAACAGTAATTAGTTCTGGTACATTAGGATCTTCTGTATCACTTAGACGTGGTGCAACAGGTGCTACTGGACATCTTGTATTTGCTGGTGCTCCTGAGAATTCTCCAGTATTACAACTTAATCAATTTGGTTTCACTGAAAATGGCCAAAATAACAAAGACATCCTTGTTACACATGCTGGTGCCTCTGGTGCTAACGTTACAACATGGGTAGTACTACACAAACAAGAAGGCTTCTACTCTAAAGTTGAGTATGAAAAATATGGTGCTTATGACGACGAAACACAAGTTGGCGCATTGGAAATCCCAGGTGCTCCAAATACAATTCCAGCTGGATTGTATGACTTACCAGCTCCAGGATCTGGCACTTATGAAACTGCTCAATCATTAACTATGACGTCAGCTGGTACACCATACATTCCAGGTTCAAGCTTAACATCTATCTCTAGTGAGACAGCTGGTCTATGGCGTAAGAAATTCGTTGGAAACTTTGGTACATCTGCTGGATCTGGTAATGATGTTACATTCTGTCGTACACAACCAAGTTACTTCGGCCAAGTTGATACATATGTTGGCTTTGGTCAGCAAAATCTTGCAACAGAAAACAACTACACTCTTGAGTGGGTCGGTTACTTTAAAGCTCCTAGCTCTGGAACTTATAACTTCTGGGCGAATGTTGACGACGATGTATACTTCTGGCTTGGTACGAATGCATTAGATGGAAATAATACATATTCAAATGCTCATTTATATACAAATAACTCAACACATACTAAGAACACTGACTCAGCTACATTAACAGCAGGTAAATACTACCCAGTTCGTATCCAATTTGCTGAATACTCTGGTGCTGAAAACATGCAGATCCTATGGGGTAAAACAACTGATACAACAGCTAGCGCTGGTACAGATGCTGCGGTTTGGGTACACAATCATACAACTAAAGGATTCTAAGTATGAAACTAATTAAAGAACACACCGAGACCGTAAAATACTTAGTTGAAGAGAAACTAGGTAAAGGTAAAGAATACTTCATTGAAGGCGTATTCCTTCAATCGAACTTAAAGAATCGTAACGGCCGCATCTATCCAGTAGAGATACTTGATAATGAGGTAAAACGATATAACGATGAATATGTCAACAAGAGTCGTGCCTTTGGCGAGTTA
>Ga0114962_10000379_pt1 | contig 39296 bp, 50 predicted proteins | sample C_130820_MF_Meta_FD_87017 | JGI IMG/M metagenome (GOLD analysis project Ga0114962, IMG submission 87017) | Freshwater microbial communities from Lake Croche, Canada to study carbon cycling - C_130820_MF_MetaG | ecosystem: Environmental > Aquatic > Freshwater > Lake | place: Lake Croche, Canada...
TCTGCCAATCTGACGTTTAACGGGACAACGCTGACCACTGCGAACGATGCAACAATTAATGGTAACAACGTAGGCAAAGGCGGCGGTGCTGTTGTATCAAATCAATCTTTTGGTGGATTAAATTTATCTAAAAACACAACGGGAAACAATAATACAGCAATCGGTTATTTTGCGTTGTATCAAAATTTAACTGGCGGCGCTAATATTGGCATTGGATTATCTGCGCTGCAAAATAACACAACGGGCGGCAATCAAACTGCGGTTGGTTTCCAAGCGTTAAATGCTGCAACGACCAACGTAGCTACGCTTGGTTCAGTCACGGCGGGTAGTGGGTACACTAACGGAACTTACACGGCAGTTGCAATGACTCCCGTTAGCGGTGCAACATTTGCTACTTACCCAACGGTCACGGTTGTGGTTGCAGGTGGTGTTGTCAGCACGGTCACGTTGGTCACAGCAGGAATTAGTGCATCATCAACAGCAGCAACCGTTTTAACAGTTGCAGCAGCCTTGATTGGTGGCACAGGTTCTGGATTTAGTATTCCGGTGGCTACGTTTAATACTGCGAATTACAATACTGCGATTGGGCATACAGCGGGGGCAGCAATTACTACAGCTAGTTTTAATACCGCATTAGGCTATCAAGCGTTGTTGTCAGCAACAACTGGTGCATCAAACGTAGCAATAGGCTATCAAGCACTAAATAGTGTAACTTTATTTGGTTCCAATAATACCGTGGTGGGAACTAGTGCGGGAACTAACCTTGTTAGCGGTAGTAATAATTTAGTTTTAGGTGTAAGTGCTTCAGCAACTTTGTCAAATGTCAGCAACGAAATCACGCTAGGCAATTCGTCAATCACATCGTTTCGCATCCCTGGCTTAACAATTACGGCAGGTGCAAAATGGATGAACTTTGGTTCGTCTACGGTGGCTTTATTACCCGCAGCAGCAACAGCAGGACTTGGCGCAAGTGCGTTTGTGACTGACGCATTAGCGCCTGCATTTGGATCAACAGTTGTAGGTGGTGGGGCGGTTGCCTCACCTGTTTATAGTGATGGCACAAACTGGAAAGTAGGATAAAAATGAAAACTTGGACAATTCAATCGTTAGAAACGCTTAACGTACCTGAAAAAGATACGGTCGTTCGATCAGCCTTTGCAATTTCAGAGAGCGGCGAGGCGGTTTATTACACCGTAAATCTGCTACCCGCAGATGCGTCAAATTTCACACTCTACGCTGACATTACTGAGGCGCAAGCAATCCAATGGACTCAAGACGCTATCGGTCAAGATGTAATTGGTCAGATGTATCAAGCGTTGGATAACTTGATTGCTCAAGCAGCGATCCCTGTGCCACAGCCTACACCGCTGCCTTGGTCTGAATAAATATGAATAGCTTTTTTGGCGGCTTATTTTTTGGTCAAGGATTTTTTGCTGCAATTACTAACGCTGCATTGCAAACCCTGATTAAAATACGCTCATTTACTACAACTAGGAGAATTTAATGTCCGTCAATCTTAAAGCTATTACTACCCGCTTGGGTTATCAACAAATTACGTCGTTAAGTTCAGCATCCTTTTTGACTGTACCCGCAACTGACGTAAACGGTTTAAACCAACGCCCAACCATTGCGCTCATTACGCCAGAGGGTCAAGCCGTGCGTTGGCGCGACGACAGCACGGCACCTTCTGCTTCAGTCGGTATGCCTTTGGCTGTGGGTGTAACTCTTCAGTACGACGGTGACCTGACAATGATCCGGTTTATTGAGCAAGTTGCGGGTGCCAAACTTAATATTTCATACTACGCGTAAGGCACAAAAATGAACATCTCTAACGATACCCCAGCCATGAATTATGTGGATTATTTCACCAATAAGCTGCCACTCGACTTGGCTAATATGGCAACTTTGCGTGATGAATTGGTTATTCGTCAAGGCGCGCTTTCGGCTGTGCAAGACACGCTTGATTTAAAAGTCGCTGCCGCTAAAGCGTTAAATGACGCTAAAACGCAAGCCAGTGAAATATTATCGGCTGCTCAAGCTGCTACCGCCAAAGCCACTGCCTTTAAAGCCACCCAAGACGCTCGGTCTAAGGCTTTAGATTTGGCAGAAGAGGCATTTAACATTAAATCCGTGGCATTTGATAAATCTAGCGCTTCAAGAGACGCCGCTTTGGCTACTCGTGAGGCTGCGGCCACAACCCGTGAAAACACTTTAACTAAACAGCTTGAGGCTTTGCAAAACAGCCAAAACGCTTTAGATGATCGTGTAAAGGCTTTCCAAGCCAAAGTCGCCGCCCTAAGTGCGTAAAAAGGTTGCAAGCTAAGATTCTAAGTAATATACTCATCGTACTAGTGCGAACCACTAGGGTTTCTCAGGAAACAAAATGTCAGACGAAGTAAGCCAAGCGGAAGTGCCCGCGCCGGAACTGGAAGCTACGGTAGCCCCAGCATCTGAAGTACAAACGCCGGAAGTACCCGATGCAACGCCTAAGACTTTTTCACAAGAGGAACTAGACGCAGCAATCGGTAAGCGGCTCGCTAGAGAGCAGCGAAAGTGGGAAAGGGAACGAGCAGTTCAACCTGTTGTGCAACAAGCACCGGTTACGCCCGAGCAGTTTGCTACAAACGAAGATTATGTCGAAGCCTTGGCTGATCAACGTGCGGAGCAAAAACTTGCAGAGCGAGAACAGCGCAAACAACAGACTGAAATACTCAATGCCTATCACGACAAGGAAGAAGAGGTTCGTGCAAAGTACGACGATTTTGAACAAGTCGCCTACAACCCGAATCTACCAATCACCACCGTGATGGCCCAATCCATTCAAGCCTCGGACATTGGCCCCGAAGTGGCATATCACTTAGGCGCAAACCCCCGAGAAGCGGAACGGATTTCACGTCTTTCGCCTATCATGCAAGCCAAAGAGATTGGAAGGATTGAGGCTCAGTTAGCCGCAAACCCTCCAGTTAAAAAAACATCAAACGCACCATCGCCTATTTCACCTGTCACTGCGCGTACAACGGGTTCACCGTCATACGACACGACCGATCCACGTTCGATTAAGACTATGTCTACTTCGGAATGGATTGAAGCCGAACGCACACGACAGATAAAGAAGCAGGAAGCGCGCCTCCGCTAACTTATTTTAGGAAATTATCATGGCAAACAGCATTCTAACCATTGATATGATCACACGGAAAGCCCTCGAAATCCTTGAGAACAACCTTGTGCTCGTACGCAATGTCAACCGCCAATACGACGATTCATTCGCCGTTGAAGGTGCAAAGATCGGTTCAACTCTGCGTATCCGTCTCCCAGACCGCGCACTAGTGACCGACGGTGCCGCCCTGCAAGTTCAGGACGACAACGAGCAATACACAACCTTGACCGTGTCAAGCCAACAACACATTGGTGTGAACTTCACCTCTGCCGAACTTACCATGCAATTGGATGACTTCGCAGAACGCGTTCTCAAGCCTCGCGTTAGCCAATTGGCTTCGACTGTGGATGCTAACGTAGCAACTTCGTACAAGAGCATTTACAACTCGGTAGGTACGCCTGGCACAACGCCAGCCACGTCTTTGGTTCTGCTCCAAGCTAGCCAAAAACTTAACGAGTTTGCTACTCCGATGTCACCACGCTACGCAACGGTTAACCCCGCTGCTAACGCCGGTCTAGTTGAGGGCATGAAGGGTCTCTTTAACCCCACCGGCACTATCAGCCGCCAGTTTAAAAACGGCATGATGGGCGAAGGCATTTTGGGCTTAGACGAGATCAATATGTCGCAGTCAATTTATCAGCACACCACCGGTGTCACACCAACTGCTCCTATTGTGGCGACTACTGTTGCTACTCAAGGCGCAACTTCGTTGGCCATCAGTTTTACTAGCGGGTCACCCACATTTAAAACTGGCGACGTGTTCACAATCGGTAGCGTGTACGCTGTTAACCCACAAACCCGTCAATCGACTGGCTCGCTGCAACAGTTTGTTGTGACTGCTGACGTAACTGTTTCGTCAACAACCACTGCAACTCTGTCAATTCAGCCACCGATTTATACCCCCGCAAACGCTTTGGCTACTGTGGATTCGTTCCCATTAGCTAGCGCTGTGTTGACGTTCTTGGGTGGTTCAGCTACAGTTTACCCACAAAACTTGATCTATCACAAAGATGCGATCACGTTTGCGACTGCCGACTTGTTGTTGCCACAAGGTGTTGATATGGCTTCACGTCAAGTTCATAACGGTATTTCGATGCGTATTATTCGTCAATACGACATCAATAACGACCGACTGCCTTGCCGTATAGACGTACTTTACGGCTATGCTGCTGTGCGTCCGGTCACCGCCGTTCGACTCTGGGGCTAAACAGAGTGGGGGCGAAAGCCCCCTCTTCTAAACTTTTTAAAGGAATTTCATCATGGCACTTCCAAATGGCGCAGGCGGCTATCAGCTTGGCGACGGTAACCTCACTGAGGTTATTCTTAGCGTTCAACCAGCACCAACAGCTAAAACAGCAGTGGCAACCCTGACCGCCGCTGAATTAGCAACCGGCATTATCACTTACACGGGCGCTGCTGTTGCCTTGACATTGCCTTTGGGCACTGATCTTGACGCAGCTTTCCCTAGCATGAAAGTCAACAGTTCGTTTGATTTTTTCATTATTAACACCGGTGCCACAAACGCCGCAACTGTCACGGCTAACACCGGCGTGACTTTGGTTGGTGTTGCTGCGGTTGCAGCAGTTTCAGCTTGTAATTGGCGCGTTCGCAAGACCGCTGACGCAACCTACGTTGCTTACCGCATCGCAGGTTAATAAGTAGAGGGGTGTGAGTTAAACTCACTCCCCTCGCCTTTGAGGTAATTATGCACATCTATCTCAAACATCCCAAACACGGAACTAAGGTTGCCATTTCTGATATGGAAGCCGACGCTGATGTTAAAGAGGGTTGGACAAGGTATACTTTAGACGCACCTGCACCCGATGCAGTGCCGGTAAATGAGTTAAAACGTCGTCGTAAAACGGAGTAAGTATGGCAACTTATACTGCGGGCGACCAAATCAATGGCGCGCTAAGGTTACTTGGTGTGCTTGCCGAAAGCGAAACGCCTTCAGCGGCTACTTCGCAAGATGCACTTACTGCGCTTAACCAGATGATCGACAGTTGGTCAACTGAACGCTTGTCTATTTTTACCACTCAAGAGCAAGTCTTCTTGTGGCCCCCAGGCTTTATTAGCCGAACCCTTGGCCCCTCGGGCAATTTTGTCGGCAATCGTCCTATCTTGATGGACGATGCAACCTATTTTGTTGACCCCGCCAACGGCATTTCTTTTGGTATTAAGCTGATCAATCAGCAACAGTACGACGGTATTGCGGTTAAGACCGTGACCTCGACCTATCCACAAGTAATGTGGATCAATACGAATTACCCCGATATTGATATGCACGTTTATCCGGTGCCTACTAAGGTATTGGAATGGCACTTCATTAGCGTTGACCCGCTTGACCAACCTGCGCTGTTGTCTACAACCATAGCCTTCCCGCCAGGCTATCTGCGAGCATTCAAATACAACTTGGCTTGTGAGATTGCGGCAGACTTTGGTGTTGAGCCTTCTCCACAAGTGTCACGCATCGCAATGGCATCTAAACGTAACCTCAAACGAATTAACAACCCCGACGACATCATGTCGCTGCCGTATTCGATTGTGGCAACGCGTCAGCGGTATAACATTTTTGCCGGTAATTATTAAGGACTAACTATGTCAAACGTAGCCATTACTGCGCTGCCCGTTGCCTCTTCCGCTCTTACAACGGATGTATTGCCCATTGTGCAAGGCGGCGTTACTAAACAGGTGACCAATGCGCTGCTGTTTACTAGCGCCACGCTTGTCACGCCTGCGCTAGGAACGCCCGCCTCGGGTGTTTTAACTAACTGTACGGGCTTGCCTGTTGCTACGGGTGTATCAGGGTTAGGCGCAAACGTGGCTACTTTCCTTGCCACGCCATCAAGTGCAAACTTACGCGCTGCGTTGACAGATGAAACGGGCACAGGCTCGGCGGTGTTTGCAACCTCGCCCACCATTACCACGCCTACTTTGACAGCCCCCGTCTTGGGCACAGTTGCCTCGGGTAATATTTCGGCGTGTACCAGCACTTCTATGGTGATGGTAACGCCTGTCTTGGGCGCGGCTACTGGTACTAGCTTAATTACAACAGGCAACCAAACCATCACCGGCGCGGGCAAACAAGGCTACGAAACTGGCTCGGGCGGTGTAGTTACTCAACTAACAAATAAAGCCACGACCGTAGTATTGAATAAGACTAACGGTCAGATCACAACAAATAACGCCAACCTTTTAGCGGCTACAACTGTGTCGTTTACGCTGACAAATAGCACAATTGAGGCAGGCGACATTATTGTAATGAACCACATCACAGGCGGCACGATTGGTTCTTATTTATTTCAAGCCTCAACGCTTGCAGGGTCTGCAACCATTTATGTAACCAATTGGACTGCCGGCGCACTTGCTGAAGCAGTAGGAATTCGCTTTGCTGTCATCAAGGTTGTGAGTGCTTAATGCAAACGCCCATCCTCGGCAGCGCCTATGTTGCTCGCAGCGTAAACGCAGCCGACAACCGAATGGTGAATTTGTTTCCGGAAATCATTCCGGAGGGTGGGCAGACTCCGGCGTTTTTGAACAGAGCGCCAGGGCTAAAGTTTTTGCAGACAATTGGCACAGGCCCTATCCGTGGGTTGTGGGCGCATCAAACTAATGGTTCAGACTTTTACGTTGCTTCGGGTTTGGAGTTTTACAAAGTTGAAGGTTTAACTGCTACGCCTAGACTATTGGGTGTGATTAGTGGTTCAGGTCAGGTATCGATTGCGGATAACGGCACTCAATTGTTTATTGCTTGCAATCCAAAATCGTACATCTATAACGAAACGCTAGATCAGTTTGCCGAGATTACTGACCCTGACTTTACGGGTGCGGTAACGGTAGGTTATCTTGACGGCTATTTTGTTTACAACGAGCCAAATAGTCAAAAGGTTTGGGTAACGGCGTTGCTTGACGGCACTCAAGTTGATCCATTGGCTTTCGCAAGCGCTGAAGGCTCGCCTGACGGCTTGGTGGCAATTAGTGTAGACCACCGAGAGGCTTGGCTTTTTGGCACGGACTCAATTGAGGTTTGGTACGACGCAGGTCTGGTGGACTTTCCGCTTACCCGCATTCAAGGTGCGTTTAACGAAATTGGTTGCGCCGCAGCATTTTCCGTTGCCAAGTTAGACAACGGGTTGTTTTGGCTTGGTCAAGATGCGCGCGGTCACGGTATCGTTTACCGCTCGCAAGGCTACACAGGCGTGCGTATCAGCACCCACGCCGTTGAGTGGCAAATCCAACAATACGGCAATATGTCTGACGCGGTGGGGTATACCTATCAGCAAGACGGTCACGCTTTCTATGTGTTGAATTTCCCTGTGGCTAACGCTACTTGGGTGTACGACGTTGCTACTCAAGGTTGGCACGAACGCGCAGGGTTTGAGGACGGTTACTTTACCCGCAACCGTGGCAATTGCCAATGCAATTTTGGCGGCAACATTATTGTCGGTGACTTTGAAAACGGCAATATTTACCAATTAGATTTGGTTCAATACACCGATTATGACCAACCCCAAAAATGGTTGCGCTCATGGCGCGCGCTGCCTACCGGTCAAAACAATCTAAAACGCACCGCGCAGCATAGTCTGCAATTAACTTGCGAAACAGGTGTTGGGTTAAACCTATACCCTGGGTATGACAGCGAAGATTTAACCACCGAGTCGGGTGACATATTGGTAGCCGAGTTTGTACAAGGCTATCTAGTCACCCAAGCTAGCGATCAATTAACCACCGAGAGCGGCGACGGTTTTGAGCCTTTAGTTACAGTTGATGCAACAGAGCCATACCCTGACGGGTATGCGCTATGCACTACCGCGTACCCCGAGGCACCAGGCTACACCCCTCAAGTCATGCTGCGCTGGTCAGACGACGGTGGCCACACTTGGTCAAACGAGCATTGGGTGTCAATGGGTAAAATTGGTGAGTACGGCACTCGCGCCATTTGGCGTCGCCTTGGCATGACACAAAAGCTGCGCGATCGCGTGTATGAAGTGTCAGGCACGGATCCGGTTAAGATTGACATTGTGGGCGCTGAACTAATCATCAGCGGCACTAATGCCTAACATTACCCAAATCCCCGCCCCTCGGGTTCCTTTGACAGAAAGCAGCTCGGGGCTAATAACGACACAATGGTTTAGGTATTTCAACAACCTTAATACTATTCTTGGTAGCGGCACGGGTATCACTACGCCGGTGTTTGGCGGCACAGGCACAAACGTCATCCCAACAAGCGGACAACTGTTAATTGGTAATTTTGCCGGTTCGTACACCGTTGCGTATCTAACGATGGGCTCAGGTTTATTTTCTACCGTAGGTGATGGGTCATTAGCAGTTGGTATATCCAACACCGCAGTAACTGCGGGGTCTTACGGCAACGCCGCAACAGCGACAACTTTTACAGTTAACGCACAAGGCCAACTGACTGCCGCTGGGTCAACCTCAATAGCTATCAACGCAAGTCAAGTTACCAGCGGAACATTATTAGTCGCCCGTGGCGGCACAGGGCTTGCTACCTTGACGGTTAATCGCATCCCCTACGGCAATGGCATTAGCGCATTTCAGTCCTCTGCCAACCTGACGTACGACGGGGCAATATTTACCGTTAAAGCTAATATTGTGGTGGATAAGACGGTCACAGCGGGTGGCACAACTGGCGCTCAAACTATTAACAAAACCGCAGGGTCGGTTAACTTTGCGGCGGCTGCGGCTAGTGTGGTCGTAACAAATAGTTTGGTGGCAACATCAAGCATCATTATGGCAACAATTGCGGCAAACGACGCAACAATGAAATCAGTGCAAGCAGTGGCTGCGGCGGGTAGTTTTACTTTGTACGCCAACGCAGCGCCCACGGCTGAAACTCGGGTTAATTTCTTGGTGTTGAATTGAATGAAAGTTACTTACAGTTTACCGGCATTGGGTATGCGCCAAAAAGTGCAAGCGTTGCAAGACGTTATATCCCAATTGCCTCAATATGAACCCGAAACTAAACACACGTTTCACGCGGGGATGTATTGCCGCGAGGTGTGGCGACCAGCGGGCGTAATAGTTGTAGGTAAAATTCACAAGAAAGAACACTTTTATTTGATCGTGTCGGGAACTGTAGCCATTACCACCGACGAGGGGGTAAAATCTGTGACAGGCCCCACCTTGTTGTGCAGTAAGCCTGGTACGAAGCGAGCGGTATACGCCGAAACTGATGCGTTATGTATGACTTTTCATGTAGTTGACGCTAAGACAATTGAAGAAGCTGAACACGAACTAGTGGAAGATGACAACAAAAGTATGTTTGCCTTCGGAAACCAAATTAAACAAGAGGTATTATCATGACATTTTGGGCTGCGGGAACAATGGCGGTTGCGAGTGTAGCTGGAAGCGTTATGTCTTCTAACGCAGCTAAATCTGCTGCCAAAACACAAGCCAACGCATCTAGTGAAGCTATTGCACAGCAATATGCCGCTGCTCAAGAATCCATTCAAAATCAAAAAGGTGTTCTTGAAGCGCAACTTGCCAGTGCAACCGGTGTTAGACAAGAACAAATTCAAGCGCAATACGCAGCTTTAAATAACCAACTTCGTACCGCCGCCGAAACGCGCGACGCTCAATTGGCGGTTGCAGCGCAGACGCGCGACGCACAACTTGGCGTATCCAAAGAAGTATTAGGTAAACAAGAAGGGGCGTACAACCCGTACCAAGAAGCAGGGCTAGAAGGGCAAAATAAATTGCGTGAGTTCTTAGGGCTTGGCCCTAACACGGGCACCGCAAATTATGGTAAGTATTCTAGCGCAGAATTTACACCCGAAGCGTTTGCTGCTAATCAAGACCCTGGTTACGCTTTTCGCATAAAAGAAGGTTTAAAAGCCCTTGATGCTCAATCTGCCGCCCGTGGTGGTTTAATCTCTGGCGCTGCGCTTAAAGCAACTACACGCTTTGGGCAAGACGCGGCGTCACAAGAATATACAAACGCTTTTAATCGTTTTCAAACAATGCGCCAAGCTACACTTTCGCCTTATCAACAATTGCAAGGCGTGGGTATGGGCGCGGCTGGCGGTTTATCAAACGCTGCGGGTAACTACGGCACAAACGCTATGGGTGCATTGGGTGGCTACGGCACGGCAGCGGGCAATGCTTATGGTTTGTACGGTAATACAGCGGGCGGTGCTTACGGCGCGTTAGGCAGCGGTCTGTATAACGCTACCGGCGGCGCGGGCAATTTGATCAATAGTGCGTATACCGGATACGGAAATAACGTAACTGGCGCTCTAACGGGCTTTGGTAACAACCAAGCCAACTTGACAACCGGTGCGGCTAATGCCACGGCTGCGGGTAATGTGGGCTCCGCTAACGCTTTGAATCAAGGTATTAGCGGTGCGTCTAACGCGTATTATCAGAATCAGATGTTGAAATTGTTTGCCGATAAAAACGCTGCACAAACACCTTATTACAGCGATCTTGAACGCAATGCGTAATAAATAGGAATTAAGTCATGCCAATTGATCCAAGTATCGCTTTAGGCGTACGCCCTATAGAGCAACCCAATATGCTTGCCCAAATGGGGCAGATGATGGCTTTACGCCAAGCCCAGCAAGGGTATGAAAGCGAAAATGCTTTGCGTGACTTTTACTCGCAAGGCGGCGATACAACTACCGCTGAAGGGCGGCGCAAACTAATGTCTACGGTAGGCTTAAAAGGCGCTGACATTCTAAAAAAAGAAGCGGAAACCGAAAACACTCGCGCTACAACGTCTAAAACTAAAGCTGACAATATTAAAGTTAATGTTGCCAATTCGGTTGCAGCATTGGCGGGGGTTAACGATTTGCCTTCCTATATGGCATGGCATGAGGCTAACCATGACGCTAAAATAAACCCTGCTATGGCAGATTATTTTAAGACAATGGGCATTGATCCTAATCAATCAAAAGCGCATATTGCCGAAGTTGTAGCAAAGCTAGGCCCTGTTGCGGGTTTAGAGCAACTTAAAAAAGAATCAATGGGTGCTGTGCCGGAGTTGTTTAAACACATCACGCAATCTGAAGATAACAGACAAACCAATATTCAGTCGAATACTAATAACATTCGTACGACGGGCGCGGCGATGGCGGGCCATAATGTGTCAGCAGCTAATAGCCAGCGTACTGACACACGCGAACGTGAAAAACTTCATTTTGTAACGGGCGATACTGGTTTTTATGGGCTTAACCAATACAACGCTACAGCAACTCCTGTAGGTATGGCACCACCCACTCCGGCGGCTCAACCTTCGGTTACTAACGCCTTGGCTAATCCCGCCACAGCAAGCACTATTATTAACGCACCAGTAAATTCATTGTTGCCAACCGTGCAGTCGCAACCTGGTGCGCCGACTGTAAATAACGCGGCTGCATTGAGCTCAACTTTGCGCCCACCACCACGGGCGGGGTATGAGTATGACACGCAAGGCAAACAAGTTCCTTTGTTTGACCCAAGAAAAGTTGCGCGCGAAACTACCAATTCAGCGGGTGATGTTACGCAATACAACGAACGGGGCGGGATTATTGGTGTTGTGCCTAAAGCAGGTAAACCTAGCGCGGCGCATGAGAAAGAATTAGTAACCGAAGCTAAAAAAGCTGAAGGCCAACAAACTGTTCAAACTTTAGTGGCTTCGCTTGCGGAGCAATACAAAGGTTTATTGCAAGAAGGCGGTATTACAAGCACCGCAAAAGGCGCTATGAGTAACATTGGTGCGCGTTCTGGTTCGTCAACCGTTGGCCAATTTGTTGCGGGTTTTGTTGGCACTAAAGCGCAAGAATTGCGCGATAGCATTGCACAAACACGACCCTTAATTATTAACGCAATTAAAGATTCTACGGGTATGTCTGCCCAGCAATTAAACTCTAACGTCGAGTTACAAAACTTCTTAAAAGCCGCAACAGACACATCATTGTCTATTGAGGCCAACCTTAAAGCGCTTAATAATTTAAGCAAACTTTACGGTTTAGGCAAAGAATTGACAATGGACGATATGAGAGGCACCAAAGCCACGCCAACAGGCAATGTAGATAGCAACAATAAATTTTTAAAATAAGGATTTAACGTGGCTGACGCATCTGAAATCCTTAAAGACCCCGCGTATATAAACGCAAATGAAGCTACTAAACAAGCTATCTTTGATAAACATATTGCGTCTGATCCTGCTTACGCAGAAGCCAACGAACCTACCCGTTTAGCTATTCAACAAAAATTTGGTTTAGCTTCGGGGGAAGGTATGCCTAAGACGCGTACTGCCGCGCAAGACATGGCAGAAGAAATGAAAAACGCCAAAACAGCGCGTGAAGCGTTTGACATTTCACAAGAAAATTTAAAAGGTAACCTTAGCGCAGCAAGCAACGCTGCGCTGGCGCAATCAATCAATACTGGCTATAACGTAATGGGGTATCTTGGTAAAGGTATTGAGGCTGTTGGCGGGGAGCGTGTAGGTAAAGCAATACAATACGCAAGTAAAGAAATACAAAAACGCGCTGAAGAGCACCTTGTTGGTGCAGATCGCGAACGCTACCCCGCCGCAGTTGGTATGGGTGGCTTGGCTAGTGATGTAGCTGTAACAATGCCTGTAGGAGGCTTAGTAGGTAAAGTGCTTGCAAAAGGGGCGTCTTACATTCCTGCGTTAGCGCCATACCTTAACCCCGTCGCTACCTCTGCTGCGTCAGGCGGTTTTAAAACAGGTCTTGGGCCAACAGGGCCTATTAAACCTATTACTGGTTTGCCAAGTTACACAGCTAAAGATATAGCCGCTGAAGGCGTTGCGCGCGCGGCGGGTGGGGCATTAACCTCCGGCATAAGCACGGCGATTACCCATCCTGAAGATACTGCTATGGGTACGGCGGCGGGGGCAATAATACCAACTGTGGCAGCGCCTTTGGTTAAAGGTGCTGTAACCGGTGCAGGGCGTGTAATTGATATGCTTTCCGGTCGTGCGGGCGACATTAAAGCTGCACGGATTGCCAAGACTGCGTTGGGCGACCAACTAATACCCGCAACGCTCGCGTTGCAACAGGCTCGACCAGGCATTACCGCTATCCAAGCGTTGCAAGAAGCGGGCATTGATGCTGCGCCTTTTATGTCGCTTGGTGTTCTTACTGAGCAAAGCAGCATGGGTGAAGCATACCGTCGGTTGGCTGCCGCACAAACGCAAGAGCAAAAGAATATGTTGATTGCTATGGCGGGCGGGGGCAGTCAGACCGCCGCGCGTGAAGCGCAAGCAGGGTCTAAACAAGCGTTGAACGCGTTAACTACACCTATGCGCGAAACTGAATTGCAAGCTGCTAACCAAGCTGGTCAAACCATTTCGCAATTAGGCCCTCTTGCAGCGCAAAGAGAAGCGTCAATGGTCAGCGCATTGCAAGGTCAAGGTCAAGCGGCAACCAACGTAGCGCAGCAAACTAATCTATCGCGCGGTGGTGTATTGCCCGCAACTATGGGCACTCCTAATTACCCAAATCAATTTCCTTCGCCAATAGGCGGCACAGGCATTCCACAGCCAATGGCTGTAGCTACGCAAGCCGGTTTACCCCGAATTTCACCAAGCGCTACGTTAAACGCTGAACGCGCTGCTGAATCAGGTGTTGTATCAACTGAAATGGGCGCGCTTAAAGTGCAACGCCAAGCCGAACGTGATTTTTTACAAAACCAAATTGGTAGCCTTGAAGCGCATGGGCTTAAACCGCTTGACGTCAATCCAATTCTTAGTTCAATTGATGGCAAATTAGCCAATCCAAACTTGTACGGGCAGACGCAATTGCTTAATGTGTTGCAAGGGTTACGCGATGATTTTGCGGGTGCAGTAGCAGCTAACGGCGGTGTGGCAGACGCGCGCGCTTTGTACAGTATCCGAAAAGCCGGTATTAGCCAAAAGATTGATGATATGTATGGCGGACTTGACCCGTCGGCTAAACAAAAATTGACTGCTGACGTGTTGGCATCAGTTAAAGCGCCAATTGACAAAGCGATTATGGACGCGGGCGGCACAGGTTGGAATCGTTATTTGCAAACTTTTGAAACCGGTATGCACGAAATTGGTCAACAAAAGTTAGCCGCGCTTGCACTTGATCGTTTTGGTGGCAACAAAGAAGGGTTTCTTAAACTTGCGCGCGGCAACGATCCTAAAGCCGTTGAGGACATCTTTGGCCCAGGCAGTTTTAATATTTTTAAAGAAATGGGGCGCAAATCCGGTCAGTTAGAAAGTATCGCTAGCCAACTTGAGCGCGACGTTGCGGTTAAAGAAACCGCCGATAGCGCCACGCAAGGTTTGGCGCGCATCATGGGCATGGCCGAATCTAAGGTTACAGGCGTACCGGCTTTCTTTAGCAAAACCGCCACAGCGGTCAACATGGCTGCTAGAATACTTCGAGGGCAAGTTAACGAAAAAACTTTTGCAGCGTTTGAAAAGGGTATGATCTCAGGCAAGACCGCAGCCGAAATGTTGGGTGAATTGCCAATGAGCGAACGCAACAAAGTGTTTAGGCTTTTAAAAAACAGCAGCGAATGGAACCCTGCCGTATCTAACGTGGGAATTCAATCATCAGTAGATCGTACTAATAAACTTGCGCCGTTGTCAGAAAACCGCAACAATTTAAGGCAATAACATGGACTGGCAGAACCTAATCAATTTCGGCGCGGGTGCTTTGCTCGCAATAGGCGGATGGTTTTGCCGCCAGTTATGGGATTCGGTCAAAGAACTCAAGACCGACATTTCTGATCTTAAATTGCACGTCAGCGATTCGTATGTCAAAAAGTCTGAGATCGACACAATTAAAGGCGATATGGATAAGCGTTTTGACCGTATTGAAATGCTGCTTGACCGTCTGTTTGACAAACTTGAATCGAAGGTAGACAAATAATGGATCCGATTACCCTACTCGCAGCCCTTGGCCCGTTGGCCGTCGATCTTGGCAAGTCCTTAATCGGGCGTTTTATTCAGACAGACGTATACAAACCAACCAATATCGCCGAGTATACGCAGATGCGTCAGACCGACTTAGCCATGTTCCAAGCGATGAACAACGCAGGGGCGGGCGGCAGCACTTACCCTTGGGTCGAGGCAATCGTGCGCCTCATGCGCCCTGCGGTGGGTGCCATTGTGTTGGGTACATGGAGCTTTATGATGCTCACAGGTCAAGACAACCCAGCGGTTAACAATTTTGCTAGCGCCGTGGGTTTCTACCTGTTCGGCGACCGCACTTTGTTCTATTCACAGAAAACAAATGCAAAGTAACTTTGCCAAAGCCTTTAGCCTTATGCTGCAAAGCGAAGGTGGCTTTTCCGATAACCCCGCCGACACCGGCAACCACCTACCCGATGGCCGCATGGGCTGCACCAACCTTGGTGTCACGCAAACCGCATGGGAAGAGTATGTCGGGCACAAGGTCAGCACGCAAGATATGCGTAACCTGACACCCGCCACGGTCATGGATTTTTATAAGCGCCGCTACTGGGACACGGTTAAGGGCGACTCCCTACCCAATGCGTTGGACTACCTCGCCTTCGATATGGCGGTCAACTCGGGCGTGGGGCGCTCGATCAAATTGATGCAACGTGCCGTGGGTGCCACAGAAGATGGTGCGCTTGGCCCCTTGACCATCGAAGCAATTAGCAGTTGGTCAATACGTCAATTGATTGAAAAGTTCAGCAACGCCAAAGCAGATTTTTACAAGTCTTTGAATAACGCTACCTTTCAAAAAGGATGGCTAAACAGGGTCGAGCACACTAAAGCCAACGCACTGGAGATGTTAACGTGAAATTTTTAATTTTATTTTTGCTAACCTTTAGCGCACAAGCGCAGACCATCGCAGTCTGCAAGGGCGAGTACGCGCTTTGCGCTGCGTCACCTACCACGCTCACCGGCAAGACCATCAGCGTACAGGGCAAGACTTTTAAAGAAGGCGTGGCAGTCTGCCCCGTGCTGACCGGCATGGCGGTCGCCAACATGGATTTGATGCAAGGCTCTTGCGACGCGCCCAAGGGTAAGGTATGGTCGCTCTTCGGTGTGCCGCCACAGACTGCATATCCCCAGGCACCCGATTGGTCGGTACAACCCGCCGTGTTTAGGTCATTCAAAGTGGGTGACACGCCCACGACCGGAATGTCCAATATGTGGTCGTTCTTATGCACCAAGCAAACCAAGCAAGTTGCGGGCGTAACGCTCGCCTCTTGCTACGGGCCGGTGATGGAAAGCCCGTGGACGGGGCACCATGTGGTGCCTGGGGAAACAGCGTTCACCCAAGCACCTGCCGGTTCAACTTACCCTGTTGGCGGTAACATACCCTAATACCCTGCGCCATAGCGGGATGTAAGGGCAGACGTAGTTGTAGCGAGGGAGCGCACGGGTCGTGCGCCCTGTCCAGTTGGCGCTGCCGTAGTTGGTGTTATTTGGCCAGTTTTTTGACGCAGTATTCACAATACCCTCCTAAAAGATCACTACACACTTGACCACACCCATCGCAGATCAACTCGGGCGGGAATGTTGGCAGGGGCTTTGGTCTTGCCCACCGCATAAAAAGCAAGACGGCAATCATCAACGCAATTGATGCGTAAACCCACATCATGATTTCGGTAAGCATCGCTTCTCCAATAACATCTGAATGTCCACCCGCAGCATAAGGTGCTGTTGACGTAGCCGTGCAATGTCATCGTCGATCTCGGCAAGCCGCTCAACAATCTGTTTGTACAATTGGCTATTAGCCAAGGGTTGTGTGACGTCTGCTTTTAACTCACGGGCGGCAAACAAGGCTTCGTCTCTTCTTGCAGACCACACAGACGGCGGTGTTACCAGTAACGCGTCAATGATCAAATCAATTTTGCTCATGGCCTCAACCCCTCTTTAAGCAATTCAATACGCTCACGCGCAACACGCAAAGAGTTCGCCCGCTGATGCAAGCGCAACAACATCTTCACCCTTCGTTCATGGGTGCGTTCATACTCAAGCATACCCATGATCTCGTCTTCCGTAAGCGAGGCCATGTTCTCATTTAACTTTCGCCATGTGATCTGCAATTTTTAACTCCAGTTGAATTACGGTTTTAAATACACGGTTGTACGCGCGTGTTGCGGCGTTCATCATCTTCTGGCGATGCCGTAAAGCTGACTTAGCCGCTGCCAGTTGCGCTTGGCATAGTTCAAGTTTCATTTTCTAGCCTATAAAGTGGTATGTAACCCTCTTGAGGGTACGTTGAGGTTTGCAGCAGGTTTGGGTGAAAATAAAGATAGGGCGTTACAGCCTTACGCAATAAGTAAATTGCGTGCATAGTTGCAATCGTGCTTGGGTTTGTCAGGGCTTCTAGCCCCATCTCTAAAGCGTTCATTCCAATCCCCTCAATATTTGAATCGCAGCGACTACGTCGATGTCGTGACCTGTTTGTAAGGCAGCCAAAGCCCCACGCATCTTGTTTTGCATAAAATCAATCTTAGCGTCTTGAATTTTGATGTAGCTGTTAAGTTGCTCAATCAACGTCTGGAGTTCTCGGGCTTCTTTCATTTCTGCACCCTCGCTCTAATGTTCTCCGCAGCCACTTCAAGCACCGCGCGGCGAATGTCTTCTGTTCTAGCGGCCATCTCTTCTACCAACCGCGCACAAGCCTCGCGCTCCATCAGAATGGCTTCCTCAATAGCAGGAACCATTGCTTTTTTAACTTGCGCTTTACAATCTTGAAAACCTTTTTGATATTGATTCATTTCAACGCCTCCAAGGCTATGTCAGACAACGCACGCTTGTCGTGCAACGCTGACCAAATTTTCTCATCGACGGTATCGTCGGTGAGTAGTACATAGACCCACACGTCGTGCTGTTGCCCCGAGCGGTGGATACGCCCTACGGTCTGTTCGTAGAGTTCAAGACTCCAAGGCAATGACAAAAAGACCATCCGGCAACCGCCGTGTTGCAAGTTAAGCCCGTGGCCTGCTGACTTGGGGTGGACAAGTAGCAACTCCACTTTTCCCGCATTCCAGCGCTCAATTGCGTTTGCGTCGTCAAGGGTGATGGCGTGGGGGTATCTGCGCTTGAGTTCAGCAAGTTCTTCTTTGTAGGTGTAGGCAATGATGGTGTTGGCACGTTGGTTCTCCTCTAGTAAATCATCTAACAAATCAAACTTGTGGTGGCTCATCCAGATGCCGGTGGACGTGGTGATAAAACTCTTCTCACCCGCCCATGTGTCGGTGTGATAGATAAAGCCTGACGCCATCTGTTGCAGTTTGCCTGTCACGACACCTGCGTTAATTGCGGCGATCTGTACATCACCAAAGCGCAGCACAAACTCTTTCTTCATTTCCTTGTACTGCGTCATGTCCATGTCACAGCGCATCTCAACGGTGTGGCAGGGCGGCAACTTGTCAGCGTACTCACCTGCCTCAAGCAAGTAAGTCGCCGGTTTGATACGCTCCATCACATTGCGTAGCGCGTGTGGCCTTGGCATCCACTCGCCGTACTCGGGGTTTATCAGCACAAAGTAGGTCTGCATAAAGGCACCCTTGCTACGCCCGAGCAGCGATTGGTCAACGATCTTGCATTGCCCAAATACGTCTTCTAAGCCGTTAGAGGTAAACGATCCGGTCAGGCCCCACCGCACAGTCATGGGCTCAATAACTTTAAGCAGCGCCTTGAACCGTGCGCCCGAGGGGTTCTTTAGCCGTGTCAGTTCGTCAAACACAATCCCGTCAAAGTCTAAATACTCTTGAGCCAGCCATTGCAGATTGTCGTAATTGGTTACCACAACGCGCGCGTCAGAATTAAGCGCCAGTAAGCGTTGCATAGGCGTACCCACGCACACGGCTATGTCAAGGTCGGGTGCCCACTTACGCGCCTCGGCTGGCCATACGCTTGTGGCGACCCGCTTGGGCGCTAGTACAAGCCAACGGCGCACGGGTGAGGCTTGCATAGCGGTCAATGTAATCGCCGTCTTACCCGCGCCCACAGGCGCTAATACCATAGCGCGGTCGTGTGTGCCGAGGAAGGCTGCTGCCTCAGTCTGATAAGGTCGTAATGTAAGCATCTACTTGTTCCTTAGTCCATAGTGTTGTGTAGTTTTGATTTAATTTAGCCATGTCGGCGGCAAAAATTTTTTGTAATTCTGACAATCGACCCCCCTTGGTTTTTAACTCTACAAACCATGTCGCCCCATTGGGCAAACACGCTATACGATCAGCTACGCCTCGGTGGCTTGGCGACGTAAACTTGTACGTCTTGCCCCCTGCGCGTTCGACCGCCCATTTAAAATAATGCTCAACCTCAGATTCCTTCATAGCGCGACACCGTCTCAAACTTCTGCTCAGGCGTAATGCAAATAGCACCGCACTCAATGTCTGGCAATGGCACATCACGCCCCGCTTTGGGGTCTAGTTCGTCTAAGAACACACGTTTGCGTTTCTTGTCACCGGCGTATGACTTGTTAATCGCCACGCCCATCTTGCGTTCTTGCTTGGCCATGCGGTCAAACGCCTCTGGAAAGTCCACACGAATCTTGTTCCAGTAACCCGCTTGACCTTTGACGCAGCCAATGCAATTGTTGTTGTTGTATCCCAACTTGTACATCGTAGGCAGTTCAATACCGGCCTCTTGAATGATGCGGTAACAATCTTTCTTAGTGGTGTCGTTCAATATCCACTCGACTTTGACGTCTGAGTTTTGGTCTTCAAAGCGGTCTATGCGCACAGCTTCGTCTTTGGTCAACCCAAAAATGTGCAAGTCATCAGGACGCTCGTACAGTTTGCGCACATTCTTTTTAAGTTCAGTTGTGCAACGCGCACCACCCACGCCGATCAGCCAGCCTGTCTTATCAAACACATCAAAAATGTCAGCGTACTTGGCTGATTTCAATAACTTAATTTCTTTACCGATCCACTTGGCAACGTCGTTCAGAAAGCGCATATTGTCGGGGTGTTCGTAAGCCAACGTGTCGCAGTACAACACCTCGCAGTCGGGGTACTTATCGACAGCCATCTTGGCAGCTACCGCTGATGCCGCGCCGCAGCTAAACCAAACTAGTTTTCGCATTTATTTCTCCTTTGATGTAAAAAAGTATAGCACAAGCAAAAAATCGTGTACAATTAAATCTCTCTAAACTAAATTGGACTACACAAAATGAAAGTTACCATCATTGCTTGGCTCACCAAGCACAGCCGCCTCTCACCAGAAGAAATAGTAAACGCCACAGGCGAACAGCTTGTTGATAGCGTATCGTTTACGAACCTTGACATGGCATCTAATGGCTATACCAAGATCGGCACGGCAACGATCGAGTTTGATCTGATCAACCGCGACCAGTTGATTGACAACAAAATCGTATCGTTACGCGCAGAATTGCAAGGCGTCAAAGCTGACGCGCAAGTTAAAGTGCAACGCCTTGAAGATCAATTACAAAGCCTGTTGGCTATTGAGGTGTCAAAATGAATCACTCAACTATCGTCGGCGGCTCGACCGCCAAGCGCGTCATTAACTGCCCAGCCTCAATTGACTTGGTTGCCAAGATGCCCAAACTGCCGTCTAGTAAGTTTGCTGACGAAGGCACGTTGCTACACGACGCCATTAGCCAAATCCTTGACTGCAAAACGACTGACGTCATTGGTATGATCCACGAAGGCATCACGCTTACTCAGGAGTTGTACGATGATAAGATTGCTGTGGCGCTTGCGGCATTGGATGAAATTGACCCAACCAAAGAAATGGAATTTGCTGTGGAAAGTAGCGTCAACTTTGGCGATCTGCTGCCAGGCGTGTTTGGTAGTGCTGATTTGCTTGGTCGGATTGGTAATCGAGCCATTGTCTTAGATTGGAAGTTTGGCAACGGCGTGGCTGTCGAGGCAACTGAGAATTACCAAGGGATGTTTTACGCTGCTGCCGCCATGCGTACACCGGAAACTGCGTGGGTGTTTGATGATGTTGACGAAATTGAAATCATCATTGTCCAACCGCCGATGATTAAGCGTTGGGTAACAACGCCTAAACGCATTGCCGAGTTTGAATTTGACTTGATCGCTGCGGTTAACGGCCCACGCACTAAGATGTCAAGTGGTGAGCATTGCCGATGGTGCGCGGCCAAGCCTACTTGCCCGATGGTCACCGGTGCTGTTGATCGTGCGTTGAAAACTGCGCTTGCGCGTGTTGATGCAACTCAATTAAGCGATTATTTGTCGCAGATTGAATTGCTTGAAGAGTGGATTGATAGTGTGCGCGTGCTCGCACATGATATGCTTGAGAAAAATGTAAAAGTGCCTGGTTGGAAGTTGGTTGCCAAGCGCGGCACCCGTCAATGGATCAAAGACGAATACGCAGTTGAATTATTGGGTGACAAGGCTTACGAAAGTAAGTTAATCTCTGTCGCTCAAGCCGAGAAGTTAATCGGCAAAAAGAAATTTCCGTCTGACCTTGCTGTATCGGTCAGTTCGGGCAGTACGTTGGCTGCGGAGTCTGATCCACGGCCAGCGCTTGTCGACCTAGGTAAGCAACTCGCTAACCTAAAACTACTCTAAAAGGTACTCTAAATGTTTAACTTAGCTAATCTACCGCAAGTAAAGTCTCTCAGTACAGCTCTGCGTACTATCCAAGCCGAAGTGGGCCCGACCGGTGTTGTGATCGTCAAGATGGACAAGACCGGCCACTGGGTCTTTGGTGCTGACCAAACCGAAGTCGAAGAAGGTTCGACGTGGGCAGTCAATCCTTTCTCGTTTGTCCACGGCTATATTGCGTGGGGTGATGGGGAAGTTCTCGGCGAAAAGATGGTGAGCGTAAGCGACCCATTGCCTGAAACTGATGATGCGCCACCCCAAGCCAAGAAAGGTTGGGAAACGCAAGTCGGTATGTCTATTAAGTGTTTGTCAGGCGAAGACAAGGGTTTGGAAGCGCGGTATACCACCACATCAGCGGGTGGTAAGCGTGGCGTACAGACCTTGGCTGTGGCCATCGCAGAGGCCGTAGACAAAGACCCGAGCAAACCTGTGCCCGTGGTGTTGCTCAAAAAGGAACACTACCAACACAAGTCTTATGGCCGTATCTTCACACCGTTGTTTGACATTCAGTCTTGGGTGTCAATGGATGGTGAGGAGGCTGAAGTTGAGCCTGACACTTCACCTGTAGCATCTGCTGTTGAGGCACCACCCGCACGTCGTCGTCGCGGCGCATAAGGTTAGGGGGCGGTTGAGGATGCCGTAAGCGCGCGTTTTCTTTGGGCGCACAGTTAGTAACGGCCAAATCAACGCCCCCACCTATAAACTAAGGTAGAGTCAAATGGAACCATTAAATTTTTGTCGTCAGATTAAAAAATCATATGCCAAATCGTCTTGGCGCGATTACACCAAAAAAGAATTTCCTAAAATGCCTTTAGATGTGCTGCTAAAGGGTTTAAATTCAGCCGTTAAATTTACTTTACCTGTAGACGGCAAAATTATAGAAGACCCAAAATTAAAAGGACTTAATGATATTACCGAATTACATTTGCCCTATGAATCTATTGTTTTAGAATTTGCTCTTATCCACGCCCAAATAAAAAAAATGGTTGTCTATGCGGTGGAATTTGAAACAAAGTTAGTTGTATGTGTTTGGGCAGGCGTAGATGAACTTTGGATGCCTCTTGGAATTGTAACGCTACCTAAAACAAATTTTATGCGTTATGACGCGGATGGCGAGGTAAGTTTTAATTTACAACGTCTTGACGTAACGGAAGATGAACATAAAGAATTTACGGGGGTATTGTCGGGGGTCGCCGCCAGTACATTACTTAATTTTCTTAACGCGTTGGCGTGTAGCAATGTACACACCGAAAAATTACCTATTCGCAAACCTAGCAAAACGCTTGGTGCGTTACCCTTTGATGAGTACCATGTGCTGACCATTGACCGCCCAGCGGGCACCGGCAACGGCCACGCGGGAGGTAGTCACCGCAGCCCGCGCGAACACTTGCGGCGGGGTCATATAAGACGTCTGTCAACTGGCAGCAAAATATGGGTGAACGCAGCGGTCATTAACGCAGGGGCGGGTGGCAAAATCCGTAAGCAATATGCTATGGGTTGACTTTGAAACGCGTAGTCATTGTGACCTAAAGAAGCATGGCGTGTACAACTACGCGCAAGACGCAACGACCGATGTCTTGTGCATGAGTTACGCCTTCGATGATGAAGACGTACAGACTTGGGTTAACGGCCCCTTCCCCCAACGTGTACGCAACCATACCGGTCTGATCTACGCCCACAACGCAGCCTTTGAGCGCCTGATTTTTTGGTACGTCTTACAGATCAACTTTGAGCTTGAGCAGTTTTACTGCACCGCAACACAAGCCCGAGCGAACTGTGCGCCTGGTAGCCTTGAAGACGCAGGACGCTTTGCCGGTGCCAGTATGCGTAAGGATTACCGCGGCGCGCAGTTAATTAGGGCATTGTGTGTGCCGCCCTTTAAAGATGACCCCGCATTGATGCGTGAAATGGTGCAATACTGTGAGCAAGACGTCCGTGCAATGCGCGCCGTCAGCCAAAGCCTTAGACCTTTATCAGATGAGGAATTACATGACTACCAAATTAACGAAAGGATCAACGATCGAGGCGTCTTGGTGGACGTGCCTCTTGCCCGCGCAGCTATCCTTTACGCGGCAACGGAACTCAAGGAAATTCAGTCCATTGTCCGAGACGTCACCAATGGCGAAATCACGTCAGTCCGCAGCCCGAAAATGCGTGAATGGGTCAAAGAACGGTTGGATTCCCAAACTTTAAAACTAATGGAGATAGAAGATGGAAAGTATTCGATTGACAAGCGCGTTCGCGCAAACTTACTCGCGGCAGACCTACCGCCCGACGTTGAGCAGGTTATCCAATGTGCCGACGATCTATGGGCGTCGTCGGTCGCAAAGTTCTCACGTTTACGCGATCTGGCAGATATGGAGGACTTTCGAGTCCGAGGCGCGTTCGTCTTTGCGGGAGGCAGCGCAACAGGTCGCGCGTCGTCCTACGGTGCCCAAGTACACAACTTCACGCGCAAGTGCGCCAAAGCGCCCGAGTCTGTTAGAGCGAGCATGGTTCAAGGACACCCCATCGTTCCCCAGTTTGGTAAAAGGGTCACAGACGTCCTGAAAGGGATGCTCCGCCCCGCGATCATACCGGCCAAGGGCAAGTCCTTAGTCGTTGCCGATTGGAGTCAGATTGAGGCGCGTATGACCCCGTGGTTGTCAGGCCGAGGCGATGACGTGCTAGACGTGTTCCGATCGGGCCGCGACATTTATGTGCGTGAAGCCGCTGCCATGTATAAGATACCCGAGTCGGACGTTACCCCTGATCAGCGTCAGATCGGTAAGGTCGCAATTCTTGCGTGCGGGTTTGGTGGTGGTATAGGCGCGTTTTCTGCTATGGGTCGAGCCTACGGGTTGACCATGACCGAGTCGGACGCGCAGCGCACGGTTGACGCCTGGCGCCGTGCTAACCAATGGGCCGTCAGGTATTGGCAAGAGCTAGAAACCGGCTACATGATCGCTATGCGAAATAAGAGCAAAGAAATCGTCGCAGGGCGTGTCACCTATATGTTTGATGGTCAGCATCTATGGTACGCTTTACCCTCGGGTCGCATCCTCTGTTACCCATTCGCAAAAATAGAAGAAGATGGAATCAGTTACGCCAAAGCAGCATGGAAACCCGCCGCTGACGCCAGAGAATGGCCACGCGCACGACTTTGGCGGGGGCTTGCGTGTGAGAACATTACCCAAGCGTGCGCCAACGACGTTTTGCGCTACGCCCTTCGCCAGTTGGATAATGTCGTCCTACACGTCCACGACGAAATTGTTATCGAAACAGATCAGCCCGAAAAGGTCGAAGATGAGTTAAGAAAAGTCATGTGTACGCCCCCGCCGTGGGCGCAGGGGCTACCCCTAGACGTTGAGATCAGCACAATGAGCAGATACGGTAAAGGCTAAAAAAAAAGCCTCGGTGGGTGCCGAGGCTTAAACAACTAAGGAGTATTACATTGGACTTCGTCGATTTTATCAGTAAAAAAGCCCCCGAGGGTGAAACTTGTCTATTAGTTAAGCAAAAGCCTGTTGGAAATGAACAACACGCTGACGGCACGATTAAGGCGACATGGCCAGCCTTCTACCCTAATGAGTACAAAGAGGGTGGGGCGTGGTACTGCAACACCGCCTCATTCATTACCGACAGGTTAGGCAAGCGCCCAAGCGCTAGTATTCACAACTGCACACACGTTGCGTTCTTAGTGTTAGATGACGTGGGCACAAAATCCAAAGCGCCGCCCTTAGAGCCGACATGGAAGATCGAAACCTCCCCCGATAACTTTCAATGGGGCTACGCGTTTGCGCTTGACGATCAACCCACACATGAGGTGTTTAGCGCAGCCATCAAGGCGATAGCCGAGGCTGGGTTCACGGACAAGGGCGCGTGTAACGCCGTACGCAACTTTAGGATACCAGGCAGCGTTAACCTCAAGCCCGAACGGGCGGGGTTTAAATCGGTGTTAACCGAGTTTTACCCAGAGCGTGAGTTTAGCTTGCCCCAGATCATGAGCGCGTTTGGGGTCAAATCCGGCCCCGTCGAGTCGGTCTACAAACCTATCCACATTGACGACGACGGCACCGATACGATTTTTGCGTGGTTGGCCGAAAATAGCCTTGTCATCTCGCGCCCCAACAGCGAGGGTTGGGCGGGCGTTGTTTGCCCCAACGCCCATGAGCATACCGATGGCAACCCCCAAGGCCGGTATAACCCCGCGATGCGGGCGTACTGCTGTTTGCATAGCCATTGCTTGCAACTGGATAGCCATATTTTTCTTGAATGGGTCGAGGGGCAGGGCGGCCCGAGTGCGGCACCAGGATTGCGCGATGAACTGCTTGCCAAGACAATGGCCAAGACCTACTCAATTATCGCACCTACCGAGGCGTACCCTGATGACGTTAAAAAGCGCCAAACCGAGATCGAGCACCGCGAGCTCGGGCGCGTACAGAAGCGCGAGTGGTTCGGGCGGTTTGCCTACATTCAATCCGATGACGCGTACTTTGACTTGCAAGATAGGCGCGAGATCTCGCGCGGCACGTTTAACGCTTTGTACCGTCATATTACTTGTAAGTCGATCCGTACCGGTCGCCACGTCGAGGCATCAGTCAGTTTTGACGAACTACGCCAAGAGAACGGAGCCCCCGCATTGGTGGGGATAACGTATGCCGCCGGTGAAACGGTTTTAGTGTCGCGCGGTGGTGACGTATATGGCAACCGTTGGCGCGACGCGCGCCCCGTGGGCGTGGCCGGTGACGTAACCCCCTGGCTTAACCATTGCCGGCATTTGGTGCCCGAGCCCGAGGCGCTTGAGCATTGCTTTAACGTGATGGCGTACAAATTACAGTACCCCCAGCGCAAGATCAACCACGCAGTGCTACACAAAGGCCCCCAAGGGATAGGTAAAGACACAATGTGGGCCCCGTTTATTGAGGCCGTTTGCGGCCCGAACGCGGTCAACCGTGGCTTGTTAGACTCGGATACCATGAACAGCCAATTTAATTACGCGTTGGAATCTGAAATACTGATATTGAATGAGCTCCGCGAGCCCGACGCGCGCGACCGTAGAGCTCTGGCGAACAAATTAAAGCCAATTATCGCAGCACCCCCCGAGTATCTGAGCATTAACCGTAAGGGCCTAAAACCTTATGACATGGTCAATAGGTGCTTGGTGCTCGCGTTCAGTAACGACGCGGTCCCAATAACCTTGGATAGTCAGGACCGTCGTTGGTTTGCTCTGAGTTCGAATGTCGCCCGCATGACGCCCGAGGCGAGCTCCGAGATATGGCGATGGTTTGCCCGAGGTGGTTTAAGCGCCTGCGCGGCATGGCTAGCCGCGCGTGATGTATCGGCCTTCAATCCGTCGGCCGCGCCCCCTGTGACTGAATTTAAACTTACCCTAGTAGAGCAAGGTATGAGTGCTAATGAATCGTACCTAGTCGACCTAATCAAGGCCCGCGTGGGCGTGTTTGCCGGTGGCGTGATAGCGAGCCCCTTTCACGTTATCTGTGACACGCTTTCGCTCAACGCGCCAGGCACCTATAAGGTCAGCCAAGGCGCGCTATTGCACGCTTTGCTAGAGTGCCAATGGTTCGACTGTGGGCGCTTGGCCACGCGTGACTTGACCACTAAAAAGCAAGTTTATTGTGCCCCCGAGATGGTAGGTTATAAAAAAAGCGAGCTGCGCACAATGGCGGAGGGTTTGACAGTTCGGGCCGGTACACCGCTTGCTAGTGTTACACCCATAAAAAAGCCCGCCTAAGCGGGCTCTGAAGGCTTGCGTGGGGATTACTTGCGTGCGTAAAATTTTGATGGGTTTTCCGAATCCCAAAGCATTAACCAAACCGGAAACCCTTCGCGCATAAACTCATTTTTTGATTTTACGTTAATCGGTTCAACTCGCCGCGCGCAGTGTAATGGATATGCTGCGCGCGCTTTTTTGTTGTCAAAAGCTAACACGGTAGCGGTTGAGTGATAATTGCCTTCCTGCCACATGATCGAATAAAAACGCATGATTAAATCCTTTAGAGGTCGAATACCAGGATAAGTAAAATAACAAGCGCGGCCGCGATTAGTGAATAGGTCATAGCGGCATCAATCCGGCAAATATTGGGTGTATGCGGGGGATATAGGCCCCTATATCGGCCGGAAATACACGCTTAATATACCCACGCTCGCACATGGAGCGCAGGGTAACCGTGTCGCCTATTGAATAGACTGTATAGGCGCGGTTACGGACGTGCACAATATCGCCGTGCTCTACCGGCTGGCCATTTTTATATTTCATAATTAACCTCTTAAGCTGTCAAAAAGTGAACCGCTATCGTCAGGCGGCAAATAATCGCGCCGCGCGGCAAATATGCTTAAACCATGCTTGGCGCATAATTCCATCCTGTCGCGCACGCTCATACCAGTCCAGCGCTCTGAAACTTCGTCGTATTCAAGTTCACTATGGTGTTCTTCGTCGAGTACGGGATAATCCGACAACGCGCAAAGCATAGCGTCGGCCTCAATTAGCGCGGCCGTGTCGCTTTCGTGTACCGCTATCCATTCAACCCAGCCCACGGCCCAATGACGCTCATGTACCACTAACACCGTGTCGGATTCGCCGCCTAGCGCGGCCAAGCCTTGCTCAAAATTAGAACGCGCAAGCGCGTCAGAATCGCGGTGTTGGCCGAGAAAAACAAAATACTCGGGCCAATGCGCGCCGCCGTATGACTCAGGCAATACCCACCGCTCAATTGCTTTTAGGTTTTCAATCATATCGTCACCTCTAAACCCTTGATGTATGCGTGCATCTCGTTGTAGAGCTCGCGCTTTGTGCCGTGGCCATGACCGAGCGGGCACGTCGCGCCGCCAGACTCGTTAACGTGACGCATCAAACAAACGCCGCCGTACGCGTGCGAGATATGATAATTACCCACGGCCGCGCGGCCGTTGGCCCAGGGCTCTAACGGGCTGTTTGTAATGGTGTTGAGATACTCACAAAGTGAGTTGAGTTGTTTATCTGTTATGCGTTGCATTTTTTTCTACCTTAGTGAAGTTTATGGCCCGCTTGCGCGGGCCCGTAGGGTTTACTTGAGAGTGTTAAAACGTGGCGACGCCACTAAACCGTTAGACTCGCCCACGACGCGCGAATTTAGCGGCATGAGCAAACCTAAATAGCGTGGTTCGTCGCTCAAGGTTATAAGGGCCACGTCGTCGCCGTTGTGCCATATTTTGACGTCTTGCTTTTTCTTGGGCGTTAATATCTTGGCAACCTTAGCAAATTGTCCGAAATATTCGACTTGGAATTGTGCGGCCGCGCCGCTAGTCGCCGTTTTAGGTGTTACGCGCTCAAGGTCAGGAAATTTCCCGTCGATAGCGTTAAAACGCACGCTCATACCGGCGAGCACATTTAAGGTGCCGGTTTTAGTCGTCGCGTCATATTCGATCGTCAACGCGTCAAGTGACTTAGCAGAACTCGGTTTTAACATTTTGACTTCGTCGAGCGGCACAATAAAATCAACCAGGCCTTCAAGCTCATTATCGCCTTCGGTTACTTCGTGCACGAAAATGCCACAATAGTGGCCATTGGTCGATTCAAGGCGCGTATGCGTTTTAGTGGCTATAACGTGTACGCCGTTTAAGTAATAACGTATATCGGCATCAGCGCTGGTGTGAATCATGGCGCGCATGGCGCTTAAGGGTAATGTAATTTTCATTTTAAGACCTTAGTGAAGTTTATCGGCCGCAAGCGCGGCCGTGGCATTACAGAAAACAGGCAACTAGCAAAGCCAGGCACATAAGTAACGCGGCAATAACGTCGTGAATTTTATTCATCGGTTAACTCGCTCGCAAAACGCATATAAGGGTTAATAGGCGTTTTGTAATCGTCGGACCAATTGTCCGCAAGTATGCCGGCGGGCTCGCCGTTATTAAGCGCGTAAAGCGCTTGCTCGAATTCGTCAAACCATGTTTTAGGTACGCCACGATAAACATAACCGAATTTAGTAGGGGTTATTTTGCGCGACGTGATAACTGCGCCGGTTTTGTAGTCAGTTAATGTGATTTTCATTTTGTTTACCTTGAGTTATGGCCCGCTTGCGCGGGCCGGTTGATTAGTCCATTCTGCTATCGACATACGCGTCGACGCCGTTGGCGCGTAACACGTCAGCAAACGCGTGCGCGTAAACTTCCTTGCGCGTTAACGACTGATTAAAGTCGTGCACGCTAATACAATAACCACCGCCGTAATTTTTGCGGCCGATGTTCATCTTTTTAAGGCCGTTGGCAAATTTCACGTTTTTAATGACGACACTAGCAAAGCCACAAACGCCGTCACTAACGAAGTAAGACTGAGTTATCTCGCTATTAGCGTCGAGAGGGTTTGCGTGCGCGTTGACTATCATTGGTGTTACTTGCGCGGCCTGCGCAGCAAATAATCCAGCTGCGCGCGCCTGGTGGTATATGCTATGAATGTCCATTTTGTTTACCTTAATTTAGTTGAGAGAGATTTAATTGTACATGAATTTATAGCATTGTGCAAAATAAAAAGCTTTTTGCGAGGTTTTGTGAGGTTTGCTAAATGAGGGCAACGATTAGGGTATCAGTAAGGTAGTGTTTTGGGTAGTATTTTAGGGGTTAAAACGCGCAAAGTGCTTACGCAAAAACCTTTTAAAATTAACATGTTAGTTAACTTGAAGGGTAATAATCAAAATATCCTAATAGCATTTAGAATTTTAAATGTATATATATATAGGTGTATATGTGTCGCGCAAATACGCAAACGCGCAAACAGTAAGCTATCGACCTAAAAAGGCACTTTAAAAGTGCCCACATTGCCTTCAAGGATAACTTAGTCTGGCTATTTCCCTAAGACTTAGTGAGTATTTGTCCTAAGACTTAGTGAGCCACTCACTAAATCTTAGTGGCTAAGACTTAGTGAGTATGGCTAAGACTTAGTGAGTATGGCTAAGACTTAGTGAGCTTGTAGGTTGTCCAACAACCTAAGACTTAGTGAGCCACTAAGACTTAGTGAGTGGCTAAGACTTAGTGAGCCACCGGCTTGCGACCAGGCACTCGGCCGTGTGGCATTAAGCATTCCTTGAGGGGGGGGTAGGGCCCTGCGGGGAGCCCTAGCTAGCGGAGGGTTCACACTCAAAATTTTTTTATAAAAATGTTTGCAACACGGCCACCAACATTTTTTTATATAATAAATTGCCTACATGACCTACAATTGCAAAATGCTATCTCTACACTTCACACCTCGCGAAGTCCGCGCCACCGAGTCGCGTTTGTTGCGCGTCTATGAGGCTGCACGTTTAGGGTTGTCGCAAAACGCTTTAGCAATCCGTGCCGGCATGATGCCCGAGGAGTTTCGTAAGCTCTGCCAGCTAGACCCTGTGGTCGAGATGGCGATTGAGCAAGGCCGTGCGGATTCAGAAGCCGAGATGTCGCAAGTTGTGCGCGACGCAGCGCTTGGTGGCGACGCTAAGATGGCGCTAGAGTTCTTGCGACACAAACATGATTGGGTGGCCAAGCAACAAGTGCAAGTCGATGTGACGCAACAGATCAGTATCATTACAGCGCTTGAGCAAGCCGAACAGCGGTTAACTATAGATATGGAACCCACCAATGCCATTACTTAGCGCAGGTTTTCCAAACGGTGTGTACGGCATAGGCGTACGCGACCAACTATACCCTGGGGAAGATGAGTATTTCAAAGCAAACCCGCACGTTGCGGGCATGGCGGCTGAAGACGACAAAATTATTATGAACCCGTTTAGTACGTTAACGGATAAAGAAAAGTCTGCCGTAATGATGAACGAAGCCGCGCGCGTTCATATGCGTAACAAGTTAATTGAACCGCCTAATTATGATTTAACCCCCACGCAAGCTAAACAATTTGAGTCTTACTCTAAAGACCCAAACGATGTAAAGCAAACTATTGCCGCGCGTATATTGTCAGGCGACCCTTCGGCGGGCGACGTTACGCCCGATCAACAAGAATATGTAACTAAGTTAAGGCAGTTTATGGGCGTTAAGTAATGCAAACCACCATCTACAGCGCCTCAGACGAAATGGCTCTTATGAGCAAGCTTTGGTCGCCCCGCATTGCCAATGATCCGTTGTCTTTTGTCTTACTAACATTCCCTTGGGGTCAAAAAGGTACGCCCTTGGCTGACTTCACAGGCCCACGCAAATGGCAGCGCGAAGTCCTGTCCGACCTGACCGCCCACATTAAGCAGAACGGCGGCAAGATTGATTTCGACACCTTCAGGATGGCTACCTCTTCCGGTCGCGGTATTGGCAAGTCAGCGTTAGTCAGTTGGCTAACGCTATGGATGCTCTCCACCCGAATCGGCTCCACAACCATTATCTCTGCCAACAGCGAAAGCCAACTCCGATCGGTCACCTGGGCAGAGATTACCAAGTGGCTGGCAATGTCTCTCAACTCACATTGGTTTGAAGTCTCAGCCACACGCCTCATGCCCGCTAAGTGGATCACAGAGTTGGTCGAGCGTGATCTAAAGAAAGGCACACGCTATTGGTCGGTGGAGGGCAGGCTGTGGTCAAGCGAGAACCCTGATGCGTACGCGGGGGTTCACAACTACGACGGCGTGATGGTGATCTTTGATGAGGCGTCCGGTATTGACGATGCCATTTGGGCGGTGACTGCGGGTTTCTTCACAGAGAACACGCCTAACCGCTTTTGGCTGGCGTTCTCTAACCCTCGGCGCAACACCGGTTACTTCTACGAATGCCACAACTCCAAGCGTGACTTTTGGAATACCAAGATTGTGGATGCGCGCACGGTCGAGGGTACGGACAAGGCGGTGTATCAGCAAATTATTGACGAATATGGCGCCGATTCTAGCCAGGCAGCGGTTGAAGTCTACGGTGACTTTCCGTCGGCGGGTGATGATCAGTTCATATCCTCATCAATTGTGGATGAGGCCATGAAGCGCGCCAAGTACAAAGACCTATCCGCCCCTATTATTGTAGGCGTTGACCCTGCGCGGTTCGGGTCTGACTCGACCGTGATTGCCGTACGCCAAGGGCGTGACATTATTGGCATCAAACGGTTCAAGGGCGACGATACGATGACGGTGGTTGGGCACGTTATTGAAGCAATTGAGGAGTATAAACCTGCTTTGGTAGTGATCGACGAAGGTGGCGTGGGCGGGGGCGTGGTAGATCGATTAAAAGAGCAACGCTACAAGATTCGGGGGGTTAATTTTGGAAATAAGTCCAAAAACACGTTAATGTATGGTAATTTAAGGGCACAAATGTGGGGTGATATGCGACAATGGCTCAAAACCGCGTCGATTCCTAGTGACAGAGTGCTTAAAACTGATTTAATATCACCAATAATGAAGCCGGATTCAAAAGGAACTATCTTTTTGGAGTCTAAGAAAGACATGAAGGCGAGGGGGTTGGCTTCTCCGGACGCCGCAGATGCTATTTGCGTGACGTTTGCGTATCCTGTCGCGCACCGTGAGTATTCAGAAACTAAACGTCGCAATTATTCGCCGCAAGGCTTATCTACTTCTTGGTTAGGAGCTTAAAATGTCAAATACACAACCAATCGGTGTCGCTTTTGCCGATCCTGAATTTACAACTTGTTACGCAACCCAAGAGATTGGTTACTCAACTGCTGCCCAAGGCACAGTAACTCAAGCGACTGACAAATCAACTGGCGTCACGCTAAACAAGTCAATGGGTCGCATCACAATGAACGGCGCAGCACTTGCTAACGGTGTAGCAGTGTCCTTTACGCTGACTAACAATCTGTTAGGTGTTAACGACACAATGGTTGTCAACGTGTCTAGTGGTGCTACTGCGGCAGCCTACACCGCCTATGTATCAAGTTTGGCTGCGGGTTCAGCAGTCTTGACCTTGCGTAACTTGTCAGCGGGTTCGTTGTCAGAAGCCGTGGTATTGAATTACGCAATTTTTCACGGTCAGTAATCATGCCGCTGAAAAAGTCAGCCAGTAAGGAAGCCTTCCGCGCAAACGTAAAGGCTGAAGCGCAAACCAAGCCGATCAAGCAAGCGGTGGCGATTGCGTATTCGGTTAAACGTGCGGCGGCGAGGAAGAAATGATCAGACCCTTACACGACAACATTGCGGTACGTCCCGACCCGTTTGTGCAAAGCGGGCTAATTATTATGCCTGAAGAGGACACCCGCACAGGCGTGGTTGTGGCAACGGGGCCAGGCAAGCCCGACTCCAAGCGACCGTTGATGGTTAAGGTTGGCGATCATGTCATGTACAGCGGCACAATTGATAAATTGCATGAGGGTCTTTTAATTATGAAAGATAAAGACATAATTGGGCTTGTATGAGCGAAAAAGACACCCTCGAAACCGCACGTCATCGCATGACGTTAGCGATTGCGGCATATTCTGAAAGCCGCGAGGATGAACTTGATGATCTACGCTTCTTTGCCGCAAGCCCCGACAATCAGTGGCAATGGCCAGCCGACGTGTTGGCTACTCGGGGCTCAGTTCAGGGTCAGACCATCAATGCGCGCCCCTGCCTTACCATCAACAAACTTCCCCAGCACGTCCGCCAAGTTACTAACGATCAACGCCAAAACCGACCAAGTGGAAAAGTAATCCCCGTCGATGATAAAGCGGATGTGGAAGTGGCTGAGATTTTCAACGGGCTTGTGCGCCACATTGAGTATATGTCCGATGCGGATGTCGCTTACGACACCGCTTGTGAGAACCAAGTGTCTTACGGCGAGGGCTATATCAGGCTTTTGACCGAATACACCAACGATCAGTCGTTTGACCAAGACATTAAGATTGGGCGTATTCGTAATTCATTCTCTGTCTACATGGATCCGACGATCCAAGACCCTTGTGGTTCGGACGCTCAGTGGTGCTTTATCACTGAAGATTTGATGAAAGATGAGTACGAGCGGATGTTTCCCGACGCTCAACCGGTCTCCTCTTTGCAACAGCAAGGCGTGGGCGATGCCTCGCTTGCCCAATGGATCAACGAAGATACGGTCAGGATTGCCGAATACTTTTACGTTGAGCATGAGAAACAGACTCTAAACCTGTACTACGGCAACGTAAGCGCCATCAAAGGCTCACCTGAAGACAAAGACATGGTCATGCGGGGCATGAAGCCCATCAAGACACGGATTGTAGATGTGCGGCGGGTTAAATGGTGCAAAATTAACGGCTTTGAGATACTTGAAGAACGTGATTGGGCAGGTAAATGGATTCCTGTTGTGCGTGTGGTGGGCAACGAATTTGAAGTCGATGGGCGCTTGTATGTGTCGGGCATTGTGCGTAACGCCAAAGATGCCCAACGTATGTACAACTATTGGGTAAGCCAAGAGGCAGAAATGATCGCTTTGGCACCCAAAGCGCCATTTATTGGCTACGGTGGTCAGTTTGAAGGCTACGAGCAGCAATGGAAGACCGCCAACACCACCAACTGGCCATACCTAGAGATTAATCCCGATGTAAGCGACGGTGCGGGGTCACCCTTGCCGTTGCCGACCCGAGCTCAACCGCCTATGGCGTCAAGTGGCTTACTGCAAGCCAAAGCGGGTGCTAGTGACGATATTAAGGGCACGACAGGACAATATGACTCTAGCCTTGGTGCGACCTCTAATGAGCGTTCTGGCAAGGCTATCATGGCGCGCGAGCGTCAGACTGATACTGGCACTTATCATTATGTTGATAACTTAGCCCGTGCGGTGCGCTACATTACCCGTCAGATTATCGACTTGGCACCTAAGATTTACGACACCGAGCGGGTCGCGCGCATCGTGGGCGAAGACGGTGAAACCGATCAAGCCAAGATCAACCCCAATCAACCAATGCCGGTCAATAAAATCGTTGACCAAAACGGTATCGCAATTGAGAAGATTTATAACTTAGGCGTGGGCACCTATGACGTGATGGTTACGACCGGCCCGAGCTACATGACCAAACGCCAAGAGGCGTTGGAGTCAATGGGGCAATTGTTGCAAGGCAATCCACAGTTGTGGGCAGTTGCGGGCGATCTGTTTATCAAGAACATGGATTGGCCAGGCGCTCAAGAGATGGCCAAGCGTTTTGCCAAGACGATCGATCCTAAACTCTTATCCACCGATGATGTTGACCCCGCGCTCCAAGCCGCTCAACAGCAGATGCAAGCCATGGGCCAAGAAATGGAGCAGATGCATCAAATGCTGCAAAACGTGTCCAAATCAATGGAAATGAAAGACATTGAGATTAAAGAAAACGCTAACTTGATCAAAGCCTTTGATGCTGAAACCAAGCGTATTTCTGCAATCCAAGCATCTATGTCGCCCGAACAAATTCAAGACATTGTTTTGGGTACGGTGCATGGCATGATTACCTCGGGCGATCTGATTAGCGAAATGCCCATGCGTGGGCAAGCCGAAACCCAAGAAGATCAAGGTATGCAACAGCCACCTCCCGAACAGATGCAACCGCCCCCAATGATGGAGCAACCACAATGAAAGCCGCAGATTTCGTCGGTCAATTATTTTTAGCCCGCGACGTGGCTCATAGTGTTCACTTGAACACTCGGTCGTATGCTAAACACAAAGCACTGCAAAAATTTTACGAAAATGTTATTGATCTTGCGGATAATTTTGCCGAAGCCTATCAAGGTAAAAATGGCTTGATTGGATCGGTTACGTTGCAATCGGCTAAAAAAACGTCAAACATTACTGAATTTTTAGAAGATCAACTTAAACAAATCGAAGATGAACGCTACGATATTTGCGAGAAATCTTATACACCTTTGCAAAATATAATTGACGAAATTATCGGGTTGTATTTGTCAACGCTGTATAAATTGAGATTTTTATCATGACAGTTAATCTTTCATATTTTGCTGGTGCTGGTTGGCAATTCTTTGACGACAATGGCAGTCCTTTGTCGGGTGGCAAGTTATACACATACCTTGCGGGCACTACTACACCCGCCGTTACCTATACAAGCCTTTCAGGCTTAACTGCTAACGCAAACCCTATTATTTTGGACGCTGCGGGTCGCCCCGCTCAAGAAGTATGGCTAACCTCTGGCGTAAGTTATAAGTTTGTTGTTAAGACATCTACTGACGTAACGATTAGAACTTACGACAATATTTGTAGCGTCAACGACTTTTCAAGTTTTGCCAATACCACAGACCCTGCACTAGGCGATGCGCTTGTTGGGTTTAGACAATCTAATGCGTCAGGTAATTTAACTGGCGCTGTTGGCAAAACAGTACATCAAAAACTGCAAGAGTCAGTTAGCGTCAAAGATTTTGGTGCGGTAGGTGATGGCACAACAAATGACCGCAATGCGCTGCAAGCTGCCATTACTTACGCCACTTTAAATAATGTGGCTTTGTATATCCCGACAGGTACATACTATGTACCAAACAACAGTACATCGTTATCTTTTACAGGTAACCTTACGATGTACGGCGATGGTATGTACAACTCAGTTTTGTTTTACAACGATAGCGTAAGCGCATCAAGGCGTGATTTCTTTACGTCTACCGCTGCGGGCAATATTACTTTTGATAATTTGTGCATTAGCAGCAATTGGGGGCTTGATGCAAATTATGCAACTAATTCTCAATTAATCCAATTAGTAACAACTGCCACTACTAGCAATGCCATAGTAACAAATTGCAGATTTACAAATAGCAGATTTTCAACTTTAATTTTACAAAATTTTAATTCTATTACGGTTAATTCTTGTGTTTTTAATGACGGTGTTGGTGATGGTTGCAGAATTATTGGTTCACAAAACGTCATAGTGACTAACAACCAATTTAACAATATTAACGATGATTCTATTTCCGTACACACACTAAACTCTGATGGTTTTCCAGCTAAAGCTGATATAGTTATTGCAAATAACAAGATTACTAATGGCCAAGGTATTGGTGTTCTTGGTGGCAAGCACGTTTCAATCACAGGCAACGTTTTAACTCGTGTTCAAAGCAGAGGAATTTATGTTGGCAATTCAACAATTACTGATACCGAAGGCGTAACATCTGTCGCTGCCATAACAATTACCGGAAACGTAATAACTGATGTATTTAACGGTTCTACGTTTAGTACTGTATCAGGAAACGGTGGTGGGTACATTCAAATTGCGGGATTGCCTCTTAATAGCAGCGGAGTTGGTTATGTTACATACGGCAATGGAAGCGGTGGCGTTGTACAACCTTATCCTTATTTGTACAACAATCCGTTAAGTGCATCTACTGAAAATGCAGGAAATTGGTTTTTAAATATTGTTGGCAACACTTGCGCTAGAACTTTAGACCCAGTTACAAAATACTCAGATTATGGTTATGGCGTAAGGCTAGGCAGACAAGGGCCGGTTGATCCACAAATTTTGTACTCATCTTTTGATGATAACCAAATTATTGCTACAAACTATACTAATGGTTTGAACATTGCAAATAATGTTATTTCCGGTGGAATTGTAACTGCCATTTATTTGGTAGGTAGTAACGCAGCAACTATTAATTACCGTGAAAACGTAAACATATCAAACAATAATATTATTGATATAAGCCATGCTGCATCAAATTACGGCGTAAAAATAGATGGTCCTGGCATTGTTAGGTTGTCAGGAAACAATTTTAATATAGACCCTTATAACGTTCAGGCTCAACGATTAGCTAATGGCAAATGGTCAATTAGTGTTAACAATTGCGCTTGTATATACGTCAATGGCACAGGTAAAATTATTGCGTCAAATAATGTGTTTAAAAATGCTGGAACAATTTATTTTGGCACAACTCCACAAGACGGAATTTGGCAAAAAAATACTTTGATATGCCAACCAACAGATGCAGGTTATAACGCTAATAATATTGGGATTGGTAATATAAGTTGGCCAGCGCAATGGGATGCAAATTTTATTATTGAAGATGGTGACCCAAGCAGCGTAACTTTTAATACTGTATTGAATGTTTGTCTAACTTCATCTTTTAGTATTCCCACCACAGGAACATACGTTTTAGGGCTTTTTGTGCCAAAATTAATTCCAGGTGTTAGTGGTGCTGCAGGTAGTCAATATGTTGTGCAAGGTTGGGTTAGGCTTACAACGGGATCAGCACACGTTTTAAATACCGATTGGGCTGAAGTTCGCACGTTAACCGGAACTTAATATGACGCTATCAATCACCCACACTACCCCCTCTGACGGTACGTTTAGCACGACCGGTGCTACGGCATGGGACGCTACACATAGCTTAGGTGGTGCAGCAGATGTTTCCCAAGGCGGCACAGGTGCTACAACCTTAACAGGCTATGTCAAAGGCAACGGTACTGCTGCAATGACGGCTAGCGCAACTGTACCAAGCGGGGACATTACCGGCCTTGGCACAATGGCTACGCAAAACGCCAACGCTGTAGCAATTACAGGCGGTACGGTTAATGGTGCAACAGTCGGTGCTACAACCGCAGCGGCTGGTACGTTCACAAGCATCACAGACTCTGGCTTAACGTCAGGTCGAGTGACCTATGCGGGTACTGGCGGTCTGTTGCAAGACTCTGCCAATCTGACGTTTAACGGGACAACGCTGACCACTGCGAACGATGCAACAATTAATGGTAACAACGTAGGCAAAGGCGGCGGTGCTGTTGTATCAAATCAATCTTTTGGTGGATTAAA
>Ga0114962_10000383_pt1 | contig 39213 bp, 39 predicted proteins | sample C_130820_MF_Meta_FD_87017 | JGI IMG/M metagenome (GOLD analysis project Ga0114962, IMG submission 87017) | Freshwater microbial communities from Lake Croche, Canada to study carbon cycling - C_130820_MF_MetaG | ecosystem: Environmental > Aquatic > Freshwater > Lake | place: Lake Croche, Canada...
CCGCGCGGCGTCCAACCTGTGAACTCCCCCAGGGCTGGAAGGCAGCAAGGGTCAACGGGCTCTGGCGGGTGCGCGGGGTCCCCTTCTCGCCGGGCCCGGCGAACTCACGGCGTTGACGAAAGGCGCACGGTGTCGTTTCAGTCGCTGGGCCGTGACGAACTCCAGGCGCAGCATGAACTCCAACTGCTCAACTACGCCGATCTTCAGGCCAAGTTGTTGTCTCTGGACCTCACCCGCGGCAAGCCCTCCGGCGAACAACTGGACCTGTCCAATGCCCTGCTGGATTTACCCGGCAGCGGCGACTTCCGCGACGACGAGGGCACCGACACCCGCAACTACGGCGGCCTGCCCGGACTGCCCGGCCTGCGTGCCATTTTCGGTGACCTGCTCGGCATCGGTGTGCCCAACCTGATCGCCGCGAACAACTCCAGCCTGGAACTGATGCACGACATCGCGGTGTTCTCGATGCTCTACGGCGGCGTCGATTCGCCGAGACCCTGGATGTGGGAACCGGTGCTGAAGTTCCTGTGTCCCTCGCCGGGCTACGACCGTCATTTCGCGATCACCGAAAGCCTGGGTATCGAGATGATCTCAGTCCCGATGCGTGAGGACGGCCCCGATGTCGATGTGATCGAGGAACTGGTCGCCTCAGACTCCGCGATCAAGGGAATGTGGTGTGTGCCGCTGTTCTCCAACCCCACCGGCACCGTCTACTCGTCGGAGGTGGTGCGTCGACTGGTCCAGATGCGCACCGCCGCAACCGATTTCCGGATTTTTTGGGACAATGCGTACGCGGTGCACACCCTCACACCCGATGTTCCCCAGCAGATCGATGTGTTGGGGTTGGCCGCGGCGGCAGGACACCCGAACCGGCCGTATGTGTTCGCCTCGACGTCCAAGATCACCTTCGCCGGAGCGGGGGTGAGCTTCCTCGGCGGCTCGACTGACAATATCGCCTGGTATCTCAAGCATGTCGCGAAGAAGACGATCGGGCCGGACAAGGTGAACCAGTTGCGGCATCTGCGGTTCTTCGGCGACGCCGACGGGGTGCGCTCGCTCATGGGGCGCCACCGGACGGTGTTGGCACCGAAGTTCGCTCTTGTCCTCGAGATTCTCGCCAGTCGACTCGGTGAATCCAAGATCGCATCGTGGACCGAACCCAAAGGCGGCTACTTCATCAGCCTTGACGTACTGCCGGGGACGGCTAGGCGGACCATCGCGCTGGCCAAGGATGCCGGCATCGCTGTGACCGAGGCGGGTGCGGCGTTTCCGTATCGGAAAGATCCCGACGACAAGAACATACGGATCGCGCCGAGTTTCCCGACCATCGCCGAACTAACCGCAGCAATCGACGGCCTCGCTACGTGTGCCCTGCTGGCGGCCACCGAATCGCTGCTGCGCCCCCAAGCAGTCTGATGTTGTCGGTAGCCTGCTGACGTGGCGCTCTACCGGAAGTACCGACCGGCGACCTTTGCCGAGGTGGTCGGCCAGGAGCACGTCACCGAACCGCTGTCGACGGCGTTGGCGGCCAACCGGATCAACCATGCCTACCTGTTCTCAGGGCCGCGGGGTTGCGGCAAGACATCGTCGGCACGCATTCTGGCCCGCTCACTGAACTGCGCGCAGGGGCCGACTCCGACGCCGTGCGGGGTGTGCGACTCCTGTGTCGCCCTGGCACCCAATGGTGGCGGTTCGATCGACGTCCTTGAGATGGACGCGGCCAGCCACAACGGAGTCGATGACGCCCGTGAGCTGCGCGACCGAGCGTTCTACTCGCCCGCGCAATCGCGCTATCGAATAATCATCGTCGACGAGGCCCACATGGTCACCACCCAGGCGTTCAACGCGCTGCTGAAGATCGTCGAGGAGCCGCCTGAGCATCTGATCTTCGTGTTCGCCACCACCGAACCGGACAGGGTGTTGGCCACCATCCGCTCGCGCACGCATCACTATCCCTTCCGGTTGCTGGCGCCCCGAACCATGCGCGGTCTCATCGAAAGCATCTTGGCCTCCGAGGATGTCGAGATCGACGAGGCGGTGTTCCCGTTGGTCATCCGGGCCGGCGGCGGCTCACCGCGGGATACCCTCAGCGTGCTTGACCAACTGCTGGCCGGCGCCGACGGCAACCGAGTGCACTACCCGCAGGCCCTGGCACTTCTGGGCGCCACCGATGTCGCGCTGATCGACGATGCCGTCGACGCGCTGGCCGCAGGAGATGCCGCCGCACTGTTCGGAGCGGTCGAATCGGTGGTCGATGCCGGACATGACCCGCGCCGGTTCGCCACTGACCTGCTGGAGCGTTTTCGGGATCTCATTGTGCTGCAAGCTGTTCCGGACGCTGCCAGCCGCGGTGTTGTGGATGCACCCGGTGACGTGCTGGACCGGATGCGTGATCAGGCGGATCGGGTCGGCCCCGCCACGCTGGCTCGCTACGCCGAGGTGGTGCACGCCGGATTGGGGGAGATGCGCGGCGCCACCGCCCCCCGATTACTGCTCGAAGTGGTCTGCGCACGGCTGCTGATGCCATCGGCCAGCGACACCGAATCAGCCCTACTGCAGCGTGTCGAGCGCATCGAGACCCGGTTGGATATCTCGATTCCGACCGGCGAGGCCGCTGTCAGTGCCGCCTCACCGCCTGCCGACAAGCAGTACACCCGCAAGACACAGGCGCCAATGCCGCCGGTGGCCACACCGGATGCGCCGCCAGCCAGACCGCTTCCTGCACCGTCTCCGCCCCCCGAACCTGAACCTGGACCCGAACCGCAGATCGAACCCGAATCTGCGTCGCGACCGCCATCCGAACCGCCGCCGCCATCCGAACCGCCGTCGTCGGCTGAACCGCCGCCGTCAATCGAACCGCCGCCGTCGCTTGAATCGGAGCCCGAACCCGCACCCGCACCCGCCGCGGTTTCGGCAACGCCGGCCGCGGTTTCGGCCGAGCCGAGCGCGGCGGACGTGCGCAAAGTGTGGTCAACAGTTCGGGACAAGGTCCGCGAGCGGAGCCGCACGACCGAGGTCATGCTGTCTGGCGCAATCGTTCGGGTGGTGGAGGACGGCACGCTGATCCTGGCCCACGAGTCGGCCCCGCTTGCCAAGCGGTTGTCCGAACAGCGCAACGCCGATGCCATCCGCGATGCCCTCAGAGACTTGCTCGGGGTGGATTGGCGGGTGCGGTGTGAGCTCGGTGTGGGCGAGCCGGCGGCCGTACGTGACGCGGTCGCGCCGGAACCCGAGTCGGACCCCGTCGACGCACGGCGAGCCGAGGAGGACGGCATGATCGCTGAAGTCGGGCGGGACGACGATGCCGCGCCACGGCGCGATCCCGAGGAAGCCGCCCTGGAACTGCTGCAAACCGAACTGGGTGCTCGACGCATCGACGGCTGACGAGCCGTACCGCACGACGTAACGGCACGGCCTAACACTGAGGAGTCTGATGGCACAGGTCAGCGCATCCAGCACCATCCTGATCGATGCAGAACCTACGGTCGTGCTCAGCGCAGTAGCCGACTACGACGTTGTTCGCCCCAAGATTCTCTCACCGCACTACCGCCAGTACCAGGTTCTCGACGGCGGCCAGGGCCGAGGCACCGTAGCGAGTTGGACATTGCAGGCGACGAAGTCGCGGTCGCGCGAGATTCGGGCCACCGTCGATCTCGCCGGGCGCACCGTGATCGAGAAGGATGCCAACTCGACATTAATCACCAACTGGACGGTGGCCCCGGCCGGTACCGCCGGGTCCAGCGTGACCATGAAGACCACCTGGAACGGGACCACCGGCATCGGGGGATTCTTCGAGAAGATCTTCGCCCCGGTGGGCCTGCGCAGGATCCAGGCCGAGGTGCTCGCCAACCTCAAGAAACAGGTCGAGGGTCAGCGCGGTTAGGGCCTAGCTGGTCCTGGGCGGCTGGGTCTGCAGAAACGCGACCACACCCTGTGCGACGGCGGTCGCGTACTTCTGGCGGCCCTCCTCGCTCTCCATCAGGTTCGAGTCCAGCGGATTCTTCATATTGCCCAACTCGACCAGGATCGACGGGTACTGCGCCAGGTTCAGCCCTGCGATATCGGCGCGGGGATTGAGTCCGTCGGTACCGATGTAGGTCGACGGCGGGATGCCGGAGTTGGACAACTGGTCACGCATCATCCGGGCGAACTGAATCGACGGACCGGCCTGCGCGGCGTTCAGTGGCGGGCTGGAGTAGAGGATGTGGAACCCGCGTCCGGTAGCGGGGCCGCCGTCGCCGTGGATCGACACCACCGCGTTGGGTGCCAGCGCATTGGCCATCGCAGCGCGTTCGTCCACACACGGACCCACCTGGTCGTCGTTTCCGCGCGACATCGCGGTGCGCACTCCCAACGCGTTCAGGGCCGCCCGGATCCGCAGGGTGGTGTCCCAGGTAAAGGTGTGCTCTGCATAGCCGCTTTCGGTGTTGGTGCCGCTGGCCTGGCAGTCCTTGGTGCCACCGCGGCCGGTGGGTACCTGGCGGGTCATGGAGGCATCGTTGGCTCCGTTGTGGCCCGGATCCAGGAACACGATCATGCCTGCGACGCTGCCCGGCGCGGCGTGGCTAGCGGGTGCCGCCAGCCAGGATGCGGCAAGCAGCAGCGCGGTGGATGTTGCGGCCACGACACGACCGGGGGCGAACTTCAGCACGGGCGTCACGCTAATCCCCCAGCGTCTAGGCTGGAAAGTCAGCGGAGGCCTGGACGTCAGGCTGCAACGTAGTCGAGACCGATATGCAAGGAGACCGTCATGCAACCCGGTATCAATCCCGGTGACCCTGGTGATTTAGGGGCTTTCGGCAGTCAGGCTCAGCAGGCGCAGCAGGCCCAACAAGCTCAGCAGGCCCTGGGCAATCTTCAGGCGGCGCTGGCCCAGGCCCAGCACATGCAGCAGCACCTGCTCGTGGCTCAGCAGCAGATCGCCGAAACCGAGGTGCAGGGCCAGGCCGGCGGTGGGTTGGTCGCGGTCACCCTCAACGGCCAGGGCAAGGTGGTCGCGGTGCGCATCGACCCCAGCGTCGTCGATCCCAACGATGTGGAGACGCTGCAGGACCTCGTCATCGGGGCACTTGATGACGCCGCCGAGAATATGCGGGACACGGTGAAGACGATCCTCGGACCGCTGGCGGCGGCCACCGGACAACCGCTGCCGGGGTCCTGAACTTGTTGCGTCATGTTTGAGGGTCCCGTTCAGGATCTGATCGACGAGTTCGGCAAGCTGCCGGGCATCGGGCCCAAGAGTGCTCAGCGGATCGCCTTCCACCTGCTGGCGGTGGAGCCGCCGGATATCGATCGGCTCACGGCGGTCTTGTCACGGGTACGCGATGGAGTGCAGTTCTGCGAGGTGTGTGGCAACGTCTCCGAAGCCGAGCGGTGCCGGATTTGCGCCGACACGCGCCGCGACGGTACCCAGGTGTGTGTCGTCGAGGAGCCCAAAGACGTCCAGGCCGTCGAGCGCACGCGCGAGTTTCGTGGCCGCTACCACGTGCTCGGTGGGGCACTGGACCCGCTCTCCGGGATCGGCCCCGATCAATTGCGAATCCGCCAGTTGCTCAACCGAATTGGCGAGCGGGTCGATGGTGTCGACATCACCGAGGTGATCATCGCGACCGACCCGAACACCGAGGGCGAGGCCACAGCCACCTATCTGGTCCGCATCCTTCGCGATATCCCCGGCCTGACCATCAGCCGCATCGCTTCGGGGTTACCGATGGGCGGCGACCTCGAATTCGCCGACGAATTGACCCTGGGCCGGGCACTGGCCGGGCGCCGCGCGATGGTCTGACCGGATCAGTTCCTCTGTCTTTCGCTCCGCGCGCCGGTGAGCCGGATTAGTGTTCAACGGGTGCTTCTCACGGAGATTGCGATGACGCGACAGGTGCGCACCGCGCCGCGCGCGCGGTGGCTGTGGGTCAGCGTCCTCACCGCCGCATTCGGCGCGACCGCGTTGATCGGCGGCGTCGGGCAAGCCGCGGCTGCCCCCCGACCTGATGGATCCGATGGGAACGCCGCGACGGTAGCTGCCGGACCGCCGGTGGCCCCCGCGGTCCGCGGTGCCAGGGTCACACCGGCGCGTCCGGCACTATCGGTCAATCGGGTCAACCGGGCGCTGGCCGGAGAATCGGCCAGGCCTGCCGCACTGCACCGGTCGGCCGCGTTGCGGCGCGCGCTGTCGAGGCCCGTCGCAACGCCTGCGACCGAGGCCGATTCGGTTCCAACGGGTCTTACCGCGGTCTTCGCCCCGGGCCCGATACGGTCCGCCATTCTTGCGGTGCAGGCCCTCACGTACGGGTATCCGCTACTCGAATTCGAGAGATTCAGGTCCGAGGCGCCGGGACTGAACGTCATCCGGTCCCAGACCGGTTTCGCGGCACCGGACGTGGTGCCCATCTGGCGTCCCAACACCGACACCCTCTACTCCCGCGCGACGCTGGATCTGAGTGGCGGACCGGTGGTGTTGTCCGTCCCAGACATGGGAGACCGCTACTTCAGCTTTCAACTCAACGACCCCTACACCAACACGATCTCCTACATCGGCACCCGCACAACGGGTTCCGGTCCCGGCCGGTACGCCATCACCTGGGACGGCGGTCCCCAGGTCGCCGTCGAGGGCGCCCAATCGGTGACCGTGCCCTACCGCAACATCGTGCTACTCGGGCGCACACTCGCCGGCGACGCGGCCGACCAGCAGCAGGCCATCGCCCTGATGGATCAGTACAGCCTCACGCCGTCAGGTCCTACGGGCAGCCCGCCTCCCCAGACCCCGATGCCCTCCGGACTGGCCATGCTGGACGCGATCAGCGCTGCCATGGAACTCAACCCGCCGCCCGGAAGTGACGCCGAAATTTTGCAGGCGATCGCGCGGATCGGCGTCGGTCCGGGGCTGCGGGTCGACGATGCCGGCCTTGGCCCGTTGGCGAGAATCGCCGTGGATCTGGCCGTGCGCACCGGGTTTGCGGCGGCTTCGTTTCGAACAGCAAGCAACCAGTACCTGGCGGCTCTTGGGAATCACGGGTGGGCGCCACCGCCATCTGCGATCGGCAACTACGGCACCGACTACAAGTTGCGCGCCGGGGTGTTCTTCGTAGGGCCCTGGGCGAACATTCGTGACGAGGCCATCTATCTGGGCGGCTTGCTTGATCAAACGCTGCGCCCCCTGAACGGACGCAACAATTACCAGATCTACTTCGCGCCCGGACAAGAACCGCCGACCGGCGCGTTCTGGTCTGTCACCGTCTACGACGGCGATGGCGGCCTGGTGGCCAACTCGATCAACCGTCACAGCGTGAGCAGCAGCCGACCCGACGAGTTGGTGCGTAGGCCGGATGGTTCAATCCTGATCGTCCTGTCCAGGGACGATCCCGGCGACACGACCGTGAATTGGCTGCCTGTTCCCTGCGGAAGCTTCAGCGCCTACCTGCGGCTGTACCTGCCACATGAGCCAGCACTGGACGGTCGTTGGCAGCCGCCGCCCATTACTCGGCTCTAGTCACTGTCGGCGACTTGAATTCGCCGGCGAAACGATTCCGTCGACGGCGTGTCACACCCGGCGCGTCACATCCGACGGGGGGCAGCCAATCGCTCCCGACGCAAACGATCGACTTCGGGCAGTGCCAGCGGCGCAAGCGGGCCGACCACCCGGGCCAGCAGCAGGTCGGCAAGTTCAGGGTTTCGGGCAAGGCATGGCCCGTGCAGATACGTGGCCACGACGCTGCCCTGTACCGCACCGTCGAAGCCGTCGCCCAGCCGATTTCCGGCGCCCTTGACCACCGCTGCAAGAGGCAGGGCGCCCGGACCCAAAACCGTTCCGCCACGGTGGTTTTCGAATCCGGTCAGTGGCTCAGATAGGCCGTCAATCATCGGTGTGGACACCACCTCGCCGATCGTTCGCTCCGGCTGCGGGGAGGTGGTCACATCCAGCAGGCCCACGCCCTCGACCCGCTCACCCGCAGAAGTTTCATACCAGTGCCCAAGCACCTGGATAGCCGCACAGATCGCCAGCACCGATGCTCCTCGGGCGGTGGCGCGCTGTAGGCCCCGGTGGCGTACCAGGTGTGCGGTGGCTAATCGCTGGGCGTAGTCCTCGGCGCCGCCGAGGGTGTAGAGGTCCAGCGAATCCGGCACCGGGTCGGCCAGGGTGATCTCGACGATCTCGGCGGCGATCCCGCGTAGCAACAACCGCTGCCGCAGCACGACAGCATTGCCGCCATCGCCGTAGGTGCCCATCACGTCGGGCAGCACCAGACCGATCCGCACCGTGGATTCGGTCACCCGAAGCGCTCCACGGCCCGTTGCAACTGCAGGAACGCTGTGTAGTTGGCCACGACCTCGACATGGCCCGGTGGGCATGAGGCGATGGCCTCGACGGTGTCGTGGACCAGGGTGTGGTCCACTCCGGCGTAACCCAGCCGAACCGCCAGATCAGTTCCACGCTCGCCCGAGGCCACCACCTTCGCCGGGGCGAAATGCTCAAACCGCACATCCCACAACCACGACAGATCCTCACCGTCGGGAACCTGACCGTTGACCGAAATCACCACTCCCGAGGCGGTCTTATCCACCATCGACAGCGCTTCCTGCCACCCTGCCGGGTTCTTGGCTAGCAGCATCCGGGCGGTGTGGTTCCCGATCTGGACCGTCCGGTAGCGGCCGGCCACCTCGTCGACACCCGATACCGCCGCGACCGCCGCCGTCGGGTCGGCACCCATCGTCACCGCTGCCGCCACCGCTTGCGCGGCGTTACCGCGGTTCACCGCCCCCGGCAGCGCAAGCCGCATCGGCAGCGCCAAACCATTTGGGCCATAGAGCTTTTCGGTGTCGTACCACCACTGCGGCGTGGGCCGCTTGAATTCCGTTCCGCTGGAGTGCCAATGCGTGCCTTCACGCACGATCACCTCGCCGCTGCGCGGGCAACTCACAGAATCCCCCGCCCAGCCGCCGCCAGCGGCAACCCACACCACATTCGGACAGTCGTATGCCGCCGAGGTCATCAACACGTCATCGCAGTTGGCCACCACGACGGTGTCGCGATGACGGGACAGCCCGGTGCGCAGGGTGCGTTCGATGTGGTTGATCTCGCCCACCCGGTCGAGTTGGTCGCGGGAGAGGTTCAGCAACACGACGACAGCCGGACTGACCGCGTCCGAGACATGGGGGACGTGCATCTCGTCGACCTCAAGTGCGGCCAATGTGGCATCGCGGTCAGCAGCCAGTGCGGCGACGAGCCCGGCATCCATGTTGGCGCCCTCGCTGTTGGTCGCCACCGCGCCCATGGTCGACAGGGCTGCTGCCACCATCCGGGTAGTGGTGGATTTCCCATTGGTGCCGGTGACAACCACGCTGCGGCGGCCGGTTCCCAGTTGTTCCAGGATCGAGCGGTCCAGGGTCATCGCCACCAGCCCGCCGATCATCGCGCCCGCGCCACGGCCGGTCACCCGGGAGGCCCAGCGCGCCGTCGAGCCGAGGGCCAGCGCGGCCCGTCCGCGCACTGTCATCGTCGGCTTGGACATTGCAGGTGAGTTTATGCCGACTCGCGGTTTTGAAAAATCACGCCACGGTTGGCCCGACACGGATCCGATGTGCCGGTTGCTGTCGGGGGTGCATGCCATTCTGAAGTTTGTGAACCACACCTGGGGTCGCCCGGCTCACGAGGCGAACGACGGCTGGGTTGTCGTCGACGTCGAGACCTCAGGTTTTCGACCGCGACACGCCCGCGTCCTCAGCGTGGCAGCCCTGGCTCTTGACCCGGCGGGCAATGTCGAGCGCTCTGTGGTCAGCCTGCTCAATCCGGGCGTTGATCCGGGCCCGACGCATGTCCACGGACTGACCGCCGAAATGCTCGAGGATCAACCGAGGTTCGCCGATATCGCCGACGACCTCGCCGAGTTGATGCACGGCCGCACCCTGGTCGCCCACAATGCCGCCTTCGACTACTCCTTCCTGACTGCTGAAGCCGAGTTGGCTCAGACTGCGCTGCCCGTCGACAATGTCATGTGCACGGTTGAACTCGCCCGCCGGCTCGATCTTGGTCTGGACAACCTGCGCCTGGAAACCCTTGCCCGACACTGGAATATCCCGCAGACGCGAGCCCACGACGCATTCGATGACGCGCTCGTGCTGTCCCGTCTGCTGACGCCGGCACTGCAACGGGCGGACGCAAATGACATCTGGCTGCCGATCAGACCCCTGACCCGACGGCGCTGGCCCAACGGCACCGTCACCCACGAGGCATTGCGTCCGTTGAAGATGCTGGCCTCGCGGTTGGCGTGCCCGTACCGCAATCCCGGTCGCTACCGCAGCGGAGAACCGTTGGTGCAGGGCATGCGGGTGGCGCTGTCGGCCGAGGTGGATCGCACCCACGAAGAACTCGTTGAGCGAATTCTGCACGCGGGTCTGGCCTATACCGACGCAGTCGACCCCGAGACATCGCTAGTCATCTGCAACGACGCACAACCAGATCACGGTAAGGGTTATCAAGCCCGGGAACTCGGCGTACCGACGGTCTCTGATCAGCAGTTCATGGCTTACGTCGCGGCGGTCGTCGGAGGCACCGGAATCGATCCATTCGAGCTATCGATCGACCAGGGCCAGCAGTTCGCCCTGTTCTGAGCATCACTGCAGCCGCGCCGCCCGGTTGACCGCGGACACCACGGCACGCAGGGACGCCGTAGTAATCGAGGTGGCGATGCCGACACCCCACACCGTCCGGCCACCCACCGACGCCTCGACGTAGGCCGCGGCGGCAGCCTCCTCGCCTGCCGACATGGCGTGCTCGGAGTAGTCCAGCACGCTCACGTCGATGCCGACGGTGCTCAATGCATCGACGAAAGCGGCCAGGGGTCCGTTGCCCTCGCCACGGATCTCGGTCTCGACACCGTCGATCTTCACCGTCGCCTCGATGACATCGGTTCCGCCGTCGACCTCCGAGCCGATCACCCGCTGCCGGATGCGCTCCAGCGGCCGAATCGGGGAGAGGTACTCGTCGCCGAACGCGTCCCACATCTCCTTTGACGAGACCTCGCCGCCCTCGCCGCCTGAGCCCTCGGCAATCTGTTGGATGACCCTGCTGAACTCGATTTGCAGTCGTCGCGGCAACACCAGACCGTGGTCGGCCTTCATGATGTAGGCCACCCCGCCCTTGCCGGACTGCGAGTTCACCCGGATGACGGCCTCATAGGTTCGGCCGACGTCCTTGGGGTCGATCGGCAGGTACGGCACCTGCCACAGCATGTCGTCGACGTCACCATCGGCCTCGTCGGCGGCGATCTTCATGGCATCGAGGCCCTTGTTGATGGCGTCCTGATGACTGCCGGAGAACGCGGTGTACACCAGATCGCCGCCGTAGGGATGACGCTCATGTACCGGCAGTTGATTGCAGTGCTCCACCGTGCGGCGGATCTCGTCGATATTGGAGAAGTCGATTTGGGGATCCACTCCGCGGGAGAACAGGTTCAGACCCAGCGTGACCAGGCACACGTTGCCGGTGCGCTCGCCGTTACCGAACAGGCAACCCTCGATCCGGTCCGCACCGGCCTGATAACCCAATTCCGATGCGGCAACGGCGGTTCCGCGGTCGTTATGTGGATGCAGGCTCAGGATGATCGAGTCACGGCGAGCGAGGTTGCGGCTCATCCACTCGATCGAGTCGGCGTAGACGTTGGGTGTGGCCATCTCCACGGTGGCCGGCAGATTGATGATCAGCGGCCAGTCCGGTGTCGGCTGGATGACAGCCGATACCGCATCACACACGTCCTTGGCATATGCCAACTCGGTGCCGGTATAGGACTCCGGTGAGTACTCGAAACGCCACCGCGTATGGGGATATTTGGCGGCTTCTTCCAAGCACTTTCGCGCGCCCGCGACAGCGATTGCCTTGACCTCGTCGCGGTCGGCGCGGAACACCACGCGGCGTTGCAGGATCGATGTCGAGTTGTAGAAGTGCACGATCACGTTCGGTGCACCGTCGCAGGCTTCAAAGGTCCGCTCGATCAATTCCGGGCGGCACTGGGTGAGCACCTGGATGGTGACATCGCCGGGAATAGCGCCCTGCTCGATGATCTCCCGAACGAAGTCGAAGTCGGTCTGGCTGGCCGACGGGAAGCCGACCTCGATCTCCTTGTAACCCATCCGCACCAGCAGGTCGAACATCCGGCGCTTACGGGCAGGGCTCATCGGGTCGATCAGTGCCTGGTTGCCGTCCCGTAGGTCGACGGCGCACCACAGCGGCGCGTGCTCGATCACCCTGTCCGGCCACGTGCGGTCGGCCAAGGTGATGGGTTCGACCTCAAGGGCGAACGGCCGGTAACGGTTCACCGGCATTGCCGAATTGCGTTGCGTGTTCCACGCCGGCTGGTTGTCGTGGCGCCCGCCGGCTGGGGTGGTGATGGTGCGTGCGGACACGTAGGCGTCGGCGGATGCGAAATGTGATGCGGAATCAGATTCAGATGGGGTGTTCACGATGTGCGCTCCGGGAAGTTGAGAGGGGACTTCAGACCGGCGCATCGCGAAACACCCGCGACGGGAAGCCAGTCTGGATCAGACCCCGCCGCGGCGTCCGAGAAGGAGCACCCGCTGCATGTACCGAACTGTACTCCGGTCGCCCCACCAGGCATAGTCGCACCATGATGGCGACTCCGGCGGCCTCGTCGACCCCCAGGCGCTCGCCGGCGGACCGCGTCGCCACAGCGTTGATCTGTGTGGTGGCTGCCCTCGCTGCGATCTGTTCGGTCGTTTTCTCATTCTTCTTCGTGATGGCCACCGATTCGTGTGGCTCGGACAACTGCGATTTGTCGAAAATCACGTGGGCCTACGCGCTGACCTGGGGCGGTGTCGGTGTGGCTCTGGCCTTATCGGTGACCGGGCCGATCATGGCCGCGCGCCGGGGAACCGCCATGTGGATCTGGCCCACGATGGCTCTGGTGCTGGTTCTCGCCACCTTCGCGGGCGGCGCAGCAGTGGCGATGTCGGTGGTGAATTAAACCCTCACCGCCACGGCCTGCCCCACTGGGTTCCGAACGCGATCTCATTGAGCGGCAGCCGATGTCGGGGCAGCGCGTCGCGCTCGGCGATCTCAGAGCTGACGCGGCTGTAGTCACCGAGCGATCCGACGGCGATCACCATGAGCGGCAGCGCAGTGTCCGGGATGTCGAACACCGCGCGGGACCCGTCGACGTCGAACCCGGCCATCGGGTGGCTGATGAGGCCGCGCGAGACCGCCTCGATGCTCAGGTTGGCCATCGCCGCACCCGCATCGACTCGGGAGTACAGCGCGGTCTTCTCGTCCTCACCCTCGTCGGCGCACAGCAGAATGAGCGCCGATGCCGCGTGGGCGAAGGAATTTCCCCGGTTAAGTAGGCCGGCCAGCAGAGCAAAGGACTCATCGCCGCGCACTCCGACGATGAAGCGCACCGGTTGCCGTCTGCCCCAGGTGGCAGCCCACCGTGCAGCCTCAAGCAGGGCAGTCACCGCGTCATCGGTGAGTACTGCGTCGGGGTCGAAAGCCCGCGGACTCCACCGGTCGGCGATGGGCGGGTGGATCGCACAGCGGGTCTCGGCGCGACGGTCTGCGGGTTGGTCAGGCATCGCAGGCAGGTTACCCGCCGGTCCGGGCAGGCAAAACCGGCTGCGCCCACGGTTTATCCTTATGCCCAACCCATCCACAGTGATAACCCATGCCGGGAAAGGGCGGACAGTGGCTCTCGTCGTGCAGAAGTACGGCGGATCCTCGGTGGCCGACGCCGAACGGATCCGTCGTGTCGCTGAACGCATCGTGGAGACTAAGCGTCAGGGCAACGATGTCGTGGTGGTGGTCTCGGCAATGGGGGACACCACCGACGACCTGCTCGACCTCGCCCGGCAGGTGTGTCCGACGCCACCGCCGCGAGAACTCGACATGCTGCTGACCGCAGGCGAACGGATCTCGAATGCGCTGGTGGCCATGGCCATCGAGTCATTCGGTGCCCAGGCCCGGTCGTTCACCGGTTCACAGGCCGGGGTGATCACCACCGGCACCCACGGCAACGCCAAGATCATCGACGTCACACCGGGACGCCTGCGCTCAGCACTGGACGAGGATCAGATAGTTCTGGTCGCCGGTTTCCAGGGCGTCAGCCAGGACAGCAAGGACGTCACCACACTGGGCCGCGGTGGGTCTGACACCACCGCCGTGGCGCTGGCCGCCGCACTGCACGCCGACGTCTGCGAGATCTACACCGACGTCGACGGCATCTTCACCGCCGACCCGCGCATCGTGGGTAATGCCCGACGCCTCGACACCGTCAGCTTCGAGGAGATGCTCGAGATGGCGGCCTGCGGAGCGAAGGTGCTGATGCTGCGTTGCGTGGAGTACGCCCGCCGCTACAACGTTCCGATCCACGTCCGATCGTCGTATTCGGACAAGCCCGGCACGATCGTCACTGGATCAATCGAGGACATTCCCATGGAAGATGCCATCCTGACCGGAGTCGCTCACGACCGAAGCGAGGCCAAGGTCACCGTGGTGGGCCTGCCCGACGTGCCGGGCTACGCCGCCAAGGTCTTTCGCGCGGTCGCCGACGCTGATGTCAACATCGACATGGTGCTGCAGAACATCTCCAAGGTGGAGGACGGCAAGACCGACATCACCTTCACCTGTTCGCGCGACTCCGGTCCGGACGCGGTGGCGAAACTCAGGTCGTTGCAGGCCGAGATCGGTTTCACCGACGTGCTCTACGACGACCACATCGGCAAGGTGTCCCTGGTCGGTGCGGGCATGCGCAGCCACCCGGGAGTCACCGCGACGTTCTGCGAGGCACTGGCCCAGGTGGGTGTGAACATCGACCTGATGTCGACCTCCGAGATCCGAATCTCGGTGCTGGTCAAGGACACCGAGTTGGACAAGGCCGTCGGCGCGTTGCACGAGGCCTTCGGTCTGGGTGGCGACGAGGCGGCCGTCGTGTACGGCGGGACTGGTCGCTGACGCATGGTCAGTAGCGGCGGGCAGGAGCGAAGCGACCGGGGAGTTAACATAGGAGTGGTGGGCGCAACCGGTCAGGTCGGTCAGGTGATGCGAATCCTGTTGGCGGACCGCGACTTTCCCGCTTCCAGCGTGCGGTTTTTCGCCTCGGCGCGGTCACAAGGTCGCAAGCTGACCTATCGCGGGCAGGAGATCGAGGTCGAGGATGCCGAGACCGCCGATCCCACCGGGTTGGATATCGCACTGTTCTCCGCAGGCGCCACCATGTCACGGGTGCAGGCGCCGCGTTTTGCGGCCGCCGGTGTCACGGTGATCGATAACTCCTCGGCCTGGCGCAAGGATTCGGACGTTCCACTGGTGGTCAGCGAGGTGAACTTCGACCGCGATGTACGGGATGTACGACTTACCAAAGGCATTATCGCCAACCCGAATTGCACCACCATGGCGGCGATGCCGGTGCTCAAGGCTCTGCATGACGAGGCGCAACTGGTGCGGATCATCGTCTCGACCTACCAGGCTGTCTCCGGCAGTGGTCTGGCAGGCGTCGAGGAACTGGCGAGCCAGGCCCGCGCGGTGATCGACGGTGTCGAGGAACTCGTGAACGACGGCGGCGCTCTGGCGTTCCCGGAGCCGAACAAGTACGTGGCCCCGATTGCCTTCAACGTCATTCCGCTGGCCGGCTCGCTGGTCGATGACGGTTCCGGCGAGACCGACGAGGATCAGAAGTTGCGCAACGAGAGCCGCAAGATACTCGGAATCCCTGACCTCGCGGTCAGCGGCACCTGCGTGCGGGTTCCGGTATTCACCGGCCACTCGCTGTCGGTCAATGCTGAATTCGCCCGATCTATTTCGCCGCAGCGCGCACGTGAAATCCTCGCCGAAGCGCCGGGAGTGAAACTCGTTGACGTTCCCACCCCATTGGCAGCCGCCGGTGCCGACGACTCCCTCGTCGGTCGAATCCGCCAGGATCCGGGTGTAGCGGACGGCCGTGGACTTGCGCTGTTCATCTCAGGTGACAATCTCCGGAAAGGTGCCGCGCTCAACACCATTCAGATCGCTGAACTTCTGGCCGCGACTCTCTGACGTCGAGCCGGGCTTCTCTTTCACAGCGGGTTCATAACCGCCACCCATCCGGCGCTATACCGGGTCGGCCACGATGGCGTCATGACTGAAATACTTGAGCAAGAACCCTCAACCACACCCGTCCCACCCCCGCCCCCGCCCCCGCACAAGCGTCGGCCAAACCGGGTCTACCAGGCCGCCGCCTGGGTGGCGATCGTCGCCGGCGTGGTCTTCATCGTTGGCGCTATTTTCTTCACCGGTTTCGCACTCGGCCGGGACAGCGGCGACGGAAATGGTGGGCATCGTCGGGGACACGGCGAGATGAGCGAGATGGGTCCGCGGGTCGCGCCGTTGATGCCCTGGATGCGTCCGGATGGCCCGCCCCCGCCTCCGGGTTCGATGGGTCCCGGTATGCGGCCGGAGAATCCGCCGCAGCCTGCGCCGCAAGCGCCCCCGGCCCCGCGTCCCTAGTCCCTCGTCGTCAGATCAACCGCGGTCCGATCATGCCGGCCTGATCAGGGTCGGCATGATCGGATCCCGGAACCGGTGCTAACGAATCAGCTCCCAGGTGTGGACAGGTTCGTTGCTGTGCATCAGTTCGCAATACCGGCGCAGCATCTCGGCCAGCGCCCGCGGCCGGTCCATACCCCGCCGCTGGAGCGCGTGTACGGTCGCGGTCTGCCAGGCTGAGCCATTCTGGCCGTTCTTGGCGCGCTCCTCGATGACGCCGAGATAGCGGTCCCGCACCTCCGGAGCGACCCGCCAGCGGCGCAAGCCCTCGTCGGCCATCGGCAGCAGATGGCGCAGCACCAGCTCATCGGGCGTCACCTCGCCCAGGCCGGGCCAGTACAGCCGAGACGACATGCCGTATCTTGCCGCTGCGATGAAATTGTCATGTGCGGCAACGAAACTCATTTTCGTCCACAACGGACGGTCCTCTTCGGAAATGGTGCGCAGTAGCCCGTAGTAGAACGCCGAATTCGCCATCATGTCGACGACGGTCGGTCCGGCGGGCAGCACCCGATTCTCCACCCGAAGATGCGGCCGGCCGTGCGCGACGTCGTAGACCGGCCGGTTCCAGCGGTAGACGGTTCCGTTGTGCAGGCGCAATTCCGACAATCGCGGGGTGCCTCCCGCGGCGAGTTCAGACACCGGATCCGCATCCGACAATTCGGGTAGCAGCGAAGGGAAGTACCGCACGTTCTCCTCGAACAGATCGAAAATCGAGGTGATCCACCGTTCGCCGAACCACACCCGCGGCCGCACGCCCTGAGCCTTGAGTTCGTCGGGCCGGGTGTCGGTGGCTTGGGCGAACAGCTCGATTCGGGTCTCGGCCCAGAGTTCGTGACCGAGGAAATACGGCGAGTTCGCCCCGAGCGCCAGTTGCGGACCGGCCAGAACCTGGGCGGCATTCCAGTTGTTGGCGAAGTCGGCGGGCGAGACCTGCAGATGTAGCTGCATGCTGGTACAGGCCGACTCCGGTGCAATGGACTCGGCGTGCATGCTCAACCGCTCAGCCCCGGTGATATCGATGACGATGTCCTCGCCCCGGGCCGTGAAGATGGAGTCGTTGAGGGCCTGATACCGCATCGACGGACTCATCCAGCTCCCGGTCAGATCCTCGGGCATCAGGGTCGGCAGAATTCCGATCATTACGATGTGCGCGCCGTCGGCACCGGCCTTGGTCTCCGCCGCGTTGAGACTCGCCCGAATCTCTGACTCCAACTCCAACGCGGTGCGGCCAGGGAGTGGGCGCGGCGGCACGTTGAATTCGATGTTGTAGGCGCCCAATTCGGTTTGATAGGCCGGATCGGCGATGGCGGCGAGTACCCGCTGGTTCGACATGGCCGGCTGGTAGTCGGCATCGACCAGATTGCATTCGATCTCCATGCCGGTCAGTGGCCGGTCGAAGTCGAAGCTCGATTCTGCCAGCATGGTTTCGAGTACGTCCAGACATAGCTGGAGCTTCTGGCGATACTCCTGCCGATGTTTGCGGCTGTAGGCGGCGTGCGTTACCTCTTCTCCCACGCCGACGATGCAACAGGGTGAAAAGCGACCGCGCAAGCAAACACCGGCCGGGCCTTTCGTTTTCCCACATGAATCGGCATTGACGGTGGCAGACTCCCAGGACAGTTCGTCCGTCCCGATCCATGAAGGAGCACCGTGTCCCACTTCGTCGCTTCCATCGACCAGGGAACCACCAGCACCCGCTGCATGATCTTCGACCACAACGGCCTAGAGGTTGGACGTCACCAGCTTGAGCATGAACAGATCCTGCCGCGAGCCGGCTGGGTTGAACACAACCCGACCGAGATCTGGGGGCGCACCCAGACGGTGGTGACTTCAGCACTCAACAACACCAACCTGAAGGCGCGAGATCTTGTCGCCCTCGGTATCACCAATCAGCGCGAGACCACGATCGTCTGGAACCGCAAGACCGGCCAGCCCTACTACAACGCGATCGTCTGGCAGGACACCCGGACCGACCAGATTGCCGCCGTACTAGATCGGGACGGCCGCGGCGATGTCATCCGGCGCAAGGCGGGCCTACCGCCGGCCACTTATTTCTCAGGCGGCAAACTGCAGTGGATCTTGGAGAACGTCGAAGGCGTCCGCGCCGACGCAGAACGTGGTGATGCGCTGTTCGGCACGCCTGACGTTTGGGTGCTGTGGAATATGACCGGCGGTCCGGCCGGCGGAGTGCACGTCACTGACCCCACCAACGCCAGCCGCACCATGCTCATGGATCTTGAGACCCTGGATTGGGATGACGAACTGTTGTCGTTCTTCGGGATCCCGCGCCAGATGCTGCCCGCAATCCGACCGTCGTCCTCACCCCAGCCGTATGGAATGACGAGGCCAGACGGCCCGATGGGCGGGGAGGTTCCGGTAACCGCCATCCTCGGCGACCAGCAGGCCGCCATGGTGGGCCAGGTCTGCCTGAAGCCCGGTGAGGCCAAGAACACCTACGGCACCGGAAACTTCCTACTACTCAACACCGGTGAGAAGATCGTCCGCAGCTCCAACGGTCTGTTGACTACGGTGTGCTACCAGTTCGGAGACGCCAAACCCGTTTATGCACTTGAAGGTTCGATCGCGGTGACCGGATCGGCGGTGCAGTGGTTGCGTGATCAACTCGGCATCATCAGTGGCGCCGCAGACAGCGAAGCACTGGCCTCACAGGTCGAGGACAACGGTGGGGTCTACTTCGTCCCAGCCTTCTCCGGCCTGTTCGCGCCGTACTGGCGCTCGGATGCCCGCGGGGCGATCGTCGGACTGTCGCGGTTCAACTCCAACGCACACATCGCCCGGGCCACACTGGAGGCGATCTGCTATCAGAGCCGGGACGTGGTCGACGCCATGGCCGCAGACTCCGGAGTTCCGCTGGAGGTGCTCAAAGTCGACGGCGGCGTCACTCTCAACGAACTGTGTATGCAGATCCAGGCGGACGTCCTCGGCGTCGACGTCGTACGCCCCAAGGTGCCGGAGACGACGGCATTGGGCGCCGCCTACGGCGCCGGCTTGGCCGTCGGCTACTGGTCGGATCCTGAAGACCTCCGCGCCAACTGGCAGGAGGATCGCCGGTGGAAGCCCTCGTGGAACGAAGAACAGCGGGAGGCCGGATACGCCGGCTGGCGCAAAGCGGTGCAGCGCACTCTGGACTGGGTCGACGTTTAGCTGCCCGCCGCGGTTTGGTGCGCATTGCGCCAGAAACTGCGGACGAAAAGTGACACAGTGGTCCCTATGACCGATACCGCCGCGGACTCCGCCAACCTGCCCGACACCGGCCAGTTCTTCCAGCGCGGAAACTACGCGCCCGTTCCCGATGAACTCACCGAGTACGACCTACCTGTTGTGGGTGCAATTCCGCCCGAACTCGACGGTTGGTATCTGCGTAATGGCCCCAACCCGCGCAAGCCCACGGGCCACTGGTTCACCGGCGACGGCATGCTCCACGGCATCCGCATCCAGGACGGCGCCGCCAAGTGGTATCGCAACCGCTGGGTGCTCACCGAGAGTTTCGACGATCCCTTTCCGATCTACAACGGCGACGGCAGCCGCAACCTGCGCTCGGCCGTGGCCAACACCCATATCGTCAACCACGCGGGCAAGACGCTGGCGCTTGTTGAGTCATCGTTGCCCTACGAGGTCACCAAGGATTTGGAGACCGTCGGGTGCTACGACTTCGACGGCAAGCTCAATGACGCGATGACCGCGCACCCGAAGATCTGCCCGACCACCGGTGAGTTGCACTTCTTCGGTTACGGCAATCTGTTCGGGCCGCATGTCACCTACCACCGCGCCAACGCTGACGGCGAACTGACCGTCAGCCGCCCGATCGACGTCGATGCTCTGACCATGATGCACGACTTTGCGATGACCGCCGAGCACGTCATCTTCATGGACCTGCCCATCGTGTTCAACATCGATATCGCGATCAACGGCCGCGGCGACATGCCGTACCGCTGGGAAGACGATTACGGTGCCCGTTTGGGGGTGTTGCGGCGCGATGATCCGTTCGGCACGGTGCGCTGGTTCACTATCGACCCGTGCTACGTGTTCCACGTCGCCAACGCCTACGATGATGGCAATTCCATTGTGGTGCAAGCGGTTCGCTACCCGGAGCTGTGGCGCAACGATGGCGGCTTCGGCGATCGCGCAGTCCTGTGGAACTGGACGATCGACCTCGAGCGCGGCACGGTTAGCGAACGCCAACTCGACGACCGGGCGGTGGAGTTCCCGCGAATCGACGACCGGCTGGCCGGCCTTCCGGCGCGCTACGCGGTCTCGGTGGGCGATGCCAGCCTGGTGCGTTACGACCTGCAGACCGGCGCCGCCGTCACACACAGCTTCGGGACTCCTGATGCTCCGGGTGGGCCGGGTGAGGCCGTCTTCGTGCCGTCACCGTCGGGGCCAGCCGATGAAAGCAACGGCTGGTATCTGGGCTACGTCTACGACCCGGCCGATGACGCCAGCGAACTTGTGATCCTGGACGCCACCGACTTCGCCGCTGAACCAGTGGCGCGGATCCGGATGCCGCGCCGGGTGCCTTACGGGTTCCACGGAAACTGGATCAGCGCCTGACGGATCTCACCGGCCGGGAGTCAACCAAATATCGTCGGTGAACGCAGCGGCGGCCGGACCACGGGCCGCACCGCTGCGCAAGACCACGTCAAAGGCCTCCGATCTGATTCGCGCATCAACGTAGAGCAGCACCACGACGCCCGCGCTGAATGGTGCGGTGATGATCTGGCCGATCGCCTGGCCGACGGTCGTGAACGCGGTACCGAGAACGGTCGGGCCCTGCACCCCAATGGACAGAACCTCCCCGATGACGCTGAACGGTAATGACGCCAACCCGGACAGGATCGCGGTGATCAGGCCGGCCAGGACACGGATGCCCAGGATCCGCCAGAACCGATGACGCACAAGGGCAAACGACCGTTCTATCGCTGCCAATACCGGCTTGCGTTCCAGGACGATCGCCACCGGAGCGAAGGCCAGGACGGTGAACAGGTAGGCCAGTGCGGCGATCAGTAGTAGTACCAGCGGAATACCGACCAGTGCGGCGACAACGCCATTCGCGGCCCTGGCCACTCCGACGACTGTCAGTACCGCGCCGCCGGTGAGCAGCACCGCAGCCCCGACCTGCAGGACGCTCAGCCCGATCAGAGCCGGCAGTCTGCCGCGAACCCGGTCCCAGGCCGCACCGATGGTGATGGCGGAGCCGAATACGGCGCGGGCCACGACAACGGTGAGCATCCCGGACAGCAGGATCGTCGCCAGGGCCGTCGGGGCTACCCCGATGAGGGCGCCCATCACCGCGCCAAGGTTGTCACCGTCGGATGGCGCCACGAACCCCAGCAGCAGAGTCAGGATCGAGCTGATCGCGACGATGACGGCGGTCAACCCGATGGTGGCCTTCGGGTTGGCCCGGATGTACCCGGCGGCCCCGCTGAATATTTCACTCAAAGGCAGCGGATGAAGCGGGATCACCCCTGGCTTCCATCCCCAACCGAAGGGCTGGGCCGGTGGCGGATATCCCGGTGGCGGGTAGCCCCCGTATCCCGGCGGCGGGTAGACCCCGTACCCGGGCGGGGGATAGCCGACCGGGGGCGGATAGCCGGGTGGTCCGAACGGTGCTTGGCCAGGCCAGTTCGGTGGCGGGCCGGGTAGGGGATTGGTCACCGCGCAGTTTCTCCGGTGCGAGTGCTCATCGGACCATCTTGTCGATGGTGGGGGCATTTCTCAAACCGCTGCGGTTGTGGTCGCTGGGGTTGCGGTCGTTAGGAGCGACCTGCGGTTGAATGGTGATGTCGACTCCGGGAGAAGCGAACATATGACTTATGTTCCCGTTAAAGGGCAACCATTCACCGTATCCATGGGCCTGCGAACCATGGCCGCCGATCAGTGGATTGAAGTCGACGAACACTTCGAGACGGAATTGGCGCAGAAGCGCCAGCTACTCCAGACCAGACGAACCGAGGTTTTCGGCGTGTTGCCCCAGGGCCTGCTCGCATCAAAGGAAGTCTTGGAGAAGTTAGTCGACTACTTGCCGAAGCGGTTTCCCCAGAGATACTCCGCACCCATCACGATCGATGATTCGCTGCATCCCCTTGAAGCGGGAAGTCTGCTGGTTCAGGAGGATCTGGCGATCATGAGCCCGCAGGACGGACAGTGGGTACTCACCGCGGCCGCCGTGTGTTTCCCGAGTCGCTGGGAGTTGTCATCGAAGATCGGTGCGAACATGCACGGCATCCACGAACCCGTGCCGCATTACGAGGAGCGGATCGGAAAAGCAACCGATGCCATGTTCGACAAGCTGACGCCCGACCGACCGGTGTGGCGGGTCAACTGGACAGTTCTGGACAGCCCCGAGTTGTTTCAGCCGTCGGCAACAGGACGCAAAGCGCGTCCACATCGGCGGTGGAGCCCCGAAGAATTCGGCGCGGCCATGTATTTCCGAACCGAGCGTCAAACACTGTGGAAACTGCCTAAATCCGGTGCAATTCTCTTCACGATCCGCACGTATCGGGAATCGCTGCGCGATCTGGACCAACGCTATCCCGAATTCCGTGAGCACCTTGGCCAGACTCTGGTCACCACAAGTGCGGAAACGCGGCGGTACAAAGGCTGGGCGCCGATGTGGGCGGAATTAATGGCGTGGACCGGTCAAAGCTAACTGGGGTGCGTCATCGATTCCGGCGCAGGGTAATCGCGTCGCGTAATGTGATTTTCCATGACTGAACTGAAAGCGCGGCTTCGGTCCGACCTCACCGACGCGATGAAGAGTCAGGACAAACTGCGCACCAACACCTTGCGCATGCTGCTGGCGGCGGTCCAGACCGAAGAGGTCTCCGGCAAGCAGTCCCGCGAACTCACCGATGACGAGGTTCTCAAGGTGCTGGCACGGGAGGCCAAGAAGCGCAGCGAATCCGCCGAGATCTACACCCAGAACGGCCGCGGCGAGCTAGCCGCTGAGGAGCACGCCGAGGGCCGGATCATCGACGAATACCTGCCCGCGCAACTCAGCGACGCGGAGGTGGCCGACGTGGTCGATACCGCTATGGCGCAGGTGGCCGAGGAACTCGGTGAGCGCCCGTCGGTCAAGCAGATGGGTCTGGTGATGAAGGCTGCCACCGCGATCGCCGCGGGTAAGGCCGACGGCTCCAGACTCTCCGCCGCGGTCAAAGATCGGCTCTAGAGGCGAATCGCCCACGAGCGTCGTTCTCTATCAACTCGGACTGTTCCGCGATGGTTCCGACACCGCCGAGCAGAGCGCTCTGCTCAACCGGGTAGGCGTGCTGTTCGCGATCTCATCGGTGGTTAACACGGCGTGGGTGTTCGCCTGGCACTTCGACCACATCCCGCTGTCGGCGGTGCTGATCGTGGTGGTCCTGGTGTGCCTCGCGCTGATCTCCACCACACTGCGGCGGGCGAATCTCAGCGGACGCCGGCGATGGTTCATCGGTGTGCCGTTCAGTGTGTACTTCAGCTGGACGACGGTGGCCGTCGTCGCCAACATCACGGTGCTGCTGGTCCGTTGGAAATGAGATGGGCTCGGCCTGTTGGAGTCAAGCTGGGCGGTGATCATCGTGGGAGTCGCGATGGCGATCGGCACCGTCACCATGGTGCGCAACCGCGATGTGGCCTACGGCCTCGTGCTGATCTGGGCGTTCGTCGGCATTCTGATCCGGCAGACCTCCGCCGACGGATTCGCCGGTCGCTACCCGGCCATCATCGCCGCGGTGATCGCATCGCTGGTGATCTACGTCGCCGCCGAGGTGGCGATTAATCGCCGGCGCAAAGCCATGACCGTATTGCCCAAGCGACAGACTGTCTTTCTGTGCGGCGTGGGCACGACACTTCGTGGAACTGAAGGTTTACCTCGCGTTCAATCCCCGTCGCGGATGCGTAGGACGCCGCAACGGCTGGCCGGGGTGTCGTCGAGCCAGAACGACAGTTTGGCGTATTGGTCGAACAGGTCTGGTGGTAGCACGGTGGGGCGGGTTTGCAGACTGACCGCGGAGCGCACGGTGTGCAGGCCAGGCAGGCCCATGGGGACGTCGTAATCCGGGGTCTCAAAGGAGATGTTGTCGTAGTCGTGCGGGTAGGGATCCTCGCCGAGAAATCCGTAGATCAACTCCATCACCTGAGCGGGTTGCTGGGCGAGGATGTCGTAGTCGATGACCAGGATCGACTGGCCCTGATCGCCGTAGAACGCTTCCTTCAGCGCCGACCAGGGCGCCCCGACCATCCGGTTGTGCTGCCCGAGGGCGTCAACACGCGACAGCACCGTGGCGCGTTCGCTGTCGCTGCCGAACAGCTTGGTCTGTTCATACGGGTTGGCCCGGTACAGCCGTTCCAGGCTGTCCATCACCCAGCCCAGATTGCGCACGCAGGCCAACACCTTGGCGTTGGGGAAGAGATCCATCAGCAGCGGCATCTGGGCCGTCCAGCCCCGGTTCGTGTCGAAGACCACCGGTCTCTCACAGCCAACATAGAAGGAGTCGAACACGGCCCGCGCCATCGCGCGGCGTTGTTCGGTGGACACCGTGAGCGCAAATTCACCGCCCGCACTGCACTGGGCGAGCACAGCAGAGACGATGCCCGCCACCGGTGTCGTCACCCCGGTATGGAAACGCGGGTTCTGACCCAGGATCGCCGACAACAACGTCGAACCCGATCGGGGCAGGCCACTGATGAAGTGAAACTCATGCTCTACCAACGCCATACCATCCGTCATCCGAACCACAGTGAGTAGAGCTGAATCGGGGAGCGACGGCAATCGCGCAGCCGCAGGTTCATTGGGGTCAGTCTTGTGGTTGTGGCGTGTTCGCGGTACCTACTGTTCCGCGGTGGATGGATACCCTTGTTCCACGGTGGATTACGACCGCTGCCTGCTCGTTGGTGGTGGGAGCGCTGACATGTTGCTCCGGCTCGCCACCGACGATGGCCACGCGTGTAGTGGCGGCAGCTTTGGCGCGGGGGGTCGCGGCAGGTTTGGCTGATCGTGAGTGACGGGACAGCACAGATGCCGCCGCCGAGCTCGGGGCCGGGGCTGGTGCGCGGGTCAGTCCGGCTACGTAGCTATTGAAGTGGGCCGCACTGAATGTCGCAGTCAGATCGGTACGGAGCTGTGCCACGTCGGTGTTGAACCGGAGCACCACCGTTTGAACGGAGGGGGCTTCCCACGCCGAGCTCAGCGGCAGGCCGCTCACCACGGTTGCGACTGCGGCCGGCGCCAGAGTCGCTACCACTGCGACCGCGTCGGCGGTCACCGCCACCACATCGCCGGCCAGGATCGCGCCCTGGGTGATCGCATACGACGGAGCAGCAGCAATTGCAGCAGCACCAGAAACATCAGCCCAACACACGCCCCCCCAGTATGTGTAACCGGGCAGGCAGGCCGAGGCTTTCGGGGCGGTGACCAGCGCCGTACCGGACAACACAACACCAGCGGTGAGCAACGCCAGCGGCTCTGTGATCGAACGAGAACGAGTCGACACCATAAACCCCTTTGCGCTCCGACGGATGAATGAGAATTACACACGATCAACGCCGCCGGTATCCGTAAAACTACGTAATTTCTTCACCTACGTAGTACCCAAGAACCTGCCGTGAGTGCTGCCTGGCCCAGTAGACGCGGCGACCCAACCCCTCTGCGACCACGACCATCTACTCGCCGGTCGTGACATTGATTCTGCGGTCGGGGTGGCGGGATTCGAACCCACGACCTCTTCGTCCCGAACGAAGCACGCTACCAAGCTGCGCCACACCCCGCGTGAAGCCAAGTCAGCGTATCGCACCTGCGCGCCGCTAAGCCAAACGCCCTCAGGGCACGCTTGCCGATTTCTGCGTGGTCCAGGAGCAGGACTGTTCGAAGCGCAGTAATGCCTCGGCGTGGTCGTTTGGATTCAAATCATGGTCCGCCAGCCAGGCCTCGTCGTAATAGGTGTCGCTGTAGCGGTCGCCACTGTCGCAGATGAGTGTGACAACGGATCCACCGGTGCCATTGGCAACCATCTCGGCCAGTAGACCGAAGGCCCCCCACACATTAGTACCCGTCGACGGACCAACGCGGCGCCCCAGCACCCGCGACACCTGATGGGCCGCAGCCACCGAGGCGCTATCGGGGATGCGCATCATCCGGTCGATGACACTGGGCAGAAACGACGGTTCGACCCGGGGCCTGCCGATGCCCTCGATGCGGGACGAGGCACCGGTGACGAGGTCGAACCGGCCCTCGGCGTAGGCGGGGAAGAACGCCGAGTTCTCCGGGTCGACCACGCACAGTCCGGTGTGGTGCTGCCGGTAGCGGATGAATCGGCCGATCGTGGCACTGGTGCCGCCGGTACCGGCGCCGACCACGATCCACGACGGGATGGGGTGGCGTTCGGCCTCCATCTGCCGGTATATCGACTCGGCGATGTTGTTGTTTCCGCGCCAGTCGGTGGCCCGCTCGGAGTTGGTGAATTGGTCGACGAAATGCCCGCCTGTTTCATCGGCGATACGTTGCGCCTCGCCGTAGACGTCAGCCGCCCTGTCAACGAAATGGCAACGCCCGCCGACCTTTTCGATCGAAGCGACCTTCGCTCGGCTGGTGGATCCCGGCATCACCGCCACAAACGACAGCCCCAGCAGTGCTGCGAAATAGGCCTCGGAAACGGCCGTCGAGCCCGAGGATGCCTCTACTACGGTGGTGTGCTCGGTGATCCAGCCGTTGCACAATCCGTAAAGGAACAACGACCGGGCGAGTCGATGTTTGAGACTTCCGGTGATGTGAGTGGACTCGTCTTTGAGATATAGCGCCACATCGGTTTGGTCGCGCCACGACGCCGGAAGCGGATAGCGAAGTAGGTGGGTGTCGGCGCTGCGCCGCGAGTCGGCTTCGATCCGGCGGACGGCTTCGTCCACCCATCCCCGCGGTTCGCTGCGAGCTGCAACGGTGGTCATCGCTCGGGTGCTAGCGGACCAACACGGCAGGCGTGGAGCGCACCACGTCCCGGGTCCGGTCATAGCCGCCGGTTGGTGCAGCCACCAGGGTAAGCAGGGTGGCCTCAGGCCGGCAGCAGAACCGGAAGGGCGCGAACGGAGAAGTGCCGATCCCGGCCGAGACGTGCAGAACCGTGTCGGCCCCCCAGTGCGACGCACCCTTGGCGCGGGAGCGGTCGATATCGCAGTTGGTCACCACCGCGCCCGAGAACGGCAGGCACAGCTGGCCGCCGTGAGTGTGCCCGGCCAGAATCAGCTGATAGCCGTCGGCGGCGAAGCGGTCGAGCACCCGGGTGTAGGGCGCGTGGGTGACGCCGAGGCGAAGATTAGCCGCGCTGCTGGCCGGCCCCGCCACCGTGTCGTAGCGGTCCCGACCGAGGTGTGGATCGTCGACACCGGCGGCCGCGATCGTCAACCCGGCCACCTCGAACTCGCGCCGGATGTGGGTCAGGTCAAGCCAGCCCCGCTCATGGAACGCCGCCCGCAGATCCTGCCACGGCAGGGGATCGCCATGCCCCCGATGGTCGCTGTCGGTGAGGTACTTGGCTGGATTCTTCAGCTTCGGGGCGAAGTAGTCGTTGCTGCCGAACACGAAAACTCCCGGCACCGAGAGCAAGTCGCCGAGCGCCTGTACGACCGCCGGCACGGCTTTTGGGTGGGACAGATTGTCGCCGGTATTGACCACAAGATCGGGCTCCCACTGCGCCAGTTCCCGAAGCCATACCTGCTTGTGCCGTTGCGAGGGCCGCATGTGAATGTCGCTGAGGTGCAGCACTCGAAGTGGTGTGGATCCTGGCGTGAGCACCGGCATTGTGACCTCGCGCACCACGAAGGCGTTGCGTTCGATCACGGTCGCATAGCCGACCGCGAGCGCCGCAGTACCCGCCGCGACGAGAGCGGAAGTCCTCAAGGCAGGAGCAGCCATGTAGGCAGACTATGCCACCGATTACGGCGGTGGCGACCCCTCAGGCGGTGGCGGTGCGGCGGGGACCAACACCGGAACGGTGATGGGCGGGAGACCCGGGATTTCGACGACGGTCGAACCGAGTTCCGGCATCCCCGGGATGGGCGGCGGCGGTGGCGGACCCGGTGGTGGTGACGGCGGTGGCGGCGGTGGCGGCGCGACGCCGTTACTGACCAACAGCGTGACGATGATGCCCGGAACGGTCTGCCCACCCGGCGAGGTGCCGATCACTGTCCCGGCTGAGGCGGTGCTATTCAATGAATTCACATTGTCGGCCACTTGAAAGCCAGACGCGCGCAACTCTTCTCGCGCGCTGTCCTGGCTCAACCCGTTGACATTGGGCACCCGCGACCCTGGTGCGCCGTCGACGTAGCGCGGATCTGTGGGCGGCATGCTCACCTCGCCGAAGTCCTCAGCGATCGGGCTCATCGCGGTGAACCACGTCTCGGCCGGTTCCTTGCCACCGAACAGGTCGCCTTCGTAGCACTGCCGCAGCGGGTAGGAACATAAATCGGAGGGGGTGGGCGAGTCGTCGTAGATGTAGTTCACCGCCGCGTACCGGTTGGTGTAACCGAGGAAACCTGATGATCGGTGCGCCTCGGTGGTGCCGGTCTTGCCTGCCATCGGAAGCGACCAGCCGGCAGAACTTGCAGCCGGGGTGGCGGTGCCGTTGATGACGTCCTTGGACAGTGCGTTCGACAGGGTGTTGGCCAGTCCTTCGGGCACGACCTGTTCGCAGGGTTCTGCGTTGACGGCTATCTCGTCGCCACGCCGGTCGTAGATCTTGTCGATCGGATTGGGCGGACACCACATCCCGCCTGATGCCAGGGTCGTGGCGACGTTGGCCAGTTCCAGTGGATTGACCTCGAAGGGGCCCAGGGTGAATGAGCCGATGTTCTGTCGCTTGATGAAGTCGGCGAGGCTCTCGTTGTTGTCCGGGTCGTAGGCTCGCGCGGTGCCCGGCTCAGCATAGGAACGCAGGCCCAGTCGGACTGCCATATCAACCGTGCGTTGAACCCCGACTTGGGAGATCAGCTTTGCGAACGCGGTGTTTGGCGATTTCGCCAAGGCATCGGTGACACTCATGCTCAGGTAGCGCGGATCGCGGTAGTTCTCCACACACCAGGTCTCTTTCGGGCATCCTTTCGCTCCACCTTCGCCAAGCCCCTTGGCCTCGAAGCGGCCAGGCACGTCCAGGGTGGCGTTGGTGCCAAGGCCGAGTTCCAGTGCGGCTGCCGTGGTGAAAATCTTGAAGATCGATCCGGCGCCGTCGCCGACCAGTGAGAAGGGTTGCGGCTGAACGGTCTCCCCGGCATCGGTGTTCAGTCCGTAGGTGCGATTGCTCGCCATCGCGATAAGCGGGTGATTGGTCTTGCCGGGCAACAGGACATTCATAACGCTTGCGATTCCGTCGAGGTCCGGCGGCGCAATCGAGTCCACTGACTTCTTGACGTCAGCCTGCACGTCGGGGTCCAGGGTGGTCTTGATCAGATAACCACCCTTGGCGATCTGTTCCTTGCTCAAGCCCGCTCTGGCGAGGTACTCCTGCGCGTAGTCACAGAAGAAAGCGCGGTTGCCGGCCGCGATACAGCCGCGCGGTAACTCGTTGGGCCGCGCCAAGATGCCCAGCGGCTCCTGTTTGGCTGCACGAAGCTGATCAGCCTTATCGGGCAGGTTGTCGATCATCGTGTCCAGGACGAGGTTCCGCCGTACCAGGGCGCCGTCAGGGTTGACGTACGGGTTCAGGGTGCTGGTCGACTGCACGATCCCGGCCAGTAGTGCCGACTGCTGCCAGTTCAGGTCCGAGGCGTCGACGCCGAAGTAGGTCTGGGCGGCGTCTTGTATTCCGAACGCGCCGTTGCCGAACGACACAAGGTTGAGATAGCGGGTGAGAATCTCCGGTTTGGTGAGGGTCTTATCCAGCGTCAGCGCCATGCGAATCTCGCGCAACTTGCGGGCGGGCGTCGCTGCCACCGCCGCGCGCTTGTCCGCGTCAGTCTGGGCCAGCACGAGGAGCTGGTAGTTCTTGACATACTGCTGCTCGATAGTCGAACCGCCGCGGGTCTCAAGGTCGCCGGACGCGTAGCCGGCGAGTCCGGTCAGGGTTCCCTTCCAGTCCACGCCGTTATGTTCGGCGAACCGTTTGTCCTCGATGGAGACGATCGCCAGTTTCATGGTGTTGGCGATCTTGTCGCCGGAGACCTCGAAGCGACGCTGGGAGTACAGCCACGCGATCGTGTTGCCCTTGGCGTCGACCATCGTCGATACGGCCGGAATGTCACCTTCGAGCAGCTGAGCTGATCCGTTGGCCACGATCTCAGAAGCGCGGTTGGACATCAGCCCCAGGCCGCCCGCGACCGGGAACAGAAGGGCCGCAACGATCACGCTGGCCAGCAGGCAGCACCAGGCCAGTTTGATGACTGAGGAACCGGCAGGTCGGCGTTCCGACATGGGGTACAGCGTACTGAGGCCATCCCAGGGCTTGCGGTGCCCTGTGCGGCCGGTGACAATAACGAAGTTCTCCTGCGTGCCGGTCGGAAAGCCGCTGTTCATGAGCGGTTTGGACGCTTGTCCCAAAAAACCCGTGACCGGACTGTTGCGCAAACGATACCTGACCACCTAACTTAAGCAGGCAGTGCGATTCAGGTAACACCGACGTCCGAATGTGGCGTAGATCGCACCGCACCGAATTCGAGTGGAGTCGCCGCCTCCCCGGGCGGCTCAGAAGAAGGGAATCACCAGTGTCGGTGACTCGGCCCGCAGCTCGCAGGACCAGCGCAGCAGCAACAATGCAAGGTTCACTCCAAGTGCCAAATGGCGAGGCCCGTATCGCCTGGGTATCCCAGGGATTGTGCAGGTCGACCGACCCTGACCAGTTGTTCGTTCGCGGCGCCGCTCAGCGCAAGGCTGCGGTGATTTGTCGACACTGCCCGGTGATCGCCGAATGCGGTGCCGACGCCCTCGACAACCGAGTTGAGTTCGGAGTTTGGGGTGGTATGACCGAGCGTCAGCGTCGAGCATTGCTCAAGCAGCACCCAGAGGTGTCCTCGTGGTCGGAGTTCTTCGCCACCCAGCGTAAGCAGCGCAGCGTCAGCTGAATCCGCCCGTCCGCGTTGTTCTAAATTTCGCCGGTGATCTGATCGGCTATCGCCTGTAGTGCGACCCGGTCCGACACATCGAATGGCAACGACGGCACCCCCACAACACGAACCTGTGGATTTGCGCCGGTAAATCGGGATAGCAGACGAATTTCCCGTTTGGCTGTCTGCCCGCGATCGGCATGGATACGAAGCACCGCAGCGGTGAGTGCGTCCCCAGCGCCTTTGGGTGCGGCCTCGAGTTCGGCGGCAGTATCGATGGCGCGTTCCACCGGCAGGGGGCACAGCATCGGGTGGGTCCGGTTGAGGATCAGGCCTGCCAGAGGCATGCCCTCCGCGGAGAGCCGGTCGACAAAGAAAGTGGCTTCGCGCAGAGCGTCTGGCTCGGCTGCTGACACCACCACGAACTGAGTGCCGCGTCGCTTGAGTAACTCGTAGGTGCGGTCGGCCTTCTCGCGGAAGCCACCGAACGTCGAGTCGAGCGACTGGACGAATGCCGAAGCGTCGGAGAGCATCTGTGACCCGAGGACAGTCGATATCGCCTTCATCGCCAATCCCATAACGCCGGTCACGAGTCGACCGATGCCGCGACCGGGTCCCAGCATCAATCGCCAGAGCCGGCTGTCCATGAAGCTGCCCAACCTCTTGGGTGCGTCCAGGAAGTCGAGCGCGTTGCGCGATGGTGGAGTGTCGACCACAACGAGGTCCCAGCGGTCTTCGCCGAGTAGCTGGCCCAGTTTTTCCATGGCCATGTATTCCTGCGTGCCGGCCAGCGAGGTGGCTACCGTTTGGTAGAACTGGTTTTCCAAAATCCCCTGTGCGCGTTCGGCTCCCGCGTGTTCGATAACCATCTCATCGAATGTGCGACGCATGTCTAACATCATCGCGTGCAGTTCCCCGGTCACCTCGGGCCCGAGTGGAACCTGCTGTGGGGTGTTGCCCAACTCTTTAATCCCGAGGGCCTGCGCGAGGCGCTTCGCAGGATCGATTGTCAGAACAACGACGGTGCGGCCATATTCGGCAGCCCGCAGCGCCATTGCCGCAGCGGTCGTCGTCTTCCCGACCCCGCCCGCTCCGCAGCACACCACCACGCGGTTGGACCTGTCGGACAGGATCGCCTTCATGTCCAGTGCTGGAGGTGTCCCGCTCACGGATGTGTCCTTTTCGCTGCGCTCGTCGACGTTGCTGTTTCGGTCATCGGACGCCTTGCTGGGCTAGGACTTCCGCCAACTCGTAGAGGCTGCCCAGGTCCACGCCGTCGGCAATGGTCGGCAGTTCCAGTCGCGGCACCTGGAGTTTGTCCAGCTCTCGGGAACTCTCGGAGTTCGCGCTGATCCTTGTGGCGTGCTCGATCGTCTCGGTGAGCAGACCCGCGAAGTCCGGATCGGACAACGTGATGCCCGCCCGCGAGAGTCCGGCCCGCACGGCGTCGGCGTCAATCTGACCCTTAGCGGCCTTGGCCAGATCGCGGGTCGGCAGAAACGGCGGAATATTGCGGTTGACGATCACGCTGCCGATCGGCAGGTCGAGGCTCTGGAGTTCTTCGATCGCCTCGATGGTCTCCTGGACGGGGAGCGCCTCCAACAGGGTTACCAGGTGGATCGCGGTTTGCTCGGAGTGCAACAGACGTACGACGCTCTCGGCCTGGTTGTGCACAGGGCCGCCGGTGGCCAGATCTGATACCGCCTTGGTGACGTCAAGGAACCGGGCAATGCGGCCGGTCGGCGGAGAGTCCACCACGATGGCGTCGTACGCGGGTCGTTTGTCAGCGCCCAGCCGGACCACGGCTTCCTTGACCTTGCCGGTCAGCAGCACGTCGCGCAGTCCGGGTGCGATCGTCGTGGCGAACTCAATCGCCCCGATCCGGCGCATGGCGCGGCCTGCGATTCCGAGGTTGTAGAACATGTCGAGGTATTCGAGGAAGGCGGCCTCGAGTTCGATGGCTAAGGCGTTGACATGGCCGCCGCCGTCGGCCGTGGCGATTTTGGACTCTGTGTACGGCAGGGGCGGAACGTCGAAGAGTTGCGCAATCCCTTGGCGCCCTTCGACTTCCACTAGGAGTACTTTGCGGCCACCGGCAGCGAGGGTCAACGCCAGTGCGGCCGCCACAGTGGTCTTTCCGGTGCCGCCCTTCCCGGTGACGAAATGCAGTCGCGCCTCGGTCAATCGGGCAGGCCATCCGACTGCGCTGCGGTCACTCGATTTGGTCGCCACTCCTGCATGCTATCCAAGCGGGCCCGGCCCTGATCCGGTTCAGGCCGGGGGATAGGCGGCCGGGGGATGGGCGGCCGGGGGATGGGCGGCCGGGGGATAGGCGGCCGGGGGATAGGCTTTGACCATGAGCCAACCAACCACCTGGGAGTACGCGACGATCCCGCTGCTGACCCATGCGACCAAGCAGATCCTCGACCAGTGGGGTGCCGACGGCTGGGAGTTGGTCGCGGTGCTCAACGGCCCTACAGGCGAGCAGCACGTTGCCTATCTCAAGAGACCGAAGTGACGATTTCGGCCCGGCTTGTCGAGCTCGACATCACCCTGCCCGCCGTGGTCAAGCCCTTGGCCGCCTACGTTCCCGCGGTGCGCACCGGCAATATGGTTTACACCTCCGGCCAATTACCGATGCAGGCCGGCGAGATGACTCACACCGGCAAGGTCGGAGCCGGGGTGTCGCCCGAGCAGGCAAAGATCGCGGCCCGCACCTGTGCGCTCAACGCGCTTGCGGCGATCGACGCATTGGTGGGGATCGACTCGGTAGTTCGGATCATCAAGATGGTGGGATTCGTCGCCTCGGCGCCCGGTTTCAACGGTCAGCCCGCCGTGGTCAACGGAGCTTCGGAGTTTCTGGGTGAGGTGTTCGGCGATGCCGGTGCGCATGCCCGCTCCGCGGTGGGGGTCGCGGAGTTGCCGTTGGACGCACCAGTGGAAGTCGAGCTCATCGTCGAGGTGAAGTGACCTCACCCACGCCCGCCTACGGCGTCCTGCGGCCGGTTACCGAGACGGCCTCGGTCCTGCTCTGCAATAACCCGGGCACCATGACGTTGGAGGGCACCAACACCTGGGTGCTGCGCGGACCGCGCAGCGATGAGATCGTTCTCGTCGATCCGGGACCGGATCAGGATGAGCACATCGATCGGCTGGCCGCGCTGGGCCGGATCCCATTGGTGTTAATCAGCCATCGGCACGGCGATCACACCGATGGCATCGACAAGATCGTCGCGGCCACCGGCGCCACGGTGCGGTCGGTCGGCAGCGGATTCCTGCGCGGGATGGGTGGTCACTTATGCGACGGGGAAGTGATCGATGCGGCGGGCCTGCGGATTACCGTGCTGGCCACACCGGGCCACACGTCGGATTCGGTCAGCTTTGTTCTCGATGACGCGGTTCTGACCGCCGATACCGTCCTCGGCCGCGGCACCACCGTTATTGACGATGAGGACGGAAACCTGGCTGAGTACCTGGCGTCATTGCGCCGGCTCCAGGGGTTGGGCCGGCGTGCTGTCCTGCCTGGGCACGGACCTGAGCTTGATGATCTGAGCGCGGTCGCAACGCGGTATTTGGCCCACCGGCACGAGCGGCTCGAGCAGGTCCGGCTTGCGGTGCGAAGTCTCGGTGAGGATGCCACCGCCCGCCAGGTGGTCGAGTACGTCTATACCGATGTCGACGAAAAGCTATGGGACGCAGCCGAGAAATCGGTGCGTGCGCAGTTGGACTATCTGCGTGCGACCTAAGCGCGAGGCCTACCTCGCTCGTGTCTGATGCTCGCGAGTTACCTCGCTCGGTTTCTGATGCTCGCGAGGCCTACCTCGCTCGGTTTCTGATGCTCGCGAGGCCTACCTCGCTCGGCGCGCCAGCCGTTCGGAGTCGCAGATCAGCACGCTCTTACCCTCGAGCTTGATCCAGCCGCGGTGGGCGAAGTCGGCCAGTGCCTTGTTGACGGTCTCCCGGGACGCGCCGACCAGTTGGGCGATCTCCTCCTGGGTGAGGTCGTGAGTCACCCGCATCGCGCCACCCTCCTGGGTACCGAAGCGCTGGGCAAGTTGGAGGAGCTGTTTGGCCACCCGGCCCGGAACGTCGGTGAAGATCAGGTCGGCGAGGTTGTTGTTGGTGCGCCGCAACCGTCGGGCGAGCACCCGCAGCAACTGCTCAGCGATCTCGGGCCGGTCGGAGATCCAGGCCCGCAGTGCATCGCGGTCCATCGCTACCGTGCGCACTTCGGTGATGGTGGTGGCGCTGGAGGTTCGCGGCCCAGGATCGAAGATCGACAACTCGCCGAACATGTCCGACGGCCCCATGATCGTCAGGAGGTTTTCCCGACCGTCGGAGGACCGGCGGCCGATCTTCACCTTGCCGGAGATGATGATGTAGAGCCGGTCGCCCGGTTCCCCCTCGGCGAATACCGTGTGGCCCCGCGGAAAGTCCGCCGGCTGGAGTTGCTTGGTGAGCGCCGCGACGGCACTCGGGTCGACCCCCTGGAAGATTCCGGCCCTCGCCAGGATCTCGTCCACGTTGCATTCCTTAGGTCATCGGATCTTCCAGTGGTCCGCCGGCGGAGTCGCCCGCACACTCAGAGTTTTCCGGCTCAGCGAAGAGCAACGCTACACCGGATTGGCGTATCCGGTTGGCTGAAACTGCCGATTGGGTCGTGTCGGCAAACCAGGCTCGTCGGCCAGCAGGCGAATGCCCGGTTCGATTCGGGTGGTGACTTCGGACGGTCCCGATAGCGTTAGCGGCGCAGCCTTCCCACGTGCCGCCCGGGCAGCCTGCTCGAGTCGGGCGATGACCTCCCCCGCCCCGCGCTCGTCCTGCAGGACGCTCTCGAGCCGCTGCAAGCCGTGCGTCGATAGCATCAGGAGTACGGGAAAACACACCGCTACCAACCAGGACATAGCGGGGAATTCAACCGGGGCGAAGTCTCATCGGGATCACGAATTGCCACCGGTCTGTCGGCGGTCAGATCAACCCCGTCAGTACCCTGACTTCCGTGACGGCAGGTCCAGCGAAAAAGGCGGGGAACAAGACCGGGAAGTTCGATGCCGAAACCCCTCTCGGGCTGGTTCGCCGTGCCCGCCGGATGAACCGCTCGTTGGCGGTGGCGTTTCCCGACGTCTACTGCGAACTGGACTTCACCAACCCGCTTGAGTTGGCAGTGGCGACCATCCTGTCGGCGCAGTGCACCGACAAACGGGTGAACCTGACAACGCCGGCGCTGTTCTCGCGGTATCGGAGCGCACCCGATTACGCCGCCGCCAACCGCTCCGAACTCGAGGAGCTCATCAAACCGACCGGCTTCTATCGCAACAAGGCCAATTCGTTGATCCGCCTGGGTGCGGATCTCGTCGAGCGGTTCGGCGGCGAAGTTCCACGGGCATTGGACGACTTGGTGACGCTGCCCGGCGTCGGGCGAAAGACCGCCAATGTGATTCTGGGAAATGCTTTCGACGTTCCCGGTATCACCGTCGACACCCACTTCGGCCGACTGGTCCGCCGGTGGCGGTGGACCGAGGAGACCGATCCGGTCAAGGTCGAGCACGCGGTCGCCGAACTCATCGAACGAAACGAATGGACCCTCCTGAGTCACCGCGTCATCTTCCACGGCCGACGGGTCTGCCACGCCCGGAAACCGGCCTGCGGGGTCTGCGTGCTCGCCAAGGACTGCCCATCGTTCGGAGCGGGACCCACCGACCCGCACGTGGCCGCCCCGCTCGTGAAAGGTCCGGAGGCCGAGTACCTTCTCACGCTGGCCGGTCTGCAGCGCTGATGAACACCGCATCGAACACATGAGCACTTCGACCCGTTGGACGCTGGCGGTGCTCGCCGTCATCGCGGCACTAGTCATTGGCCTCAACCAACAGCTCGCAAAAGAACCGATACAACCGACCGCGGGGTCCGCAACGCAGGCCGAACGGGCACATCGAGACGCCGACACCGCCGAGGCACTCGCCGGGCCGCGCCGGCGCGCCGACCTCCCCCCATGTCCGTCCGATGGAAATGGCGCGGGTCCGGTGAGGCTGCGCGACGTGGTGGTGGAGTGTGCCGCCGACGGCTCGGCTGTGGTGGTGGCGCGCGCTCTGGCGGGCCGTACCGTCGTGCTCAATCTGTGGGCCTACTGGTGCGGACCGTGCGCCGGCGAATTGTCCGCAATGCAGCAGTATCAGCAACGGACGGGCGATGGGGTGACCGTGGTGACCGTGCACCAGGACGAGAACGAGATGGCCGCCCTGATTCTGATGGCGGACCTGGGTGTCCGACTGCCGGTACTGCAGGACGGCCGACGCAGCATCGCCGCCGCCCTCGGTGTGCCGAACGTGATGCCTGCAACCGTGGTTCTGCGTCGGGACGGTAGCGTTGCCGACATTCTTCCGCGAGCGTTCACCAGTGCCGACGAGATCGCCGCCGCGGTGGATTCCGCTCTGGATCAACAACCCAGATGATGTGGCAGCACGGGACGGGAGTGGCCGGGTGAGCGCTGGAGGAGGCACTTCTGCCGCACCGGGAACCGCGGCACTGCGTCCGTCGGCAAGCCCACTGTGGTTGGCGCCACTGGTCGATAATGTCGACCGAGTGCCGGATGCCTATCGTCGACGCGTTCCGCCCGAAGTGCTGACCGCGTTGACCGGTGCCCGAAGCGCGGCCCAGGCCGCGCGCTTTGACCGCGACGCCGCGGTACTGGTCCTTTTCTCGGGGCCGCATCTCGGCCACCCCGCCGGTGCGGTACCCGATGACGCCGACCTGCTGCTCACAGTGCGGGCCAGCACCCTGCGCCACCACGCCGGGCAGGCAGCCTTCCCAGGTGGCGCTGCTGATCCGGGGGACTCCGGTCCGGTCGCGACCGCGATACGCGAGGCGCGCGAGGAGACCGGCATTGACCCCGCTCGGCTGCACCCGCTGGCCACACTGGAACGAATGTTCATTCCGCCGTCGGGTTTCCATGTCGTCCCAGTGCTGGCCTATTCCCCGGATCCCGGACCGGTCGGGGTCGTTAGTGAGGCCGAGACCGCGGTGGTCGCGCGGGTTCCGCTGCGCGCCTTCATTAATCCGGACAATCGCCTGATGGTGTGTCGCTCAGGTGGTGAACAGCGCTACGCCGGTCCGGCCTTCATGCTCAATGAGATGCTGGTATGGGGTTTCACCGGTCACGTAATCTCGGCCATGCTTGATGTGGCCGGGTGGGCACAACCGTGGGACACCGAGGACGTTCGAGAGTTGGACGAGGCGATGGCACTCGCCGCCGATGACCGCGGCGAAGCTAACAGTGAGGAACGGCTTTGACGAGTTCGCAATGGCTGGATATCGCCGTGATCGCGGTGGCGCTGATCGCGGCGATCTCGGGCTGGCGTTCCGGCGCCCTGGGATCGCTGATGTCGTTCGTTGGTGTCGTCCTCGGCGCTATCGCCGGTGTGATGCTGGCGCCGCACGTCATCAGCCACGTTCACTCTCCCCGTGGGAAACTGTTTGCAGCGCTGCTGCTGATCCTCGCCCTGGTGGTGGTTGGCGAGGTCGCCGGCGTGGTTCTCGGCCGGGCCGTTCGCGGATCGATCCGAAGCGGTCCGATTCGAGCGGTCGACTCGATCATCGGGGTGGGGTTGCAACTTGTGGTGGTGGTGGTGGCCGCCTGGTTGCTGGGCAGCCCGCTGACGTCC
>Ga0114962_10000385_pt1 | contig 39142 bp, 35 predicted proteins | sample C_130820_MF_Meta_FD_87017 | JGI IMG/M metagenome (GOLD analysis project Ga0114962, IMG submission 87017) | Freshwater microbial communities from Lake Croche, Canada to study carbon cycling - C_130820_MF_MetaG | ecosystem: Environmental > Aquatic > Freshwater > Lake | place: Lake Croche, Canada...
CGGCTAATTTTTTAACAACTCCGTTGTTTACTACAACTAAGGAGTCGGAAGTCACACCCGTTTGAACTCCTTCTAATTTTAATGTATTAGTAGCAGTAGTAGTTATTTTAGTAGGAGCAGTTAAGTTACCTCCTAAAGTTACATTACTTCCTGAGATGGTTATCCCGTTTGAACCTACATACGTAGTTGGTAAAGGCAAATTGGTATTTATTGCCAATGATTTCCAAATTGTTCCGTTGTAAAAAAAGAATCTGCTGGAGTCTGTATCATAAACAGTTAATCCATTTGCTGGTGTTGTGATGGCAGTTCTTTGGGCAGTAGTTAATCTTGGTATTAACAATCCTTTGTTAGAGGAGCTAATTTCTAATGCGGATGTTGCATTAGGTGTGGTTGTGCCTATTCCGATTTGAGCGGATAACCTAAAAAAACAGGTTAAAAATATGACAGCTGTTAGGGTAAAAAATTTAATCATAAGACGCATACATCACACAGCGATTTCAAGCATCATGCCAAAATATAAATAATTGATTATCAGGTACTTCTGCAATTATTCACCACAATAATTGTTCAGATTTTGGAAAATAATTCAGAATCCGAACAAATAAATGCCAGTCAGCAATAAGATTATTCCGATTTGTACCATTTTTTTGAACTCGTATAAAAACCGAAATTGTTTTTGGAAGACAATTATTTAGTATTCGGTCCGTATTAAAATCTACAATCGTTGAGCAAAGCCTAGGCTCCTGTTTGGAGCTGGCTTTGAGATATATAGATTTATCGGTGGTTTAACGGATAACTTGAAAATACCTGCAATAATTAAAAAAGTTTTGGGGTAAATGTTTTGTTTAGGTATATTCATTTTACTCCACCTAAGTAATCAAAACAAATACCATAATTATAAGTATATGATTGTTAATTATTTAAAAAATACATAATATAAATTTTAGTTCAGAATTTGGAATCTTATTCAAAAACTGAACATATTTTAGTACTTTTGGACTTTAAGTTTGTTTACGATCTATTTTGATGAATATTCACTATTAGTATTATGACCAAAGAGCAATTACAATTTTCAATTTTTGTTGTAGAAGATGATGCCTGGTATGGTGAAAAGCTCCAATATTTGCTCAGTATGGATCCTGATTATAAAGTAACACTTTATGAATCCGCTGAATTACTCTTACAAAACCTTGATAACAAACCAGATTTAATAACCATCGATTTAAATTTACCTGGAATTAAGGGTGATCAGCTATTTGAGAAAATTAGAGAGCGAATACCTGATGTGCCAGTAATTATTATTAGCTCACAGGATCAAATATCTGTGGCAGTAGAATTGTTAAAAATTGGAGTCTCGGATTATTTAGTAAAAGATGATAATATGAGGAATCTTTTATTAAATAGTATTAAAAGAATCCGCGAAAATCTTTTACTCAAAAGGGAAGTAGCCAATTTAAAAATAGAAATTGGCAATCGGAATAAGATAGAATCCAATCTGATAGGAGAAGCTAATAATTTAAAGCCTGTTTTTAAACTTATTGAAAAGGCATCTAAATCTCAAATAAATGTTACCATTACTGGTGAAACAGGCACAGGAAAAGAGGTTGTTGCTCAGATGATTCACCAAACTGGTGACCGTAGTGCTAAAAAATTTGTGGCCATTAATATGGCTGCTATTCCTTCAGAGTTGGTAGAAAGTGAACTTTTTGGTCATGAAAAAGGAGCATTTACTGGAGCCATGAGTCGCAAAATAGGCAAATTTGAAGAAGCAAATGGTGGAACAATCTATTTGGATGAGATAGCTGAAATGAAATTAGATATCCAGAGTAAATTATTACGGGTGTTGCAAGAACGTGAACTGGTAAGATTAGGAGGTAATGGCATAATAAAGCTTGATACAAGAATTATTGTATCAACCCATAAAAACTTATTTGATGAGGTTAAGAATGGTACCTTCCGGGAAGACTTATACTACAGGATTATTGGACTACCGATTGAGCTACCTCCATTAAGAGAGAGGGGAAATGATATTATGTTGCTCTCTTACCACTTTGCAAGCCTTTATGCAAAACAAAACAAAACAAGTCCTTTTAAATTTACAAAAAAGGCTAAAAGTAAACTTTTGGGATATCATTACCCTGGTAATGTCCGTGAACTAAAATCAATTATAGATTTGGCATTAATTTTATCTGACGACAATGAAATTTCAGCAATGGATATTGTTTTTAGTAAATCGACCAATGCACAGTTTTTAAGAGTAGTTAAAACATTAAAAGAATACAATCGCGAAATCATAACCTATTACCTTAAGCTTTATAATAATAGTGTTCCTAAAGTGGCTGAAATTTTAGATTTAGGTAAAAGCACTATTTATACAATGATTAAAGATGGTGAGATTTCGATTTAATTTAAAACCAGATATAAAATGTACGGTATTGTTAACAAAGCCATTGAAGATCTTGTGATAGATAATTTCGGACAAGATAAATGGGATTTAATTCTTGAAAGGAGCGGTGTAGAGGTAGATTTTTTTATTAGTAACGAGCCTTACGATGACGATATAACTTATAAACTTGCAGGTGCTGCTAGCGAGGTATTAAGCATAACGGTCGGTGAAGTACTACATGCATTTGGTGAGTGGTGGATAATTAAAACTGGCAAAGAAAAATATGGGGGATTAATGGAAGCCGGAGGTAAAAATCTAAGAGAATTTTTAGTGAATTTACCTGCATTTCATAATAGAATTATGTTGATATATCCTAAATTAACACCTCCCGAGTTCAAGGTATCAGATATTGAAGATCATAGTATAAATGTCCATTATTTTTCCAAACGAGAAGGATTACAGGATTTTGTAAGCGGATTACTTTCAGGTTTAGCAAAAATGTATCAAACAGAGGTAATTATTCAATTACTTCAAAGTAGAGATGATGGTAGTAATCACGAGATTTTCCGAGTTAGTTGGTAAATATGAATAAAACTCAGTTTAAATTTAATCAAGCTCAGTTTAGTAAAATGTTTCCGTTTTTCTTCAATCTAAATCGTGAACTTATAATTGAATCAGCTGGTACTGCTATTACTAAACTAATTCCGGGCTTAGAAGGAAAAGAATTTAGTTCAAATTTTGTAATTAAACGGCCACAAATTGATTTTCTTGATTTTACAAATTTAATTATGGTGCAGAATCAACTTCTAGTGATGGAGGCACTAAATGGAGTGATTTCCCTACGTTATCAGCTAGAATATTTAGAAGAAACTGATACAATGTTATTTATTGGATCTCCATGGTTTGCATCTATGGAAGATGTAATTGAAAAAAAACTAACTTTAAATGATTTTGCGATACATGATCCATTAATCGACTTGCTGCATATACTTAAAACTCAAGAAATCGCAAATGATGATTTAAAAACTCTTTTTTATAGATTAAATGCTCAAAAAGATGAATTAAAAAGGGCAAATAAAGAAATAACAGATACCGCTCTTTTCCCAACACAAAACCCTGATCCTATAATCAGGATTGACCCTAATGGTAATATACTCAAAAAAAATCCGGCAGCAGAAAAACTTCAACAATTTGAGTATAAAGGTAATTTATTTAGTCAGGAAGCGTTTTGGAAAGAAATTGTAAAAACCTTAGATCCAAAAAATAATCGTATAGTAATTGAGGTAAAGGGTGATGAGGAAATTTATTCTTTCTTGATTGTATCCTTACCTGACCATGGCTATTATAATATTTATGGGAGAATTATTACAGAACAAAACAAGTTGGCTCAAGAACTTGCGGAATCCGCAAACCGTTTATCTTTTTTAATAACTAACCTCAATACTGGAGTATTACTAGAAGATGAAAATAGAAAAATTGTTTTAACTAATAAGGAGTTCTGTTCTATTTTTGGGATACTAGTAGAACCTGATTTTCTTGTCGGAAGTGATTGCTCACAAGCCGCTGAACAGAATAAACATCTTTTTATAAATCCTGAAGAATTTGTTAATCAAATTCATAACCTATTATCAAATCGGGAAACTGTATTAAATGAGATTCTTGAATTAAAAGATGGCAAATTTTTAAAACGTAATTTTATTCCAATTTGGTCGAATGGAAGATATGTTGGTCATTTATGGATATACGAAGACGTTACGGAGGTACAAAAATTTCAGCTTGATATTAAAGCCAGTGAGAAGCGATTTAGGGAAGTTTTTGAAAATAGTCTGGCACTAATAATCACCCATGATTTAAAAGGAAGAATCCTTAGTGTAAATCCCATGGTGAGCAAAGTTTTTGGGTATGATTCATCTGAATTAATAAATACTTCTTTAACAGATTATCTTATAAATGAAGGTAAAATAAGCACAACTACACAATATTTAAGTAATATTAAAGTAGATAAAGAAAGAACAGGAGTTTCTAAGTTTAAGGCTAAAAATGGAAATATTATTTACACTCTATTTAACAACTTTTTAAAAGAAGAGGAAGGGGAAGAACCATATATTATTGGCTTTGGAGTTGACATCTCAGAAAGAGTATTAATGGAAGAAAAGCTCATAGAAGCAAAAGCTATTTCAGAAAAACTTACTAATTCCAAACAAGAGTTTTTTGCGAATATGAGTCACGAAATTAGAACTCCATTAAATGCAATAATAGGACTAAGTGATCAATTGTTAAAAACCAATATTGATTCTGAACAATATAGGTATTTAACTACAATTAACGAAGCCTCTGATCATTTGCTATCCATAATAAATGATTTATTGGATATATCAAAAATTGAAGCAGGAAAACTTGCCATTGAAAACATCGGATTTGAACCTATACAGCTAGTAATCAAATCTCTAAAAATGGTAACTCATAGGGCGCAAGAAAAAGGTCTTAGTCTAACCAATTCTGTCCTTGACCCGAGGTTGGCACAAGTTCTGATCGGAGATCCATATAGGATCAATCAAATTTTGTTTAATTTGTTAAGTAATGCGGTAAAATATACTAATAAGGGCTATGTTGATGTGCGATGTGAGGTATTAGATGAAATTGAAGGTCATCAAAAAATTGCGCTTATTGTAGAAGATACAGGTATTGGTATGAATCAAGAATTTTTGACTAGACTTTTTGATCAATTTTCTCAAGAATCCCGAATGGAAATTGATTCGATTGGAAGTACAGGCCTAGGAATGAATATCACAAAAATGCTTGTTGAACTATTAGGTGGTCAAATTTCTGTCAAGAGTAGCATTAATCTTGGGACCACGGTAACAGTTATTTTAAATTCAGAAATTGGAGAATTGCGCCATTTACCAAAGAAATTTAATACCAAAATTGATAACACATTATTGGATGGAAAATGCATATTAGTTGCAGATGACAACGAAAATAATCGATTAGTTTGTTCCATAATTCTTAAAAATTACGGTGCAAAAGTTGTTGAAGCCGAAGATGGCCAAATAGCTATTCATAAAATGGACGTAGAAATGCCAGACCTAATACTCATGGATTTACAAATGCCTAAATTAAATGGATTAGAAACAACACGGATAATCAGAAAACTAGGTTTAAAACTACCTATTATTGCACTAACTGCAAATGCTGTTAGTGGGGAGCGAGAGAAATGTGTGGACGCGGGTATGAATGACTATCTTTCTAAACCTTTTAGAGAAGCCGAATTATTACAGAAACTTGCTTTATGGCTTAATTTAGATTTGGAATTAATCCAGCCTAAAACTGAAATTATTGAAGAAGAACAATCTGAAGAATTATTCAATTTTAAAAAAATGGAGGAAATAAGTCAAGGAAATACTGAATTTTTAACTCGTTTGGCAGAATTGTTTTGTAAAAACATTCCTAATGTATTAGATCAAATGAATACGGCGGTTAAAGATCAAGACATTAAAACTATTTCTTCTTTAGCACATAAGATAAAACCAAATATAAATGATTTAAATATAAATAGTATTTACCCCATAGTTAAACAACTAGAAGCATTTGGCCATCAAGATGAAATTGATTATTCAATTGTAGGACAAATGGTAAATAATGTTTCTATAGTTCTTAAAGAGGTTATTGACAAAATAAAATCCGATTTCAAATTGATCTAAATAACATATTAATTAGACTATATCGAGGATATTATTTTTTAGATAAAATAAATCACCTTTTAAGATTAAAATAAAATTGAAATAAAAATTTTGATAGTTATAAAAACAATAATTATTAAGATAAAGCATTATAAGAAATAATAATATTGACTAAATTGATCTTATTTTATTACAATTCCTAGCTATTTTGTAATGAGAATTGGTTCCCAAAGTTGGATTTTATTGCCTTCTAGGTCAAGAATATGAACAAACTTTCCGTAATCGTAGGTGGCAATTTCATCCAAGATGGTGACGTTTCCATTTTTTAATTCTTGGACTAACGATTCTAAGTCATCTACTCGGTAGTTGATCATAAAATCTTTGGCGGAGGGTTCATAAAGTTTGGCAGCTTGGGAATTGACGTTCCATTGGATAATGCCTTTGTTTTCAGGATTGTTAGCGTCTATCCATTCAAAACTAGCTCCGTAGGGACCTGCTTCCAACCCGAGGTGTTGGTTATACCATTCCTTTACTGCGTTTGGATCATCGCATTTGAAGAAGATGCCTCCTATGCCTGTTACTTTTTTCATTTTTTAAATTGTTATCTAGATTTTTCTAGTAACAAATTTAAAGACTTACTATTATAAAAAGGGGTGAGGATGGAGTAATTTAAAGATTTGTATAAAAATGATTCCTTGTCCTAACTCATCAACTCGTGATGTTGATTGCTTTCCGCACTGAACTCCATGATTAGGTCAATGGAAGACTTGGAAGCTTTAGAAGTTAAATGATTGATTTTGCTTAAGGTATCCTTAAGCTCCAAATAGTGACTGCTCAACTCTGGATTAGAGGTTAATTCTAGTTGGAATTTTTGGTGATCTTCTGGGTTTAACTCGTTGTAAATAAATAATAAACAATCGTCTTGTGTAAATGTTTTATTCATAATTTAAATGATGTAAAGTATATTCATCTGCACATAAAAACGATGGAAGTTTTAGAATATTGTATGATGGGTTGTGAAATTGTAATTCTTTTTTAAAAAAAGTAGAGAATCAATGGATAAAACAGTAAGGTTTCCTTTTTATCCACCACTTCTTAAACTTTGGCACATTTTGTGGTACTTTGTACTCATAATTATTAAAAATTATGGATTATACCAACATTACTCAAAAAATATCAGGATTCCTAATGGTCGGATTTTTGCTAACCTCCTGTGTATCAAATCGTCAGTATCAAGAAGTTAAAAGAGCCAATGAGGAGTCAATTAAGCGTCAAACAGAATGCAGCAGACGCAATACGCAATTAGAGGATTCTACTAAAAAGGTTGGAAAAGTGGTCAAAGAACAAGCTTTAGTAATTAGTGAAATGGCTCAGGATACAACTATTTTAAGTAGTTCAAATAGAAAACTAAACTTGCTTTATAATCAAATCAATAACGCATATGAGCGATTATTACAGAAAATAAGAGAGTTAGAAGGTCAGGATGCTGTAAGATCATCAGAGTTGAGTGCAGAAATTACCGCTGCTCAAACTAGATTAAGACAACAAGAAGAAGATTTAAAAAAACGTGAGGAGGCCATCAAAGGATTAGGTGCTCAAACAGAAGAGTATAAGAAGAATTTAGACATGACTAAGGCGAATTTGGCTGAAAATCAAAAAAAGGTCATGGAGCTCACTAGAGTTCTAACTCAAAAAGACTCAACGGTTAACTCCTTGAAAAATACGGTTTCAAAAGCACTAAATTCTTATAAAGATAAAGGACTATCAGTATCTGTTAAAAATGGAAAAGTTTATGTTTCTGTGGAGGAAAAATTATTATTCCAATCTGGAAAGTATGCAGTAAATCCAGCTGGAAAAGATGCATTAAAACAAGTAGCAGATGTTTTAACAAAAGAGCAGGATGTAAATATTATGGTAGAAGGTCATACGGACAATGTTGCTTACAAAGTCACTCCGAATTCTGTAATTAAAGACAATTGGGATCTGAGCGTAATGAGAGCTACAGAAGTTACAAAATATTTAATCTCCTTTGGGGTACAAAATACAAGAATCACCGCCGCAGGAAGAGGACAAACACTTCCTATTATGGACAATTCAATTGCTGATGGAAGGGCTAAAAACAGAAGAACCGAAATTATCTTGACGCCTAAATTGGATCAATTGTTTAAGATTTTAGAATAGGTTTATGGGTAATCCTGTTAGGTAATTAGTTATTTTGGAACTAAAAAGAGTGCATTTTGTCTATTGCATTATAATAACTTTATGGCTGATTTCTGGATAATATCCAGTTGAAAAAGTCGTAATTTTGCACTTATTTTTAATAAAAACTACTTAGAAGATTTGAAATTTATTCCTATCCCAGTTAAAGAGGTCATCAGGGAAACTCAAGATGCTGTCACTATTTGTTTTGAACCCCCTGAAGAAGGATTTAAATATACCCCGGGTCAGTATTTGACATTAAAGGTAAACATCCAAGGTAAAAACTATAATAGAGCATATAGTTTATCCAGTGCTATTGGGTATGATAAGGATTTAAAAGTCACTGTTAAGGTAACTCCAGGTGGACTGGTATCCAATTACCTGAATGAACATCTTCACCAAGGAACTGTAATAGAGGTATTGCCTCCATTAGGACACTTTACTGCTAAAATAGATGCATCCCATAAATTGCATTATGTTTTAATAGGTGCTGGAAGTGGAATCACTCCATTAATGAGTATTGCAAAGTCAGTTTTAATGCACGAACAAGATTCCAAAGTGACCTTATTATATGGCAACAGAAATGAGGATGGCATAATATTCCACAAACAACTTGAGGAATTCAAATCCATTTTTGGAAACAGAATCAATGTCTTATATGCATTAAGTCAACCAAAAAGATTTTGGGAAGGAATAGTTGGCAGGTTGGATAAAAATCAAGTGAAAGGAATCGTTTCTGATTTGGATTTCAGCGGACTAAAACCTCAGTTTTATGTTTGTGGACCAAGTGGAATGATGGCAGAAGCAGTAAAAGCTTTAGAAGAATTAAATTATCCCAAAGAGTTTATATTTCAAGAACATTTTAGCGCTCCAATTGAACAAGAAGGCGATAAACCAATGAAAGTCCAAGAAAACGAAGATAAAATCATCACTAGAACGATCAGACTCAAGTATGATGGGAGAGAAAAAGTAGTACAGGTCAATCCGAATATGTCTGTCCTAGATGCCGCATTGGATAATGATTTAGACCCTCCTTATGCTTGTATGATGGGAAGCTGTTGTACTTGTAAGGCAAAATTAGTTTCCGGAAGAGTAATAATGGATGACAGGGAAGGGTTAACAGATGACGAGATTAATAATGGCTATGTGCTAACTTGTCAGTCTCATCCATTAACAGATGACGTTTTCTTAGATTATGATGCCTAATAATAGGTTTGTGATAAAGATTTAATATTTTGGTATCATAATAATCAGTTTTTGGATAGATATTTGTTAAACTTAAAATAAAAAATAAATTATGAGTTTTGTATTGAATCCCCTACCGTATGCATTTGATGCTTTAGAGCCACATATTGATGCCAAAACAATGGAAATCCATCATGATAAGCATCATGCTGCTTATGTAAATAACCTAAATGCAGCATTGGCTAACAGTCCACAAAAGGACACTACGATAGAAGAAATCTTATCCAATATATCTAATCACGAACCAGCAGTACGTAATAACGGAGGCGGTCATTATAACCACGATTTATTTTGGTCAATCTTAGGCCCAAACACATCTGGGGAAAATATGCCAACTGGAACAATCGGTCAGGCCATTAACGATTCATTTGGAAGTTTTGAAAATTTCAAAACAAAATTCGCAGAGGCTGGTACTAAAAGATTTGGTTCAGGTTGGGCTTGGTTGTTAAAAAATAAAGAGGGTCAATTAGAAATTAGTTCTACTCCAAATCAAGACAATCCGTTAATGGATATTGCAGAGATTAAAGGAACTCCAATCTTAGGAATGGATGTTTGGGAACACGCTTATTATCTTCATTATCAAAATAGAAGACCTGATTATATCAATGCATTTTTTAATGTAATTAATTGGTCAGAAGTGGAGCGTAGATATTTAGCCGCTTAACCAAATATAGAAAATAATAAAAAGGGGTATTATTAAAATAATACCCCTTTTTTAATGCCTTTTAGTAGGCATTAAATAGATTATATTCCAGTCTTAATATATATTCTTGATTGTTTATTCTTGCCATATTACCGGTAATTAGACGCCTGTAGGATAAATCAATTATCATTTTACTTTTAAAAATAAACTGAATAGCTGGTGCAATATCTAGAAAATACTCCTTTGAAGGAATATTAAACTTATTCATAAACTCAGCATATAAATTAATGTTAACATCATTGTATCCCTTGTATTTCTTAGGATAGACTAAATATCCAAAGGACAAACTATTATTTAAGGAAGAGGAGGCTTTTAATAAACCTACCTCTGAATGCAGATTAGAAATTGCCTTGGTTAATCCTCCCGTATAACTTATGGCCAATTTATGTAAAAGCTGAGTGGCAACTAAACCAGCACTATAACCGGAATTGTCCCCATATAAATTAATTTCACTATACCTCAATGGATTGTTAATCATTGAACCTTTACCGTATAAAGCCATTCTGAAATGTCGATGAGGGTTATCAACGGATAAAAATCTGTATTTTAAATATATGGATTGTCCTTCAAAATTAAAAGAGGATTGGTGCATATTACTTGCAAATAAATTATAATGCACCATCAAATATTTATTGATTCCCCACATAATTTGAGGATTGAATCTGAACATATTATCACCTTCTTTATAAGAAGGCATAAAATAATTGTTTAACCTTACACCAATACTATGGGAGGGCATATTGCTAGCAGGTTCTGTAGATACAAAAAGTTCCTGTCCTTTACTAATCACGGTAGATAATAATACTAATAATAAAGAAAGTAGTATTCTCATATCAAAATTAAGGAGTCATTAAAATCACGTGATATACTTTATCTGGGATGGTGTTATTTGGATTCGGTTGGTGATTGGAGTGTCCTTGACTTAATTTTTTTAACTTTTTATAGTCTTTATCACTAACGTATCCTTTATCTATAAATTTAATTTTATAAATACCATTTAATACGGATGGCTTACTATTTACAAAATGATATAAGGCACTTTTATAAGATAAATGATAATCCATATCCACTTTTATATTTTGAAAAGGAATAAATCCTATTAACGACCCAACAAAAAAACCAGCATCTTCTACCTTTTGTTTGATTAAATCAGCATTAACTTCAGCTCCTTTTTTAAAATATAATATAAAAATGGAGCTATCGATGTTATTGCCAATACTATCTACAAAATCGAGTTTTTGTAGCTTTTTATGAATTGCCAATGAACACATAGAACACGTTAGTCCATTTGCCTTGAGTTCCGCTTTAATAAACTGAGCCTTAGAACTGACGGATATTATTAAGACAAGAATTATTAAAAATATTTTTTTCATTTAGATTTTTTTATTTGATTAAAATTAACATTATAAGACTCATTGCAATCATTATGCCGTCTTCAATTATAGTTATAGAACTCATAGGAAGATTAAAAACCGACCCTAAACAAGCACATTTAATTTCCTTTTTATTTAGAACGGATTGCAAAACACCGATTATACTCAAACTCATTATAATTAGAGTTACTATGTTTGTAACGAATGGATTATAATTGATTAAATAAGCCATTCCTAGACTCAATTCCATAAAAGGATAAATGAATCCCCAAATTGGAAAACTTTTAGCTATAACATCATACATTTTATAACTATTTGCAAACCCCTTTACGTCCAATAGTTTAAAAAAGGAAAATACTAAAAAGAATCCAGCCATAAATTGCTGCATCCATTGCATTAAATCAAAACTCTTATAATTTACTTGAATCACCAAAGTTGATCCTAATATAAATCCAAATATTAAAAGGATTGGTTTATAAGTGGTTATCCAACTAACCTTTTCTTCTTTAATTGCTGGAATATCAATAGACGATTCTTTTAATTCAGATATTTGATACTTACTAGTCAGTCCTCCTAACGCCATTTGAAGGTCAGTCATATCAACTTCTTTATCCATTGTTAAAACGGCAGATTGAGTGTCCTTGGTTGCTTTAGCTTGACTAATTCCAGGTACTTTTTCCAGACTAATCTTAACAGCTGCCTCACAGCTTGAACAGGTCATACCTGTTAATTTATATGTTTTTTGCATTATTACTTAACTGTTAAACAACTATCAACATAATTTTGATTCACAAAATTCTGATTGCCATTAAAAGTTAATTGAATAAAGTTAATGATATGACTAATTTCTAAATTAGTCAATTTTTGGTGAGCAGGCATAGGTGCAAAATAAGATTTTCCGTTAACCTCAACCATTCCTTTTAATCCGTATTTAATTATTTTAGGAACCTGATTTAATTTAGATTCGAAATATTCTTTATTATTTAAAGGCGGATAAATCCCTTCAACTCCCTGTCCATATTTACCATGACATTTAAGGCAATTTTTCTCATATAAGCTATATCCGGGTCCAATTGCATTTTTTATTGATTTTTCATGTTCAGTAAAACAAGAAGAAATAATTAATAAAGCTCCAATAACAAATAAAAAAAACCTTGTAAATCGAATCATTATTTTAGTTTTTCCTCTAAATCTGAAATCAATTTTTGGGTTGATTCCTGACTTAGTCCATCATAAATTTTCAATACATGACCAAGAGGACTTACTAAAATTAAACCTCCACTATGTACCACTCCTTGAGGATCTGATGTATCCTTTTCAACTTTGGCATAATAGCCGGATGTGGCTAATTCATAAATATGACCCTTTTTCCCAGTTAGGAAGTTCCATTGAGGCGCTGATGCTTTTAAGGAATTTGCATATTGTTTTAATACCATTTTAGTATCGGTTTCGGGATCTATGGAAAAGCTCGCAAATTTCACCTTAGGATTTCCTTTAAATTTCTGATAAACACTTGCTAAGTTTTTATTCATCATAGGGCAAATACTTTCACAAGAGGTAAAAAAGAAGTCCGCTATTTGATACTTACCTATATAATCCTTTTGAGTGATTGTTTGTCCATCCTGATTAATAAAACTAAAATCAGGAATTACCTTATTAGTATCAATTTCAGGATTATATAAGGAGTCCGTATTCGGTTTATTACTCATTGGCTCTTGCGGATTTATTGGGTCCTGAGAGACTTTATTTGAATTATCTTGACAACTTGCAAAAATTAGGCAAATCATCAAAAAAGTAAATAAATGATATATTTTTTTATTTAAGGTCATTTGTTTTGATATGAAACAAAGTTAGATAAATTCCGTTCTTACGGAAGATTCTTATTGGTAAAAACTTGTCTTCAATTTGATTCCATTGTTGGTCTGTCACATCATTGGTGATGTTGCCCACTAAAAGATAAGTATTCTTTTCTAAATTAAGATACGGCATTTCTACTTTTGAGCCTAAACCTGTTGTTAGGTAATCTGAAGCTAAACAAGGAAACGCACTTCCAACTTCACGTTTAGGAATATGACTTTTGGCTAAGAAGTCGTCCACCTCTTTCTTTAAGGGGAAATAATTTTTATAGGCTAAATTGGCATCCCATCCTTGGGCAATATGATTGGGGTAAACAAAGTTCCAACCTTCCAATAAAGTAATTAGAATAACGATGGTTAATGCCCTTTTTGTTGGAGGAGATTTGAAATTAGAATTTTCAATTAATTGTGCGATGATTAAATATCCTAAAATAATGATAGGCAATAAATATCTATGTGAAATTGGATTTGAAAAAGGACATAAAATAATCAAATAAATTAGAGCAGAGATGATTAATAAGGGAATACCTATTATTCCTTTAGGCTTAAATTTTAACCATAAATAGATTCCGATTACGAAAGCGAATAATCGACCAAAATCAATAAGTCTCCAACCAAAAACCATTCCATTTTTAATCAGTTGAAACGCGGATACCAAATCCCTTTGTGATGACCACATAGAATCAGGAGGCGATAACCAATATCCTTGAATTTGATGATGATAAATCATCCATATTAAAAAAGGAATTAATCCTAGTATTAGCAGTCCTGATTTTAGGTATTCTTTCTTATAAAAAATATAACACAATAATATAATATCAATGATTAATCCTTTAATTGAGATAAGAGGGCAAAATAGAATGACTAAAAATGTCCAAAAATATTTTGATTTATTAATGGAATTATATCCTAATAAAAATAGAAAGAGAATGGGAACATCCGTATAAACTATTTGATTTTGAGCAGCAATGGTGGGGTCAATTAAACAGAAAAGAATGAAAATAAAATATCCGTTAGCTGATTTAAAGGTGTTTTTACAAAGTTTTACAATCTGATACCAAAATCCGAAAACAAAGGGTATCATTGCTAAATGCAAATAAGCAGTTTGAGCTCCAATAAATTTGAATAAAGCAAAATATAGTCCTAAAAAAGGTGGATTACCTGAATCTATTTCTCTTGGGAGTAATAAATTATTAAAGTGTTGGTCAAAATAAAATTGAGCCACCCTATTGGAATTGATCGAATCCCAAAATAATGGATCATTTATGCAAAATAATGTAAATAATAAAGTAATCCCAAGCGGGAAAAGTATTGAAAATAACTTTGAATGAAAAATCTTAATATTCAAAGGTTACTTCCTCTAATTGGGCAGTGCTCATTACAATATTTTTATTTTTCAACCTAGAGGCCGCTTCACTAATGCCTGGATTGTGACCTACTAGTACTATCACGTTATGGAGAAGCAAATAACTATCTAAAATTTCAATTAGCTTATCTGCTGTGGCATTGTATAAACCTGGTTCATAAATTACTTTTTCTTTAGATATTCCTGTTGATTCAGCGAGCACTTTAGCACTTAGAATTGCTCTTTTTGCAGTAGAGGATAATAGAATATCAGGTTCTACTCCTTTTACGTAAAGGATTTTAGCAGTAGATCTAATTTGAATAATTCCCTTAGAGGTAATGTCCCTTTCAATATCGGTAACATATCCTGTTCCTTGCGCCTCCCCGTGCCTAATTAGGAATACGGTTTTACCTTTGTTTTTATCCATTTTTGTTATGAGTAAGTAATTTGATTTAGTGTAAAATTGTCCATATCCTTAAGAAATGGAAGATATCTTCTAGTTTTTGTAATTTCTGTTTGAAATAATTCAGTAGTTAGCGTAATTGAATCATTTGAATTGGAATTTAAGACAATTCCTTGAGGGTCAATCAACATAGAATGTCCAACATAATTGATTTGATTTGCATCTACTCCAACCCTATTAACCCCAACTACATAACATTGATTTTCTATTGCACGAGCTTGAAGCAATGTATCCCAAGCATGAATCCTTTTATCTGGCCAATTAGCTACACAGATCAATAAATCAAAATCCTCCTTATTGCGGATAAACACTGGGAACCTCAAGTCATAGCAAATAATGCAACTGATTTTCCATTCCTTAAAGCTGAAAACCAGTTTATGATTCCCTGGGCTAAAATGATTGTTTTCCTCTCCCATAGAAAAGAGATGGACTTTATCATAATAATGGGTGATAAATCCGGATTCTATCCAGTACAGTCTGTTTACGAACTGACCGTCATCATTTTTATCCATAATAGAAAATGTGATTGCCGCATCTAATTTCTTAGACAAGGATATCATCATTTTTTTGGTGTCATTAGTTAAATCTAGGGTATATACTTTCTCAGGATTCATGGAGAATCCTGTAGTAAACATTTCTGGAAGAATGTAAATATCGGATTTTGGAGCGTCAAGAATCATTTTGGTTGCTGTTTCTAAATTTTTAGAAACATCTTCCCAGGCAAGGTCAAATTGTATTGCTGATACGATTAAATCTTGCATAAACGTTTAGCTGCTTCTATTAAAACTTCATCTTTTTTAGCAAAGCAAAAACGAAGAATATTTTTATCAATTTTGTCATGATAAAATGCACTCACAGGAATAGAGGCTACCTTATGTTTTTCAATTAGTTTAACAGCGAATTTAAAATCTTCCTCCTGAGTGATATTAGCATAATCAAATAACTGAAAATATGCCCCTTCTGTTGGTAAGGGATTAAATTTACTTTTACTCATTTCATTAAGAAAAAGATCTCTTTTCTTTTGATAAAAAGCAGATAGTTCTTTATAATAAGCGGGATTATTTAATATTTCCGCGTAAGCGTGCTGAATAGGCGTATTTGCACTAAACATAGAGTAGGAATACACCTTTTTAAATTCATCCATTAGCACCTTTGGTCCAACTACATAACCCGTCTTCCAACCGGTGGTATGGTATGTCTTCCCAAAACTGGAAACAGCCATTGTACGCATGGCTAACTCAGGATATTGCAATAATGATTTATGTACTTGACCATCAAAAGTGATGTGTTCATAAACCTCATCGGATAAAATGATTATTTCTGTATTATGGACAATTTTAATTAAAGTTTTGATATCGTTTTCACTAAAAATCTTCCCAGTAGGATTGTGTGGACTGTTAATGATGATCATCTTTGTTTTGGATGAAATTAATTTTTCAACCAACTTCCAATCGATTTCATAATTAGGAGGATTCATGGTCACATACCTAGGTTTACCGTTATGCATTCTTATAGCAGGAATGTAACTATCATAAGCTGGTTCAAAAATGATGACCTCGTCATCATCTTTAACCAAAGCCCCGATAACGGTATAAATTCCTTGGGTAGCACCAGAAGTCACACAGATTTCTGTATTTGGATCACAATCTACGTTATATACAGATTTTATTTTTTGAGCGATTTTCTCACGTAAGGCAAGAATTCCAGGCATTGGGGCATATTGATTATGACCTTCTTTCATTGCTTTATTCACTAAATCAACTAGAATTGGGTCGCAATCAAAGTCTGGGAATCCTTGTGCTAAATTAATAGCATTGTGTTTCAATGCCATAGCGGACATTGTAGAGAAAATGGATTGTTCTATACCTGGTAATTTGGAATTTATTTGTAAGCTTGATTCAATCATTGTTAGGAAAAATCTGTTAGATGGTTCAATCCTTGAGATTTAAAGTAGTTATAGGTCAAAAAAAATGTTTTCTTATTTAAGGTGCAAATTTCCGATTTATATCTAAGAATAAAAAGTAAACTTATCAAAATTTATGTAAAGGTACGCTAATCTACCTCGATTTTTTTCATTAGCAAAATCTGTGCTTTGTAAGCAGAAAATCAATAATTCTCTTTCAAAACTCTTTTTAATCAGCTAAATTGAAGAAATTCTTAGACTAAAATGGATTGTTAATTAATTGTTAACTGACACCTCAAACACTTTGAATCTATATCAACCTCTGGGTCTCCGTATAGCATCAAGGAATGTTGCTCTACCTTAAACTTTAATAATTTACCCATAGTTGATTGAATTTGTTGAATCCTAGGGTCACAGAATTCAAAAATCTTATTGCATTTTCTACAAATTAGGTGATCATGCTGTTTGTATCCATAGGATTTTTCATAAAGAGCTGTCAAGGTGCCAAATTGATGTTTAACAACTAATCCGCATTCAATGAGTAAATCAAGTGTATTGTAAACTGTCGCACGGCTGACTCTATAGTTTTTGTTCTTCATTTTGAGGAAAAGAAACTCTACATCAAAATGGTCAGTCAAGTCATAAATCTGTTCTAAAATTGCAAATCTTTCAGGAGTCTTCCGTTGACCTTTTTCATCTAAAAAGGCTCTGAATAGTATTTTGACTTCATCTATATTTTCCAATGGAAGGGAAGATTTTTATTATTATCTAATACAAAATTCGCATAATATTGTCTGAAAACCTAATTTCCGTCTGTTTATAGCAGATGGATAAAATGAGAGTAATAGGAATCATGTCTGGCGGGTCATTGGATGGATTAGATGTTTGCATGGTGGATTTTTCCTCTAACCAGGAATACCGATTAATAGCTTGTAAGACTTTTCCTTTTAGAGAAGAATTAGCCATTAAACTTAAAGCAATCAAGCAAGTTGATCTATCAGAATACTTTAGATTAAACCTCGAATTTGCCCAATTTGAAAAAGAATCTATCTTAAGTTTATGTTTGGATTTTGATACAGAATTATCAACGATTGATTTGATTTCAACTCATGGACATACCGTTGCCCATCAACCTAAATTAGGATACTCCATAACGTTAGGAGATAATAATTACTTATCTGCTCAATTAGGAATACCTGTAGTAAGTGACTTTAGGGGATATGATGTTGGGTTAGGAGGTCAAGGTGCACCGTTGGTCCCGTTAGTGGATTTCCAATTGTTCAAAGGCCATTCATTTTACCTGAACTTAGGCGGAATTGCTAACATATCCTTTTTAGACTCAAGTGGACAAGTAAAAGGATTTGATTTGGTCCCGTTCAACAATCTACTTAACCACTACATCAAAATACTAAATCCTGAACTTCCTTATGATGCTGAGGGTGAAATTGCTAAGTCGGGCAATTTGAACTCAGAATTACAAAAGGCACTTTTTGAATGGAATCATCTACAAGGTATTAATCGATTATCGTTGGAAAAAGAAGATTCACTAAATCAACTGTTAAAAATCATCCAACCCTTTCAATTAAAAACATCCATAGCTGATATTCTACATACCTATTGCCATTTTGTAACAGATGTACTTACCAAAGTCATAAAAGATAACTTTAACCGAGATGGTTCTTCCATTTTTATCACTGGAGGTGGAGCGTATCATACCTATTTTATTGACCTCTTAAGTCAGCAGTTAAAAAGGATAGTCAGTGTTCATATTCCAACTAAGGAAATTATTGAATTCAAGGAAGCCATCGCCTTTGCCTTTTTAGGCTATAAGAGATACCTACATCAGGTCAATATAATAAAATCAGTCACTGGAGCGGATAGAGACAGTTGCTCAGGGGCTATTTATGGAACCAATATCCATAAAAAAAACCCACTCCAATTAGAAAACTGAAGTGGGTTAGTATCTATTAAATAATTAATTTAGATTTTAGGAGCAGCTGCTTTGATTTCCTCATTTGCAAAATCGGAAAACTTAGCAAAGTTGTTATTGAATTTTAAAGCCAATTCTTTAGCCTTAGCATCATAAGCTTCTTTATCTGACCAAGTATTTCTTGGATTCAATATCTCAGAAGGAACACCTTCACAAGAAGAAGGAATATTTAAACCAAAGATTGGATCTTGGGTATATTCAACATTATTTAATTTACCTTCTAATGCGGAAGTAATCAATGCTCTAGTATGAGGAAGGCTGATTCTTTTACCTACTCCATAAGCACCTCCGGTCCATCCAGTGTTAATTAAATAAACATTTACGTCTGGATTTTCTGCCAATTTATGCCCTAACATTTCAGCATACTTGGTTGGGTGAAGAGGTAAGAAAACTTGTCCAAAACAAGAACTGAATGTTGCTTGTGGCTCAGTTACTCCTGCCTCTGTTCCTGCAACTTTTGCCGTGTAACCAGAAATGAAGTAATACATCGCTTGACCTTTAGTCAATTTGGATATTGGAGGTAATACTCCATACGCGTCAGCGGATAAGAAGAAGATATTTTTAGGTGTATCCCCTACTGAAACTGGCAATGCATTGTCAATAAAGTCTATTGGATATGCTGTTCTAGTATTTTCCGTTTTAGATTGATCTGCAAAGTCGATTTCTCTTGTTCCTGGAAGGAAGTTGATATTTTCAACCAAAGCACCAAATTTAATCGCATCAAAAATTTGACGCTCATTTACTTTACTTAGGTTAATTACTTTAGCATAGCATCCTCCTTCAAAATTGAAGACTTTGTCTGAAGACCATCCGTGTTCATCATCCCCAATTAAAGGACGATTAGGGTCAGAGCTTAAAGTTGTTTTTCCCGTTCCGGAAAGTCCAAAGAAAATGGCCGTGTCATTTTTCTCTAATCCTACGTTTGCAGAGCAGTGCATACTCAATACGCCATGATTATGAGGCAATACAAAGTTTAGAACCGTAAAGATTCCTTTTTTGATTTCCCCTGTATATCCTGTTCCTCCAATAAGAAGAATTTTTTTAGTGAAGTTCACTATTGCAAAGTTGGCTTGACGCGTTCCATCCGTTTCAGGATCTGCCATAAATGATGGAGCCGCAATAATGTGCCAATCCGCCATAAAGGAATCTAATTCCTCCGCTTTTGGACGCAAGAAAAGATTATTTGCAAATAAATTTTGGTAAGCTGATTCTGTGATGACTCTTAAGTTCAATCTATAATCACTTAATGCACAAGCATAAGCATCTCTTACAAAAATCTCTTTTTGATGATTTAAGTGATTGATTACTTTAGTATAAAGTGCATCAAATTTGTCAGCGTTAAACTTGATATTGACATCTCCCCACCAAACACTGTCAGCGGTAATGTCATCTTCAACAACAAATTTATCTTTAGGACTACGTCCTGTAAATGTTCCTGTATCGGCAGCCAATGCACCGTTATCACATAAATGACCTTCTCCATTACGGATTGCAGCCTCTACCAATTCAGCTGGACTTAAATTCCAATGCACATTTTTTGCATTTGAAAGTCCTAAATCATTTAAAATTGTCTGTTTGTCAACAGATGAATCAACAATCATTTTTATAAACTTTTATTATAGACTGCAAAGTTAAGGGTTAAAAGGTAATGGTTGATGTGTGGATTGTAGGATTTGTTATCTCTATAGATTAAGAATGGATTTATCCTAAACTAAGACTAAAGAAATTCATGTTTACATTCCTCCCCTCCTCCCCAAAACAAAATTTCACTTTCTCTCCCCTAAATTTGTTGAATAGAAGTTAACTCAAATTGAATGTCAAATCAAGATAAGAATTGTATTGTAGGTGCTGGATTGGTAGGTTCCTTATTATCGCTCATGATGGCAAAAAGAGGTCATGAGGTAGATGTCTATGAAAGGCGTCCTGATATTAGAAAGGCGTCATTAGTTGGTGGAAGGTCAATTAACTTGGCTTTAAGCAACAGAGGATTACGCGCATTGCATTTGGTTGGATTGGAGGAAGAGGTTAAAGAACTTTGTATTCCTATGTACGGAAGGGAGGTGCATGATTTAGTAGGAAATACCTCCTTTTATTATTACGGAAAGCCAGAAGAGGCTATCAACTCTGTTTCCAGAGGAGGATTAAATCAATTATTATTAGAAAAAGCAGGAGCTTATCCAAATATTTCCTTTCACTTTAATCACAGATGTGACGAGGCCAATCTAATCAATGGGGATGTTTCCTTTACAGATACTTCCACTAATGAATCTGTTAAAAAACATTATGATGTGATATTTGGTACAGACGGAGCATTTTCTGCTATCCGTCAAGCGATGATGAAAACAGATATGTTGGATTTTGAATATAAACAATCCTACATCCCGCATGCTTATAAGGAGTTGACTATCCCTGCTGGAGCAAATGGATCTTGGCAAATAAATAAAGATGCCCTCCATATATGGCCAAGGAAATCCTTTATGATAATTGCATTACCTAATCTGGATGGGTCATTCACGTGTACTTTATTCCTATCTAAAAAAGGAGAAGTTTCCTTTGAGGCATTAAATACAGAAAAAGAGGTAGAGGCGTTTTTTAAGACCTATTTTAAAGATTTAATTCCTTTAATTCCTAATTATGTAGAGGAATTTTTCCATAATCCTACATCTAGTTTAGTGACCATTACTTGCTCTCCATGGCATATAGGAGCAAGTACGCTAATTTTAGGTGATGCTGCCCACCCTATAGTCCCTTTTTATGGTCAAGGAATGAATGCAGGATTTGAAGATTGTACCTATTTAAGTCATTTAATGGATGAGTATAATACAGATTGGAGCCTCATTTTTGATAAATTCAATCAAAATAGAAAACCCAACGGGGATGCTGTTGGTCAACTGGCATTAAGAAATTTTATTGAAATGAGAGACTTAGTGGCTGACCCAGAATTCATCCTAAAAAATAAAATAGATAAATTAATGGAAGCTAATTTCCCAGATAAATGGACAACATTATATCGTATGGTCACTTTTGCGGAAACTCCTTATCAAGATGCTTGGAATTTAGGAATAGAACACGATTCCATTTTAAAAAGAATTGTTTCAGAACATCCTGATATTGAGCAGAAATTAAATTCAGATAAACTAAAACTAATCCTAGGGGAGTACGTTTAATCCTTGAAAGGAAATAAATTGAGGTTCATTTTAATATACCTATTAAGTTTAGCATATCTATTGACGGCATTATTCCTGCCTCAAGCAGATACTTCTCTATGTGGTGACTTACCTCAATGGTTCCAGAATTGTAAAACGTATGAAGATCCTGACTTAACCCCAATCGATTTTGTTACAGATCATTTATGGAATATCGATTCCTTATTTGACAGTCATTCAGGGAAAGATCAACAAAAGCCTCATCAAAAACCGATTACTAAAACACATTCAGTTTCGTATTGTTTGTTTGAAAATAAACCGATAGAAAATCATTCAGTTAGGATTTTCCTTCAGGAGAAAAAAATAACCTATCCTTGTCCGAACAAGACATTAATAGGCTTCACTTCTAAATTGATTAAGCCTCCAACTACATTTTTTATTATTTAAACGCAAAATGACAAAAAATCAAAATCAAAAATCCCAACCAAAAGTTGGTAAATAATAAATATAAAATAATAATAAAATGAATTTAATTAAAAAATCAATCGGAGTAATTACATTAGCGTTTTGCATCATCAACTTAAACGCAAAGGATATTAAAAAATCAGAGGTTCCTGCAAATATTGTTAGTTCATTTGAATCCGCTTATAAAGGAATCACTAAACAACAATGGGAAATGGACAAAGACGGTAAGTATGAAGTAAACTTTACTTGGGAGAAAAAAGAATCTTCCGTTACCTATTCTCCTAAAGGAGAGATGTTGGAATTTGAGCAAGAATGTGCGTATAGTGCAGTTCCTAAAGAAGTTACCGCTACTTTAACATCCAAATACGCTAAATACAAAGTGAATGAAACTGAAATGATTAAAAAAGCCGATGGCACTATTTTTTATGAATTTGAGGTTAAATCAGGTAAAACTAAATTAGAGGTTCAAATCTCTAAAGAAGGAAAAGTTTTAGCTGAAAATAAAGGCTGGTAATCCATTCTTAAAAAACTAGTGAAGACCTCCATTTGATGCAAATCAGGTGGAGGTTTTTTGTTGATTAAAATTTATGAATCCCTACTTTTACAACCCTAATTCCTTCCTTTGAGCAGCGTCAATAGTGCCAGGAGCATCTAACATTAAATCTCTGGCAGCATTGTTCTTAGGAAACGCCATGACGTCTCTTATTGAATCGACTCCGCACATAATGGTACAAAGTCTGTCAAATCCAAAAGCAAGTCCTCCGTGTGGAGGTGCTCCAAAACTAAGGGCCTCTAATAAGAATCCGAATTTGTCTTTGGCTTCCTCGTCAGTCATCCCCAATGCTTCAAATACTTTTGCTTGAATATCCGCATTATGGATTCTGATGGAGCCTCCTCCTACTTCGCTTCCATTAATCACAAAGTCATAGGCGTATGCATAAACATTACCCTTATCGGATAAAAGTTTGTCCATATCCTCTTTTCTTGGGGAAGTAAAAGGATGGTGCATAAAATTGAAGATTTGTTTGTCTTCATCCCATTCAAACATTGGGAAATCGGTTACCCAAAGCGGAGCAAACTTGTTTTTATCCTTTAAATTCAAATCATCTGCAATTTTTAATCTTAGGTCACCTAAAGATTTTTCAATTTTAGATTTTGGCCCTGAGCCAATAAGTAGCATATCTCCTTTTGAGGCACCAAAATGGTTTAACCATGATTTTAGGATTCCTTCCTCAAAGAATTTAGCTGCTGAAGATGTAATGGTTTCATCTTCATTCCATTTGACCCATATCAGTCCTTTTAATCCTCTATGAGGCTCTTTTACAAAATCGGTGTAGGCGTCGATTTGTTTTCTGGACATAGCTGCTCCGTTAGGAATGTTAATTCCGGCTATTTTGCCATTTGGAAGTTCTAAGGTTTCCTTAAAAGGAGCAAATTCAGTAGCAGAGTCAATTAAATTATTCAAGTAATTGATTTTTAAATCAAACCTAAGGTCTGGTTTATCACTTCCATAATTGGCCATTGCGTCATTATAGGACATTCTTATAATTGGAGGCAGATTTACATCCTTTACTTCTTTAAAAAGATATTGAACCAATCCTTCTATATAAACCAAGATGTCCTCTTGCTCAATAAAGCTCATTTCTAAATCCAATTGGGTAAATTCAGGCTGACGATCCGCTCTTAAATCCTCGTCACGGAAACATTTTACTATTTGGAAGTAACGGTCGTATCCGCCGACCATTAATATTTGTTTGAAAAGCTGAGGACTCTGTGGTAAAGCGTAAAATTGATTTTCATGCAATCTGGATGGTACTACATAATCCCTTGCTCCCTCTGGAGTGGATTTAATAAGGAAAGGAGTTTCGATTTCTAAAAACTCGTTATCAGACATATACCTCCTTGTGGCTTGAAGCAATTGATGTCTGAGGATAAGATTGTTTTGTAAAGGTTTACGTCTGAGGTCTAGATAACGGTACTTCATCCGGAGTTCCTCTCCCCCGTCCGTATTTTCCTCTATGGTAAATGGTGGAATTTCGGATTTGTTTAGTAAGACTAACTCGGTGACATTGATTTCAATATCTCCAGTCGGATTATTTTTATTTTTAGAGGATCTTTCAGTTACCACTCCAGTTGCTTGAATGACATATTCGCGTCCAAATTGATTTGCTTGAGCCGTCAACTCTGGATTGGTTTCCATATTAAGTGCCAATTGAGTGATACCAAATCGGTCTCTTAAGTCAATGAAAGTTAATCCACCAAGGTTACGATTATATTGAATCCAACCAGCAAGAGTGACCGTTTCACCAACATTTGATATTCTTAATTGTCCGCAATTATGAGTTCTAAACATGCTGCAAAGATAGGAATTTAAAAATGAAGGTTATAAAGTTGTAATTTTGCACCCAGTTATTACGTATATAGGTTAGTTTACAAAATAATAGATAAAGTATTAAGAGCTAAATGAATTTTGCATCACCTTCATATTTATGGTTGTTAATATTGATCCCGATGTACTTGTTATATCATTATTTTATCAATAGACCAAAGCATGCAACCTTAAACATCAATAGCTTAGGAGGATTAAAAGCTTATGCCTCCAGTCCAAAAATAGTTTTGATTCACTTTATGCCTTACCTACTTAGTGGAGTAATGGCATTGATAATCATAGCCTTGGCGCGTCCACAATCCAGTAGTTCAACAGAATCCATTTCAACAGAAGGAATTGACATTGTTTTGGCAATGGACGTATCACCTTCTATGTTGGCAATGGACTTACAACCCAATAGACTTGAAGCAGCAAAAAAGACTGCCGCTGAATTTGTCCAAAACAGACCTTCAGATAGAATCGGGCTGGTCATTTTTTCAGGAGAGAGTTTTACATTAGTCCCAGCAACTACAGACCACAATGTCCTCCTTAATCAAATGAGCAATGTACAACCGGGAGCTTTGGCAGATGGAACGGCAATTGGAATGGGACTTGCTACAGCGGTAGATAGATTAAGATCAGCACAAGGAAAAAGTAAAATCATTATTTTACTGACAGACGGGGTAAACAATACAGGAACAGTTGACCCTTTAACCTCAACGGAAATTGCCAAAAAATACGGCATCAGAGTATATACCATCGGGGCAGGAACTTATGGTCAAGCCTACTATCCTACCCCTCAAGGGAATATTTTAATGGATGTGGATATTGATGATGTTTTAATGAAAAGAATTTCTAAAGAAACAGGAGGCAAATACTTCCGTGCGACCGATACCAAGTCCTTAAAAAACGTATATAAAGAAATCGATAAATTAGAAAAGACTAGAATTGAAATTAATTCCTTCCATCAAAAAACGGAAGAATTTTATCCTTTTGCTTTAATGGCATTTGGATTATTATTTTTATTGACATTATTAAAATCAAACTATTTAAGAGTAGTACCTAATTAATTATGTTCAGATTTGCAGAAGGACAATACCTTTATCTATTATATTTAATTCCAGTACTTTGGATTATTTTCTATTTTGGAAATAGAAAAATAAAGCGATTCAAATTAGCATTAGGTGATTTTAACCTCATAGAAGCTCAATCCAATCATTCAAACAGGAAAGGGATTTACTATAGAATGTCCTTTTTAACCATAGCAATTGCCTTGATTATTATTGGGATTGCAAATCCTCAAGTAGGAGGAAAACAAGAAAAAATAAAAAGGTCAGGAATTGATGTTGCCATTGCCTTTGATATATCTAAATCAATGAATGCACAGGACTTAAAACCATCCAGAATGGAAAGAGCAAAACAATTCTGTTCTAAATTAATGGATAAATTAAGTTCCGACAGAATATCCTTTATCGTATTTGCAGGTAATGCCTATACTCAAATGCCCTTAACAGTGGATCATTCAGCAGCCAAAATGTTTTTAAGCACCATCAATACAGATTTGGCACCAACCCAAGGCACCGCAATCGGGGATGCAATCAATACTGCAAAAGAATCGTTTAATAAACAGACAAAAACGAGCAAAGTCATATTGATTTTAACGGATGGAGAAGATCATGAAGGTAATGTTTATGAGTCTGCTGAAAGTGCTGCAAAAGAAGGTATCACTATTTATACCATAGGAATTGGTACTCCAGAAGGTGGCCCTATACCCATTAATTCTAATAACGGAATGCAAGGTTTTGTTAAAGATAATCAAGGTGAAACCGTAGTAACTAGATTAAATCAAGAAGAATTAACCAAAATTGCTTCCTCAGGAGGTGGTAAGTTTTTCCGTCTTGGTCAAAATAATGATATTTTGGATTATTTGACAAACGATTTGTCCAAATTAAAAAAAGGAGAAGCTGAAACTAAATTATATACCGATTATGATGATTTATTTCAATATTTCCTTTTCCCAGGATTACTTTTATTGTTAGTCGATTTATTGTGGCCCGATTATACACCAGAATGGATTATAGGATTAAAAAATCAATTTAAAGGAGGTTTTACACAATGAGAAATCATATAATTGTCTATTTATTTTGTTTAATTTCACTCTATAGTTTCGGTCAAAACACTGCAGAAAGGAAGGCTATAAGAAAAGGTAATTCCTATTACGATAGATCCAATTATACAGAGGCTTTAAGAAATTACACAGATGCAACAAAACAAGACCCAAAATCGGAAAGGGCAAAATATAATTTAGGTTGTGCGGATTATCAATTAAAAAACTTCGATAAGGCTGCTAAAGGATTTGAAGAAAATACCAAATCCAATGCGCCTAAATCCTTAAAATCAGATGCCTATCATAATCTAGGGAATGCACTTTTAAAATCAAAAAAATATGAGGATGCAGCTCAAGCCTATGTGAATGCATTAAAAAATAATCCATCGGATAACGATACCAAATACAATTTATCCTATGCCCTAAAAATGTTGAAAAAACAAAATGAGGATAAGAAAAAGAATAAAGATAAGGATAAAAAAGACAATAAAAACAATAAAGATAATAAAAAAGACCAAAATAAAGACTCAGATAAAAAAGATAATAAAGGAAATAAGGACGACAAAGACAAAAAAGGAGATCAGCCTAAAGATAATAAAGAAGGCAAAGACGATAAAAATAAAGGTGAGAATAAACCTCAAGAAGGTAAGGAAGGAAACGGAGCAAAACCTCAACCTCAGCAAATGTCTGATGCAGAGGCGGAAAGAATCCTTAATAGCCTAAAAAACAAAGAACAAGGTACTCAAAAGAAAATGATGTTATTAAATAAGCCTAAAAAACAAAAAGAGATAGAAAAACAATGGTAAAATATATTAAAATATTTGCTATTTTTAGCTTATCCCTGTTATTTACAATAAGTGCTCCTTTTATATTGAAAGGACAAAGATTGGTAGCAGTGGCTACCAGTACGCAAGTTGGATTAGGGGAGGTATTTCAAATCACTTGGGAATTGCAAGGTGCTGAAGGAGAAATATCATTACCAAGGTTAAATAATGACTTTGATGTGGTAGGCGGCCCCTCACAACAATCAAGTTATAGCATAGTAAATGGTAGAATGAGTCAATCTGTATCTGTTAGTTACGCGCTAAGACCAAGAAGAATAGGTTCATTTACAATAGGCCCTGCTAGTGTTAATGTAGGAAAAGGAAATCTTCAATCCAATCCAATAACCATAAAGGTTATTCAAGGAAATTCAAATGCTCAAAATAATCAAAGAGGTGGTGGCGGAAATCAAGGTGGAAGTAGCAACGGAAAGGGTGGTGAATATTTTATAAGAGCCTGGACTGACAAAACCTCAATTATTGAAGGAGAGCCAATTACCTTAACTTATGCCTTTTATCTTAGCAATGCTGGATTAGAACAATTACAAGTACGTAAATCACCTTCATTTAATGGATTTTGGGTAAAGGATTTACCTAATGCAGTTGATAAAGACTTCCATGAGGAAATGTATAATGGTAAAAAATATCTTGTAGCAGTACTTAAAAAAACGATATTATATCCTCAAAAAAGCGGAAACCTTAGTGCAGATGTTTTAAGTGCAGATGCAATCATCACTTTAAAAGCGAAAAAGAAAATAAATCCATTTAGTAATGATCCTTTCTTTGATGATTTTGATGATTTTTTTAATCAGACCGAAGCATTCAGAAAAACCATTATTTCAAATCAAGTATTAATTCCTGTAATCCCACTTCCGCAAAAAGGAAAACCAGCTAATTTCAGTGGATTGGTTGGTCAATTTTCTTTAAAAAATAGAATTAATAAAACAGAGGTTAAAGAAAATGATATTTTAACCTACACCGTCACTATTGAAGGTGCAGGTAATATAGAACAAGTCCAAGCACCTACCTTAAATTTACCTTCAGATTGGGAATTATATGACCCTAAAACAATAGATAAACCTGGAAGTAGAACATTTGAATATACCATTATTCCTAAAAAACGAGGTAAAACAACCATTACACCGCCAGAATTTTCTTACTTTGATTTAAATACAAGACAGTACAAAACATTAAGTGGAACTCCATTTGATGTGACTATAACTCCAGGTGTAGGAGGCGGTTCAGGAGGCGGCGCAGGAATCAGCAGTACCAGTAAAGAAGATATTAAATTATTAAATGAGGATATAAGGTTTATACATCAAAAAACTGAATTAGAACCAATTTCTTCTTCAAGTAATGCCCCTTCCCCTCTACAAATAATGTTAATCATAGGTCCAATTTTATCTAGTTTGGGATTATTTTTAATTGCTAAGAAAAGGGATAAGGATAAAAAAGATGTTTTAGGTAATAAAATCAAGAAGGCATCTGGAGTTGCTAAAAAACGACTTCAAAAGGCCAAAAGTTATCAACTTGCAGGTCAATCCGAAGCATTTTTTAATGAAACATTGAGTGCCATTTATGGATTTATTAAAGACAAAACAGGAATGGAGTTTTCTGAAATGACTACGGAGTCCATGTCCACTAACTTAAAAATAAAGGGAGCATCAGAAGGAGTTATAAATCAAACCATTCAATTAATTAATAATATTGAAATGGCTAAATATGCAAGTGGAGCCGTTCATTTGAGCTTAGATGAAGTTTATGACCAATCTAGCGAGGTAATTGAAAAATTAAACAATGAATTAATTAAACAATCCTAATGAAGAATCTTAAAATTTTAATACTATTTATTTTTATACAATCCTTTTTGGGGATAATAAATGTAAAAGCAAAGGAAAAATCTTTAGAGGAAATCTTTACCATTTCCAATAAATTCTACTTATCTAAAGACTATGATAAGGCCATAAAAGGATATGAATTAATTATAAAAGGTGGAAAAACATCCCCAGAATTATTTTATAATTTAGGGAATTGTTACTACAAAACCAATGACTTAGGTAAAGCAATCCTATATTATGAAAAATCACTTAAAATAGATCCTAATAATGAGGATGCGCTATTCAATTTAAAATTGGCTCAACTAAAAACAGTTGACAAAATTACTAAGCCAGATAGTATCGCCTTTATTGAATGGTTAAAAGGAATCTTTTATCCATCAAATCCATCCAAACCATATTTATTTCTAATTATTTTCCTTTTTATAGGACTTATCTCCTTAGCAATAGTATTATTTACCAATAAATTAAACTTTAAACGTTTTGGATTCAGCATTTTGACTTTGTCAGTTATACTTATTATAACTAACGGAATTTTAGTCTATGTAGGTCAAAAAAATGCAGAGAAACAATACGCTGTAATTACTCAAGGAATCAGCTATATAAAAACTGCTCCTCAGGAAGATGCTCCTGATGCCTTCTTTTTACATTCGGGTACAAAAGTTAAGGTACTAGAACCATCACAGAACGGATTTATAAAAATAGAATTACAAGACGGGAAACAAGGATTTTTAAAAACAGAGGATTCTGACCAAATATAAAATACAAAAATGAAATTTTCTACCAAAGCCATTCACGCTGGACAACAACCAGATCCATCCACAGGCGCAATTATGACTCCAATTTATCAAACTTCCACTTATGTACAAGAGGAACCGGGAGTCAATCATGGATATGAATACGCTAGGACTTCCAATCCAACCAGAACAGCCTTAGAGGAATTATTAGCTTCAATAGAAAACGCTCAGTATGGCTTTGCCTTTGGCAGCGGAATGGCAGCTATAGATGCCATTACAAGATTATTAAATCCAGGGGATGAGGTTATTGCAACAGCTGATATTTATGGCGGTTCCTATAGACTATTCACTAAAGTTGTAGAGCGTTATGGAATCAAATTTCATTTTGTAGATCTGTCCAATCCAGAAAACATTAAACAATACATCAATGAAAAAACAAAGATGATTTGGTTAGAAACTCCTACCAATCCATCTTTACAAATTATTGATATTAAAGGAATTAAACACTTTACTCCTACTCAAATTACGATTGTTGTAGATAATACTTTTGCAAGTCCGTATCTTCAAAATCCTTTGGAATTAGGTGCAGATATAGTTATTCACTCTGGTACAAAATATTTAGGAGGACACTCTGATGTTATTTCAGGCTGTGTGATGTTGAATGATAAAAAAATGGCAGAGGAAATCAAATTCATTCAAAAGTCAGTTGGAGGTGTTCCAGGTCCTATGGATGTTTTCTTGGTGATGAGAGGTATCAAAACTTTAGCTGTTAGAATGGAAAGACATTGTGATAATGCAGAAAAAATAGCTGATTTTTTAGTAAATCATCCTAAAGTAGCAAAAGTAAATTATCCTGGACTACAAAACCATCCCAACCATCTGATTGCAAAAAGTCAGATGAAAAGATATGGAGGAATGATGTCCTTTGAACTTAAAGATGATAGTAAAGAAGCGGCCGTTTCTTTTTTAAAAAAATGCAAATTATTTTCATTAGCAGAATCCTTAGGTGGAGTGGAAAGTCTAATTTCTCATCCTGCAAGCATGACACATGCATCTATTCCTAAAGAAGAAAGACAAAAAGCAGGTATATCGGATTCCTTAATCAGAATTTCTGTTGGAATAGAAGACATTGAAGATTTATTAGCAGAGCTAACTTCCGCATTAGCTTAAATGAATTTGAACCTTAGCCAATCTATAATAGTTAGTTAGATAATAATATGGGATTAAACCTTAACGTCACCATTGACAGCACTTCTGGATTTTGTTTCGGAGTTGTTTATGCCATCCAAATGGCGGAAGATTATTTGGATGAATATGGTCAATTATATTGCCTTGGAGATATTGTTCATAATGACGAAGAGGTGGCTAGGCTTCAAAAAAGAGGATTAGAAATCATAGAACATGACCAGTTTAATTTATTACACGATACTCGAGTATTAATTAGGGCTCACGGAGAGGCTCCTGAAACATATCAAACGGCCATGAAAAATAATATTGAATTGGTGGATGCAAGTTGCCCAGTTGTATTAAAACTTCAGCATAGAGTAAAGGAAGCGTTTGATGACAAAGAAGCTCCGATATATATTTTTGGAAAACATGGACATGCAGAGGTTAAAGGATTGGTTGGTCAGACCTTGGGAGAGGCTAAAGTATTTATGGACTATTCAGAAATTGAGAATGATGAATTGCCAGCTAAAATTAGTTTATTCAGCCAAACAACAAAGGACACCCGTAAGCTCTATGATATTAAAAATAAATTAGAAGCCAAAGGAGTAGAGGTTGACTTTAATGACACCATTTGCAGACAAGTATCAAATAGGGATAGAGACCTTCAAAAATTTGTACTTGATTTTGAGAAAATTGTATTTGTCTCTGGTAAAAAATCTTCTAACGGAATGGTACTATACAACGTTTGTAAAGAACATAACCCGAATACCTTTTTAATTTCAGCCACTAATGAACTTGACCTAAATTGGTTCAGCCAAGGGGATAAAGTTGGAATTTGTGGAGCTACAAGTACTCCACAGTGGTTAATGGAGGAAGTAAAGCTAAAATTAGAATCCTACTAAGACAGCGATACAATTTAACAAAAAATGAAAGTATTGACTTAATTTTGTGGTAATATTTTATTATTTACCAAATGAAAAAGTTAATACTTATCCTAATTGCAATAAGTGGATGTTTGATATCCTTAAAAGCACAAAAAACGATTATTACACAGTGGAATTTTAATTCCAGACCAGCGGATGCAAATCCTGCAACAGGTGATTCTACTCCAAACATCGGAAAAGGTACTTTCAGCCTTCTAGGAGTTACAGGTACATTGGGCCCAATTACTACTGCAAAAACTACTCAAAGCAGTGACCCTGATACAGCAGATAACACAGGTTATAGAATATTAAACTTTGCAAAAGCAGCATCTGATAACAAAACTTTTGGAATGCAATTTAATTGCAGTACCAAAGGATTTAAAAACATTAAATTCTCCTTTGATTTAAGAGGAAGTAATACATCCTCTAAATTTTCAGCCATTCAATATACCACAGATAGTGTTACTTGGAAAGATTATACAGGAAAGGGTACTGACACCGCTGATGTTTATAGTTCAGGTAATGCCGGACCAACTTTTGTAAACGGTCATAAGGCTGATTTTAGCTCTGACACTAATGTAAATAACAATCCTAAATTTGCTATAAGAATAGTATCTGTATTTGCTCCAGGAACATCTGATTATACAGCCACTGCTGCTGGAAAATCATACAAAACTACAGGAACTTGGAACCTTGACATGATCACAGTACAAGGAGATTCATTAAAGACAACAACTACCAGCACTACAACAATAGGAAAATTTAAATTAATTAATTATAAAGACTCAACTGCCATTTCAGTAAAAAAAGGAGATTATACTACCCTATTACAATTCAAATGGAACAGCGCTAAAAATGCTAATTCCTATGCAATATTATTTAATACTTCCAACTCTTTTAGTTCACCACTATTTAGTCAACCATCAGATAATAAAGGTCATGATACTACATTAACACTAAGATCAAATGATGCGGATAGTTTATTAAACTTATTAGGGGTTTCTCAAGGGAAATCAACCTCAATATATTGGACAATATTAGCTTTAGATACCGTATCTGGTGCTAGTAACTTGGCTAGCAATGGTGGACGATATATCACCTTGGCTAGGCTTACTTCCATTGTAGAAATTAAAAATTTACCTCCAGCTTTTGGACTTTATCCTAATCCAGCATCAGAAAACGTAACCATAACAGGTTTAAATACAGGCGCAATGTATTATATAAGTGATGTATCAGGAAGAATAATCAGAAAAGGAATTGTTTCCTCAAATAATCAATCCTTAGACTTATTATTTGTGCCTAAAGGAATCTATTTCTTCACTTCAACTGTCAATGGTCAATATATCAATCAAAAATTGATTGTTCAGTAATTAAAATTAATGATAAAAATAAAACCTCCATTGATTAAATATTAATGGAGGTTTTTTTATGCTAAAAATCCAGACCTAAACTTAAGTAGGAAACGGGCATTTTGATTTCGCCCTCCTCTATTCCATATCCATAATCAAATCGGATAAAATAACCTAAAATAGTGGATCTAAATCCATAACCAATGCCATAAATAAATGGATCTCTTTGGGAGGTTACATTTATGATAAATGGATTACTCACAATCGTCCTTTGAGAGTATAAATTATTGGCGTTTGTTGGTAGAATGCCATTCCAACTACTTCCCATATCAAAGAAAGAAATCATTTGGAAATTATCAAAGAAAGCAGATTTTAATGGCCTATTATAAAGCATCCTAAAAATAGGAAGTCTAAGTTCGGAATTAATTACCATAAAGCTACTGCCATTTCTTGCATTCTGAGTAAATCCTCTTAAATGTTGGGCTTGAGCTTTATAAACATAATTTTGCTTAGGATTAACTTGATTTTCAGAATTAAAGTCAGGAAAAATCCAACCATCTGTTCCTCCTAAAAAATAAACAATTTTTGCAGTCCCAAAACTAGAACCAGAAGAAAATCTGTTAGCCCAAATGGCATGTTTTCCTAAGGGTAAATAATACCTAGCGTCTAAACCGATGGTGTATAGAAAAGAGTTTTTTACGTTTAGTCCAAAAAAGGTTTCTTGATATGCTTTGGCTTTAAATCCAATAGGAATATTTAAAGATTGATTAAATGAATTATCAAATACCAATTCCGATTTAAAACCTGACCAAATCTTATTGAAATTAGGCGTTTCTAAGGAAGCCCTATCAGAGGACTGATATATAGTTTGGTCATTTCTTAAAAATGCAGAACCCCTAATAGCAAATATTTCAGAGAAAGGATATTTGACTTCATATCGCCCTTCTAAAGAAATTATTTTAAAATAGGAGCTTTCGCCATCATATTTAGTTTCTCCTCTCCTATAGACCATAAACTTTTGATCTAATCTTTTCTTTAAGTTTTCAAATGAAAGAAAATACTCAGCCCCACTTAAGTTTGTAATTAACCGCATTCCAGCAGTTAATTTGTAATCTTGGAGTATATCGGATATTGTTACCTTAAAAAATCCATTAAGGTTATTACTAAAGAACGTATTATCACCTGCTTTATAAGGTTGATAATTGGTTGTACCAATATTATTGTCTAGTTGAGTTGTTATTAAATCCGGACTAAAGGACAAAAAATAAATGGATTCTGCTGCAAATTTTGGTTTCTTTTTTTCAGTCTTCCTAAAAGGATTCCCTACAATATTTCCTTTCCCTTTTTCAATTTTTACCTGCTCCAATAACTTCTTAGATGCATTTATATTAGAATTGTCCTCAAAATCGGTGACAAAATAATTAGTGTATTTATTTCTTAAAGAATCAGGCCAATTTTTTGGTTCTAGTAAGGATTCGGTATTTTTTAAATCGTTTAAAGTTTTACTTTTAATGGTTACCTCTTGACTATTTTGGCTTACAATTTCACGCTTTAATTTAAAATCTTTTATTCTTAGTGGCATTGTTTTTTTAAACAAATGATATTTTCCACCATAGTCAAATAATTCAAATTGCCACCTAAACCTTGGAAACATTTTATAGGATAACAAATGATATTTATAATCAGTTATTTGATAATTATGAACAGAGTCTTTAAATAAATAAATTGTATCGATTCTTAATATTTTAGGATTATTAAATAAAGTATCCGGTAAATGGAAATCTGATTTACTTCTTGAGTTAAATACGAAGGAATCTGGTTTCAACCCTAAATCTTGTTTTTTCAAGGCCAATATGACCGTTCTTAAAAAAAGACTATCCGTGTAGGAGGCATTTAAGTTTAATATTCCATTTTCATCAGATAAATAGGATGAAAATACGGAATCATAAGAACTAGGAGAAATTTCGTTTCCTTTTAAGTCACTTATAGGTTTTGCTAACTTAGGCACTTTTTGCCAATCCGGTAATTGAAAACAATTATAATCTTGATTAAAAATATAATCGGAATTTGTGTTTATTTTTCTAAGATACTTATCTGGCCTGTTCGAGGAAAACACAATTGATTTACCTTCATTGGTAAATTTAGGATTTTTATCATCATAAATATCATCAGTGAGGGGTTTAAAAATTTGCGTTTTAAAATCAAATAAAAACAGATCAGTTTGTCCGTTTTTAATTGCAGAAACCACCACATTTTTACCATTGCTTGCAATATCAGCGCCTAATATATTCTGAACCCCCGTTATTATTTGATTTTGAGTCTTTTTCTTCTTTTTTAAATCATAAATAAGATAATAAGGATTTCCTTTTTTATAATAAAATACAGCTAATTCGTCTTTTAAAGGATTAAAAGCAATTATTGGATAGTTTTGATCAGGAATTATACTTCTTTTTCTATATCCGGTTCTATAAATACATTTTTTTTTGTGCTTATCAAAGTCTAATAAATAAATTTTTGATCTTCCTTTATTTTGAGTTACAAATGCTGCTTTTGTTCCTGTCGGATTAACCTCCCATCTACTTATTAAACCTTTTTTATATATTTTTCTTAAATCAAGCTCTTGACCGTCTTTTTCAGGTTTAACCAAGGTTTCAATTTGTTTCTTATTTTGATAAGTATCCAACCAATCATGATAAATATCCAGGTATTTTTTCCCTAATTCTGATTCTAGAGCTACCTCATAGCTTCTATTTAGTCGGGTGGAGTAAATAATGTTAGAAATAGAGCTAGAACCATATTTATCATTGATGTATTTCCAAATATAATAAGAGACGGTTATTTTATCAGGATTAGAAATTCTGTTGAAATTTTTAAACTTTCCTTTTTCTATTTGGGATTGCATTCTACTATCTGTTTCTGCATCCCAACCATGACTAATGTAAGTGATTAGTCCTTCGGTAAACCATTCAGGGATATTTAATAAGACATTATTTTGTAGCCTTTCCTGCAAACTAGATCCCACAATCATTTCTGTTAGTGTAACCCTAGCTATCCCTGCTTTCATTTGGTTTATAAAGTCGAAATGATCCCCATTTAAGTAAATAAAAACCTTATTTGATAAAATAGGTGACTTCCCTCCTACATTATAATCCTCATCTGAATGACGGAAATTGGATTGTAAAAAATCTTGGTAGGAATTAAAAACTATAAAGCTAAACTTATCCCCTAAAGGATACTCAAATAGTTTTTCAGTTTCCTTTAAACATTTGTCCCCATTTTCTAAGACAAATCTTGCAGGCTCTTTTCCGCCCTCATAAAAATAGACATCAAAGTCTCTAGTTTGATAATAGGACCAATTAAAGTCTTTGTATTGGACAATGTTCTTACCGAAGGTCGTTTGGAACCCTTGGCCCTCACATTCATTAATATTCAATCCAATTGCTAGAATCCAAAATATGAAGACTGCAGTATGAAATAAATATATTTTAAAATGTTGACCCAATCTTGGAAATATAATAAAAAGTGTAATGCTAAATTACACCTTTTACTATCAATATAGGTAGATTAATATTAGAAATATGACTATTTGTTCAGCTGATTGGAAAACTTAGGTACTTTGATTGAATGGATAAATTTGGATTCTATAAATTCACTGAAATAAGAAAACATATTGATTAAAAGATAGGTTTTGATAGAATCAGAAAATTCAAAATATAAATATCAGAACTTATATTAAATTTTGTCATGCTACTTAAAGCAAAGTTTTATAGCTTCATTCACAATTGGATTAGTTTTGCAATACAAAGTCTATTCGATGTATTCATGCCAAGATTAGTACCTTTATAATAAACTCACTTTAATAATGATAAATTTACTACAATTGGATTTGTTAACTGATGCCAATAAAAAACCGCTTATTCAATTTTGAAATCGAGTAAGCGGTTAACTAACAAACCTTATTATAACAAATTATGAAAAACTATTTTCTAATTCCTAATTTCTGAATGATGGCTCTGTAGCGGAATACATCTACTTCTGTTAAGTAGTTAAGTAACTTTCTTCTTTTACCAACCAATCTAAGCAAACTTCTTTGAGTATTGAAGTCCTTACGGTTCTTTTTAAGATGCTCAGTCAAGTGATTAATTCTATAACTAAATAGAGCAATTTGACTTTCAGCTAGTCCTGTATTTGTTTCTGCCTCTCCGTAAGTAGCAAAAATTTCTTTCTTTTTGTCGGTATCTAAATACATGATGTATGTAAACTTCTATTTTAAATTGGTCTGCAAAGTTATGTTAATTTTAACAATATATCAAAAAAAAGTTCATCATTAATTAAACTATCTTTTTGATCTCTGCCTCGATTCTGTCAAAAACATCTTCCAATTCACCAACTCCACTGATTGCAACAAACTTATTTTGTTGTTTATAATGATCAGAAACAATGGAAGTTTGTGATTGATAAACATCCAAACGCTTTTTGATAGTTTCTGGGGTATCGTCTGTACGTCCACTCACTAATCCTCGTGACACTAAGCGATCGATTAGTTCTTGTTCAGGAACTTCCAAGGCAATCATTAAGGATATTGGAATTGATTTTCCATTTAATAAATTGTCTAAAGCAGCAGCTTGTGCAGTAGTTCTTGGGAATCCATCAAATATAAAACCGTTCGCTTTAGGGTACTCATTTAACTTTGACTCAATCATACCAATAACAATAGCGTCAGGAACTAGTTTACCTTCATCCATTAATGCTTTTGCCTCTAAACCCAATTGAGTTCCTTGGGTGATTTCAGAGCGTAACAAATCACCTGTTGATAGATGAATAAGCTGATGTCTATTGATTAAGTGTTGACTTTGAGTTCCCTTTCCTGCACCAGGAGGGCCAAATAAGATTAGATTTAACATCTTTTAACTTCCGTTGGATTCTTAAATTAAGTGGGCAAAGTTAAGAGTTGGAATAAAGCAAAATAAATTAATTTACTTTTAAGTTGATTTGATCGTTTTATAAAAACAAAACCCCGATTGGAGTAATCCAATCGGGGTCAATGTTATTTAATTAAAGAACTAGTTAGAAATATTATC
>Ga0114962_10000390_pt1 | contig 39013 bp, 47 predicted proteins | sample C_130820_MF_Meta_FD_87017 | JGI IMG/M metagenome (GOLD analysis project Ga0114962, IMG submission 87017) | Freshwater microbial communities from Lake Croche, Canada to study carbon cycling - C_130820_MF_MetaG | ecosystem: Environmental > Aquatic > Freshwater > Lake | place: Lake Croche, Canada...
AGTCAAGCTATACAAAAATTCAAAGCAGAAAATGAACGCCAGGCCAGAGAAGCAATTGCACAAGGTGTCAACGAAGCCAGCAATCAAACCAATGACTCTGAACTAAATGCCATCAAGACCTATGCCAAACGCCACTATCCCAACCTGGCAGTAGACCCTGAATCAGCATTTGACAAGTGGGTGCAACGCAGTCTCATGCACAGCAACGTGGATGATCATGAGATGGATCAAAAGATTCGACGCATGGCCGCAGAGATTGCTGGCTTGAAAACAAAGATTCAGTCGCTGAAACAACAGGCCAACGATACAGCAGATTATCTGGACGAATCCAGGTAGAAAAAAATCTGGTGGCCTGTTATACTCTGTAAATAGAAATACTATTTTACGGAGTAACAAATGGCAGACGAACAACAATTACCTTATCAGAACGCATCACCTGTGGACCAAAATGGTGGACAACAAAGCATTCAAGTCAACATTGATTATCTAAAAACCACCCGAGTCCACATATGCATGCCATGTTACGGGGGACAACTCACTGAAAGCACATTCATGAGCTTTATCAAGTGGGCCAATGTTGCAAGACAACTTGGCATTGACTGGACAGTGGAAACAATGACCAATGAAAGTCTGATCAGTCGTGCCAGAAACACTCTCACTGCCAAGTTCCTGCACACCAAAGAATCCACACACCTGATGTTTATCGACGCTGACATTGGCTGGGAACCCTGGCACCTGTTGGTGATGTTGAATGCACAAAAAGACGTGATCGGCGGCCTGTACCCCATGAAAAGCCTGCCAATCAAATGGTGTGTGAACGGTATTCCTGATGCTGATCAAAACGATCCATCGGGCCTGATTGAAGTTACCAAGACTGGCACAGGCTTTTTGCTGATCAAACGTGATGTATTTGACAAACTCAATGCTCACCCTGCGGTAAAATCCTTTACCAATGACATTGGACTTGATCCTGCGCTGAATATCTACATGAAAACCTACTTTGACACAGCAGTACGTGAAAATCGCTACTATTCAGAAGACTGGACATTCTGTGAAAACTGGCGTGATATTGGTGGCCAAGTCTGGGTTGACAAGCGTGTGTTGCTCCGGCACACCGGCACCTATGTGTTTGACTATCAAACACAGGACAAGCTCTATCAAGATCTGCATCAAATGGCTCTGAGCAATCAGGCAGCAGCACAGCCGCAAATTGTGGACACCAGTGTGACACAAGTGGCAGTTCCGGAAGCGGCTGTTGAAGCCAAAGTCATTGCCAGCAGCCGAAAGAAAGCCAAGCAAGAAACTGCTACTGCTGAGTAACGGTAAATACAGTTCGTATGAACATCAACGAACTGAACTCCTTTAATCTTGCAGATGCTGTAAAATTCCATCGCCGTCTAAACCCTGCATTGTGGGGCGCAGACGAGCACCTGCTGCCCGAGGTTCGCGAAAAACTACTGGCAGTGGCCGATGACTTCCGCGAGTTTCTGGGTGTTGATGATCTCAAGCTGGTAGACATCACACTCAGTGGCTCCAATGCTGCTTATTCCTACACTGCAAATTCAGACATTGACCTGCATCTGGTGGTAGAAATGCCCACTGATCCTGTGTATCAAGAACTGTTTGATGCCAAGAAATATCAATACAACGACACCCACAACATTCGCATTGGCGGCGCTGATGTAGAACTCTATGTGCAACCCGCTGATCAGGCGCACCACTCACAGGGTATCTACAGTGTAAAAAACTCCGACTGGCTGCAGGTGCCACAACGTCGTCGAGCCAAAATTGATGACAACTGTGTGCAAAGCAAAACAGCTGACCTTGACGCTAGAATTCATGCTGCCATAAAGACAAAAAATCTCGAAGTCATGGACCCGCTCTGGCACAAGATCAAGACCATGCGCCAGACCGGCCTAGAGAAACACGGCGAGTTTGGCTGCGAAAACATTGCGTTCAAACTGCTACGCAATCAAGGCTGCATTGCAGACCTGGTTGCTGCCAAGACAGCAGCCCGAGATCGAGAACTAAGTCTCACTGCACGACCCCGTGAACGAAAAACAGTCAACTATGGCATGAGAGATTACTGGTATCCGGGCACGGCCTATGCTGGTCAAGATCATCCTGCTGGCACTGAATCTGAACAGATAGATGAAGCAGTGGCCGATCCCAGAGTGATAGAATTACAAAAAGAACTAAAAGCCAAAGGTGCAAACTTAGGCAACACTGGTCCTGCCAAAGACGGTGTTGACGGCATCATGGGACGATTGACCCGTGCTGCACTGAAACAATTTGGCAGCAGTGCGTCTGTGCCTTTGCAAACCGATACACCTGTAGTAAAAACTGCGTATGCGCCTAAAACAGTAGTGGTTGGTGACAGCATTGCATTGGGCATCGCGCAGGCTGCTGGTCTACCAAGTGATGCTGTGGTGGGTCGCAGCACTCGTTCCATATTGTCGGCTGCTGCATCAAATCCAGAAGTGCAAGGCGCCGATCAGGCTATAGTGAGTGCAGGCACCAATGATTATCCATTGGCCAATGGTGGTATGAATCCCAATCCAGACGCAACCATAAACAACATCAGTCAGATAAGAAAAGCCCTAAGGGCCAGGCAATATGTTTGGATCCTGCCGTTCAATAGAAATGCTGCCAGAGATGTGCAATCGGCCATTGGTAATGATGCTTATGTGGATCTTGCCCAAGTATCAACCACCCGGGATCGACTGCATCCTGTGAGTTATCAAGCAGTGGCCAACGCAGCCTTGTCAAAATTCGCCAAACCCAGCATGACCGAATCAGCAGATTCCAATCAGTTGAAGAAGATACTGAATCGTTTCTATGCTAGTTGTGTTGATAAACTCAAACTCAAGAACCCACCTCGACTGCATTTGGAAACCACTCCGGACTGGAGCAGAGAAAATGGTAGTTTTGGTCAATACAAATCAGAAAACAATACTTTGATCCTGGCCACATCCGGACGCCATGTGTTAGACATCCTCCGCACCATGGCACATGAAATGACACACCGTCAACAGGACGAGCGTGAGCCTTTGCCTATTGATGCTGGTGCGACAGGTAGCCCTTGGGAAGATCAAGCCAATGCCATGGCAGGTCGTGTCATGCGAGACTGGGCCGATGAGCAGCCTGAGATGTTTGATGGTGTCACACTGGAAGAAGCATCGGGTTACATTCCTACTCGGAAACAAGCCCGGGACCCAAGATTTTCTATGGCCTTGACCCAAGATGTGCGTCCCGGTGCTGTGGGCAAAGAAGCCAACAAACTGGGACTCAAAACAGACGCACAGGGACATCCTGCACTGTTGATGAAGACTACCAACACGTTAGCAGAAAGTCTAGCTCGTGAACTGGCTCTGTTTGAAGAACAAGACCTGTTTGAAATCAACATGGGCAGCAAGAACCTGCGACGGGAAGCTGCCAAGACAGGTGCTCTAGCCGGTATGGAATTTGAAATGATTGTGCCTGGCACTGGCGGTGGTGACGGCGACATGGAAGAAGACATGGATCTTGACGAAAACGTCCGTGACATTGACAGCATTGTTCGTTTTTTCGACGATGGTGACTACAACTCTAGAAACGAGATTAGCAGACTCCATGACAAGTTATACGATGACTTCCGCGAGTGGCAATTTGAAAAGATCAGCGAAGGCTGGTATGAAGAAGGTCGCGACTTCTTGCGTGATTACATTGTGAACAACAACGAGTTTGACGGCGGCGAGGCCGAAGCCACTGCCCGTGAAGAACTGGAACAAGATTTGTTCTATCGAGAGCTGCCTGAAGCAGAACGTGACCAGATGGTTGAAAAGCGCACAGGTGAAATGCTGGAAGAATTTGTTGAAGAAGAATGGTCGGGCCAAGACGGTAGCATCTACGAAGCTGCCCGAGAAGAATATGAATCTGAAATGCAAGATGATTGGACTGAATCCACCTGGTTGAATGACAACGGACTTGACCAAATGAGTGACGTGCTGCGTGAGTACACCATTACATGGCCATATTATACCAGTCCAGAGTCCACGGTCAGTATCAATGAAATAGGCGACGAATTCAGTGATGCAATTGGCCGACCGGTCAATGCCAGCGACCGATATCATGGCGGGCGTCGCGAAGCCGGACACTATGTGGTTGAACCCGATGGCAGTCTTGATCCTGATAGTGATGACGATCAAGGTCTGGAGTTTGTGTCACCGCCCTTGCCCATAGATGACATGCTGAGTGACCTGAACAAGGTTGTGGCCTGGGCCAAGCAAAAAGGCTGCTACACCAACGATTCAACTGGCCTGCATATCAATGTGAGTGTGCCAGGCTTTAGCCAAGAAAAACTGGACTTTGTGAAACTGGCTGTGCTGCTGGGCGACGAGCGTGTGCTGGAAAATTTTGGTCGTGCAGGCAATACCTATGCCAAGAGTGCTTTGAAGATTGTCAAGGACAACATAAGATCAAACCCCGGCCCAGCGGCTGCATTGCTGACCAAAATGAAAACCAATATGGATAGTCTTGCTACCAAGGCCATTCACTCGGGCACCACTGCCAAATACACCAGTATCAATACCAAGAATGGCTATGTGGAATTCCGTAGTCCCGGTGGCGACTGGCTGGATGCCAACTTCAGTTTGATTGAACCCACACTGCTGAGATTTGTTGTGGCCCTGGATGCTGCAATTGATCCTGAAAAGTATCGTCAAGAATATCAAAAGAAATTATACAAGTTGCTGACCGCTGACAACAAAGACGACAGCACCATCCGTTACTTTGTGGACTATGTGGCTGGCAAAATACCCAAGGCTGCGTTGCGCAGTTTTGTGAAGCAGGCACAACTGGAACGCGGATTGAAAAAGAATCCTGTTCAGGAGCCAGCTCCGAGCCTGGCTCGGGACCCGAGCATTGGTCCAAGACAACGCTATGTGGTCAAAAATGCAGCAGGCTCTCCTGTGACCACAGTAGCAGCGTCAGATGCCGACTCAGCACGGATCCTGGCCAATCGTTGGTTGCGACAACAAAATCCTGGAATCAATACTAATGAGTTCAGCGTTGAGCCAGAAACTGCTGAGAATCAGATACAAAACTATCATATCAGCGACACACAAGGTGGTGTGGTTCGCATGGCGTTCCGTGCTGGCAGTGATGAGGAAGCCCTGGATCGATGGGAAATATACAATTACAGTCACCCAAGCCAGGGCGGCACCCGCCTGTCACGCGAGGATGGAACAACAGTAACAGAGCCCGGTGCACCAGCAGTAGGCAGCACCACGGATCTACAACAGCAACGCCAAGCAGCCGCAGCACCCACTCCAGTGCCTGGAGTGCAAGACATTGACATAGATATCCCCATAGCACAACCCAGAGGCTTCTGGAACGGCCAATGGAAAATTGTAGACGGCAACACTGGAGAAGAATTGTATAGATTTGGCGGCATAGGCAACAGTCAAGCAGATGCGAACAGAATTGCAGGTCAATGGGTTAGAACCAACAGCATCAGTGTGCCAACCGAAGTGTATCCGGTTCTGAGCGATGGCTCAGAACTGAGCGAAAGCCGCACACAAGAAGACTATGATCCGTCAAATCCTCCGGGACCCGAATCGCCGCCCCAAATGCCAGCAGGAACAATCAAGGTAGATGTCAGTGACATGTACGACTGGTACAAACTGGGACAACACATTAGCAATCTCAAGGGCATTGACAAGTCAACCCTGGGCAAAGGACCACCCAGCACAGTAATGGCGTTTGGATCTGAAGAATTGGAAAACATGTACAGTCATGCACTCACACGCCTGGGATTGAAAACACATGATCTCGATGAACCCGGCGAAGAAGACGTTGACGAACAGGTTATAAATGAACTAAAAATCAACAATGTCTCGGGCATTGGGGCAGTGCCCAACAATCAACAAATTGGATATCAAGGTCTGCAAGTGGTCATGCGTCCCAGTATGTTTTTGGAACTGGCATCGCCTCTAGACGCTAAATCTGCAGACGAGCGTGAGACCATTGAATACATCAAAAAGAACCTGGACGAAAAAGGCGTTGGTGCACCTTGGCTCACAGTGGTGATTCCCGAAGCCTGGGAATCAGAAGATTTTAGCCAGATGGCACATGTGAGTAATCATGACGGTCGCCACAGAATGCACAGTATTCTAGAGCAAGAAGGCAATGATCCTGTGGAAGTACACATCATTGTGCCACACATGCGTCGCAGACACATCACTGATGCCATGGTTGATCACTTGAGATCTGGCGTGCTGAATCAACAGGGGCAGTATGTGAGCGGTCCTGTATTTGGAGCAGCCAAATGAGAGCCAGTGAATTTGTCCGCAAGAAAAAGCCGCAACAGGAACTGGATGAGCTGAGCTTTCTGGGCTCACCTTGTACCAAGGATTGTTCGGGTCACAGAGCCGGTTATGCCTGGTCCAAAGCCCGCGGTAACCGTAGTGCCCTGAGCCACAGCAACAGTTTCAACAATGGTGCAAGATTGGCAGCACAGGGCAAATAGAATAAATAAACAACAAATCGGACTATCCGAAAAAAGGAAAAAACCATGAGATCAAGTGAATTTTTAAACGAAGCCGGACGTGATGGCATACCAATGACAGATGCTGAATTTGCAGCGCAACAAGCACAAGGTGCAAAAAATCTGGATTCTATCAAGGGCTTTGGTAGAAAAATTGCCGGCGCACTCGGCGGCGGAGCTCAGGCAGCAACACCATATCCTGATGCTGCCACAGCAAGAGCCAGTCTTACCCCAAGCCAACTAAAGTGGTTGGGTGGTGCAGATCCCATGGACAAATATGTCATGGCAAGAATGCCAGCAGCGTTACCTGGTGAAACTGTTGCGGCAGCACCAGTGAATGTTGTAAACAGGAATGATGGCAACCCACCACCGTTGCAACCTGGTACAGGATATGGCGATGACGACACTTCTGTATTTGCACCAACTCCTGTAGCAACGGCAGCGACTCCAGCAACAAATCCTGTGGCCAATGCAGTAGCAGCCAGTGGCCAACCCGACGACGTAACCGGTGTGGATGCAGCCGTGGCAGCAAATGCTGCAAATACTGCAAATACTGTGCAAACCACTACTCCTCCTGCTAAGAAACTAGCACCAGTTGATCCTGGCACTAAAGAATTACAAACATGGTTAAAAAATAAAGGATATAACATAGGTAAATTTGGTGCCGACGGCCGATTTGGACCTGATACTGCAAAAGCAATTGCTGCGTGGAAGGCCAAAGGTCTTAAACCAGGTAATCCAGAATTTGAAGAGTATGCTGCATTACTTACCAAGTCGCATGGCATGGATTACCGCGAAAAGACAACTGCTCCAGCGGGCGGCGGTCGAGGCGGGCAAGGTGGACCAACTGCAAGTGAATTGGCGGGTGTTGCTCAAGGTGGACGTGGCGGCCAAGGCGGACCAACTGCAAGTGAATTAGCAGCAATTCCGTCTTCGCAATCTGCAACCCCAATCCCGACGACGCCGCCTCCTAAACCGGTGATAGGTCAACCCATGGCAAATGGTAAAAGAGCAAGTCAATCAGATGTGATGAGCTGGGATAATCAATACGGTCCTGCCGGAGCAGAAAGAGCAGCATCAGCGGCATCCGCAGCCAAAGCAAAACAACAATACAATCCTTATGCTCAAAACAAAGTTTCTGAAACAACAGCTTTTGAAGAAAGTGTAAATCGCATGCGTCGCTTGAGCACCTTGCTCAAAGGATAACATGAGATCTTGTGATTTTTTGCCTCGTAGCAGTAGAGTTCTAGCCGAGGCTGTGGATCCTAGTGTGCCGGGCAAAATGTATTCTGTACAAGCAGGAGACACCTTGGAAGAATTGGCTCAGGCCGCTGATACCACTGTGTCTGGTTTACTTTATATGAATCCGGACATTCCTGCCACTGGACAAATAACTTCAGGCAGCAAAATAAAATTACCCAACCTGGGCGAATTTGCTCAGGGACCTGCTGTAGGTCCGTCCACCAAGATAAAGAATCCAGTCAATCCCAATGAAATCAAATCATACCTGAGCAGCAAAGGACTAGACGCCAATCAAGTTGCAGGTATCATGGCCAACATCAAGGCCGAATCCAGTTTTGACAGTGGAGCTCTGGGCGACAACGGAACCAGTGGCGGCCTAGTACAACATCACGGTCCGCGATTTAGTGGCATGGTTCAGGCCGCCGGTGGCCAAGACTCTTGGCAAAAGAACTGGAAGGCACAACTGGACTATGCACTAAGCGAGCCAGCAGGTGCTCGTTACAAGAACATGACTTTCCCCACGCCACAAGCTGCCACCACGTGGTGGACCATAAACTTTGAGATTCCTGCCAACAAAGAACAGCAGGCAGCAATCAGAAGTCAGAGTGCAAGTCAATTTGCCTGAGAGTTCTAATGACTCGGCAGTTTGTGATAGTCAAAGCAGACGTGAGTGTGGACTGGACTGGAGCTGATCCCAACTACAGAGTGTATGTGAACAATGAACTGTTTGCAGAACGAACCTGGGTCTGGAGAGAACAGTATCTGGAAGAATTTCTGCAGATCTGGGCTGGCCCCGGCAAGTACGAACTACGTTGGGAACTGGTTCCGCCAGCATGTGGCACAATTGAAGTAAAAAATGTGAGAATTGCAGAAGGTTCGTTAAACTCGCGCATAGTAAAAAATTCACTGTTAAGGATTGAAAATGAGAGCATATGAAATAATGGAAGACATCTCTGCGGGTACCAGTGGGTCGGGCAGCATGGCCACTATCAGCCAGCCCATGAGCATGGTCTCAAGATCAGGCGGTTCCTTGCTCACAGGTAAATACTCTACAGATCCTACGCCTAACACGCCCAAGGAATACAAAAGGAACAAAAATGCTCGTGGACAGTTTAAAAACTCTATTAGGAACTGAATTTGCCTATTATGTCAAAGTACATGGCTTTCACTGGAATGTTGAAAGTCCGGACTTTTATCAATATCACAAATTTCTCCAAAAGATCTACGAAGATGCCTACAGCGCAATAGATCCCACAGCTGAATACATACGAAGTCTTGGAGAATATGCACCGGGCAGTCTAGAACGTTTTCTAGAACTCAGTGTAATTTCTGCACAAACCAAAATCCCTCGTGCCAGACTCATGCTTGAAGAACTGCTGGCCAACAGTGGGCAAATGGTAGAACTACTTGATCAATGCTTTGCTGAAGCCACACAAGAAAACAAACAAGATGTGGCCAATTTTATTGCTGAACGACTGAGTCAGACCAACAAGTTTGCCTGGCAACTGCGCAGCAGTCTGAAAGAAAATAGAGCATGAGCAACAGCATCGCCAACATACTAAAACGTCTGGCTGTGATAGAGGCCGACACCAGTCCTGTCAAAACAAAGACAGGGCTCACGGCACAACAAAAATCAGTGCCGCAATTGCCGGCCTTGTTCAAGCCCGAAACTGTGTCTCCGGTACTGGGCAGCAACAAGCAGTCCAAGCCCTTTGGCCGGTACATGGTAGGCGATGATGTGGAACCCACTCAGACTGCACTAGCAGAGCGTATGGCCGAAATCGACGAAGACATGCTCAGCAAAGTCAAAAAAGATCTCACACAGTATCTAGACAAGTTGGAAAAACAAAATCACTTGGACAGTCACTTGGTCAGCAAGGCCAAACGAGATCTTGAAATTGGTGACGATGAAGAAGTAGACGAAGATCCCACAGAAACCGAAACTGGCGGCGAAGATTATGTTCCGCCGCCCACAATCAATCCTGTGGTGGCCGAAGCTGGCCCTGTAAAAACTATCACTCTTGAAGATGGCACCTGTTTAGAATGCTGGGGCGATCAAAGCCGCGGCTTTGAAATCCGTCACCAGGGTCGTGTGTTGCCCAGTCGATTCAGTAGTCTGGATGAAGCAGACATGGCTGTGAGAATGTTTCAGGCACATAGAAAAAATGCTGCCAGAAATTCCTCAGCAGATTACATAGAAGAAGCATGACATGATACTTGACGAATTTTTCAAACCCAAATCCACTGCTGTTCTGGCAGAAGATCATGGCCCAAAAGATGCACTTGCTAAACTAGCCAATGGTCAACGAGTAACAGCTGGTGATATAGTGTACAAATCAGACACTCACCATGTGCTGGACATTGAGGGTGCAGCAAAACTAAATGCAAGATACGCTCAACAATTGCCTATCAACATCACACAAGCTGAATGGGACGACGCGGTCAAATACGGCGGTTTAGATAGCGCACAAGTGTTGGATCGTCAGAAAGGCGAGCTAGATCAGGGTCGCGACTACAACATACAGCGGGACAAAGATGAACGTGCCAAGAAATCTGGAGATTATTCCCAACAGGATATTGGTGCCAGCAAAGTAGATCGATTTGGAAGATCACGACCAACACCAATGGCATTTAGCAACCTTGGTCGTCCCATGGATCAAGATAATCCGGCACAAGCACAGAAAGCATATGCACCACAAGATCGTCCGGCACAGCCACAATCTGCGTCTAATACATCAGCCCGTAATGGTTGGAAACAGGAGACAGGTGATGAAGTGAAATTTTTCATTGACTCTGAACCTGCTTATTATGCTGTGATGGATCGCTTTGGTGACCACATTGAATTTCGCGGTGATGACCTGGTTGCTCCACAGCGACTATGGTCGGCCATACAACAAACAGCCGGAGATGCAGGCGGTGCAGCAGACATAGCAGGACTTGAAGATGACCGCATGGGGACAGATAATGAGTTGGATGAGCAAGGTGTGGCGGAAGGCCCTCAAGAAGATGCTAAGTTCACTCCTCGACTACAAATCAGAAGTCAAATAGAAACTGCGTTAGACCAATATTTAGACCCTGAAAAAGTAGCAGGTGCTTATACGGATATTCAATACTACAAGCACGACGGCAAAGTTTATGTTGAAGTATTATTCAACTATACAGATGGACAAAAGATTGGTCCCAAACAAAGAAAGCAATTTTTAGTCAACAAAGATTTTACACTGACTCCTATCAAGAAGCAAGGTGTGGCGGAAGGCAGGGAACAAGATTATTTGTCTCAGGTACCCAATTTGACTTGGAAACCAGTAAGCCGTAGTGTATGGAATACCATACAAGACGAAGGGCTTGATGAAGAACAAGATGCACCCAAGCATACTGATTGGATAATGGCTTCTTTGACAATCAGTCCTGAAGATTCACAGGCATTACAAGCATTTGATAGTGATGCTATTGAAGATTTCAACAGATTTGACATACATCTAAAATCTCGCCATCCCGGACTCACTGACTTAATTGATTATGATAACGGTACTGTAACCATTGTAAAGCCAAGTCAGATGCAAGGTGTGGCGGAAGGCTCAAGAACTCCACAAGATTGGGAAGTAAAAAGTGCAGTGTGGCGCCAAGATAAACAAGGTGTCTATCTAGAACCACAAGATGTAAAATCACATTTTGTTCGCGCCGACCGTAGTAGTCGCGCCGAAGAGAAAGCAAAGAGAGAATATGAACCAGGTCGTGGTACTTGGGAAATTCATCCTCGTGGTAATAAACAGCAAGATGTGGCGGAAGGCGCTCCAGAACTATTGAAGAAAGAAATGCCAACACATCGTCATGCTGAAAAATTATTAGCACAAAATGGTGTTAGTAAAGACGATCCAGATTATCACCATCATCTTAGTAACACAATAAAACATCTTCGTCAGTTTGGTAACATTGATTTGATTAACAAGAGTGACGAGCAAGGCATGGCGGAAGGCTCAGCCGCAGATGGATCTGTCAACTACACCCTGGGACACACTCCTGATGCAGAGTATGTGTATAGCATTTATAGAGATGGCCAAAAAGAAGGAACATACCACAGTGTTGACCAAGCCCGAGAGATCATGGGTAATATGAAGTTGACTAGTCCCAACCGTGAATACAAAATCAAGCGTGGCGCAAGAAACAAAATGGCAGGCCCTGCGAGTCAACTGCCCGAACAAGACATGGCGGAAGGCCACGGTAACTATGCAGGTGATCGACCAGTTAATCTTGGTGGTGTGTCCATGAAAAAGATACAGATAGGTGACACAGTACGGTACATTGACCAAAAAGCACAAGTGGTTGACATGAGCCGAGACCGAGAGCATGCTCGTATCACAATTCCGTCCAGTGCTACTACAAAAACAGTATTGACATCTGATCTAAGACAACTGGGGCGAGGCGTTTCGGAAGGCTCTGACAGAATTGCTGCCAACAAACAAGACAGAGTAGAAGCATTGGAAAATAAACTAAAAGCCAAGGGCTATGCTAGAACCAAAGACTCTGATGGCGGTGAATATCAATACCGCTGGACTAGAGACGGTGCTCCCACTTATGTGGTAAATTATCGATCGGGTGCCAACGGATATGCAGAATTCTGGAAAGAGCAAGACATGGCTGAAGCAGGTTACGATTCCGGCGACTACTCCAACGATAGACAAAGTGATGACTACGGTAGAGATTTGGTGCCCACAGGTTCAGGTGGTTCACGTTTTGTAAATCACGGAGCTCACGATCATACTCGTGGCCGCCCTGCAAAAACTCATGGATTTAGTAAAAATTTACCTGCGGATCCATTTGGTCGCACAGCCGGAAAGATCCCACACAGTGCCAGACCAAAACAAGAACTTGATCCGTTTAGAGAACTAGACGAACTCAGCCCTGCTACTCTTGCCAGATACAAAACCAAAGCTGGTGCTGCTGCCACTGCTGCTGATTCCGCAGGTGATCGCAAGACTGGTGATCGTCGCTTCAGTGGAATTGTCAAGGCCACAAAGAAACAGTTTGATCAGGATGCCAAACAGTCAGCCCAAGCAGTTCATGAAAGTAGACTCAGACTCATGGCCAGCATTATCAAGACACAGTGATTTTACCAAACATCCTTAGGACCGCACTAGTTGCGTGATGTAGGCGGCTTCTGCCTTGGACGGCCCAATTCGCTACTGGGAATCCTAAAAGAGCAACAACACCTTGACATCTCCTACTGTATCAGTTATACTAGCTGACTACTTTAGGAGATTCTCATGGAAAACAAAACATTCAACGGCGACCAAAAAATCAAACTCACCCAGATCATCAATGAAGGCATGCAGGTCATGCACGAGATTGATACCTTGCAGGGTGGACTCACTGACACTGTGAAAGCCATTGCAGAGGAACTGGAAATCAAACCGGCTGTGTTGAAGAAGGCAATCCGCATGGCACACAAGGCCAGCTTTGGACAAGAACAACAGGATCACGAACTGCTGGAAACAATTCTCACCACAGTGGGCAAGACTTTATAAATATTACGTTACAACGAATCGCCCACGCTACGGGCAAGCAACAAGGCTTACCGGCCATAAACGGAGATACATGAGTTATATTGACAGTCTTTTTGATCGAGAGCACGATCGCATTCACGTGGTAGAACGCCGCAACGGCACTCGAGTCTACAGAGAATATCCAGCAAACTTTGTGTTCTACTACGATGACCCTAGGGGCAAATATCGCAGCATCTATGACACGCCTGTGTCAAGATTCAGCACAAGAAACAACAAAGAGTTTCGCAAAGAAGTCAGCATGCATTCCAGCAAGCAGTTGTACGAAAGCGATATCAATCCAATCTTTCGTTGCTTAGAGGACAACTACAAGGGGCAGGATGCTCCGGACCTGCACACAGCATTTTTTGACATTGAAGTAGACTTCAACAAGGATCGCGGATTCTCACCTGTGGATGATCCGTTCAATCCCATCACTGCCATATCAGTGTATCTAAACTGGCTGGATCAAATGGTCACCATGGCTGTGCCGCCCAAGCACATGAGCATGGCAACAGCACAAGAACTGGTGGCTGACTTTGAAAACACATTCTTGTTTGAAGACGAGCGTGACATGATCAAGATGTTTCTGGACTTGATTGACGATGCAGACGTGCTAAGTGGCTGGAACTCAGAGGGCTATGATATTCCCTACACCATCAACCGAACCATTAGAATTCTCAGCAAGGATGACACTCGCAAGTTCTGTCTCTGGGGCCAACATCCCAAGAAGCGCATGTTTGAACGCTTTGGTGCTGAACAAGAAACCTACGACCTGGTGGGACGAGTACACATGGACTATATGCAATTGTATCGCAAGTACACCTATGAAGAACGGCACAGCTACAGTCTGGATGCCATTGCTGAATACGAACTGGGCGAACACAAGACACAGTTTGAAGGCACCCTGGATCAGCTGTACAATCAACACTTCAAGAAGTTTATTGAATACAATCGTCAGGATACTGCACTCTTGGACAAACTGGACAAAAAACTGCGCTTCCTGGAACTGGCTAGTGAACTGGCACATGCCAATACTGTGTTGTTGCAGACCACAATGGGTGCTGTGGCAGTAACCGAACAGGCGATCATTGTGGAAGCACATGAACGTGGATTTGTCGTGCCCAATCGCAAACAACGCAACGACACGGAAGACAATCAAGCAGCCGGCGCCTATGTTGCGTATCCCAAAAAAGGTCTGCATGAATGGGTAGGATCAGTTGACATTAACAGTTTGTACCCCAGTGCCATTAGAGCACAGAACATGGGTCCAGAAACCATTGTGGGACAGTTGCGCCAGACCATGACTGACCATTACATTAAAGAAAAGATGGCTGCCAACGGAGGCAAGTTTGCAGATGCCTGGGAGAACTTGTTTGGCAGTCTTGAATACACCGCTGTGATGAACACTGAGGTTGGTACTGAGATCACCATTGACTGGCAAGACGGGTCAGAAAGCTCTCACTCAGCAGCAGAGATCTGGAAGCTGATCTTTGACAGCAACCAGCCCTGGATCTTGACCGCTAATGGTACTATTCTCACCTATGAGAAAAAAGGTATCATTCCGGGCTTGCTGGAACGCTGGTATTCAGAACGCAAGGACATGCAGGCCAAGAAAAAAGCAGCAACAGATCCCAAGGACATTGCGTTCTGGGACAAGCGACAACTGGTCAAGAAGATTAACCTGAACAGCTTGTACGGTGCTATTTTGAATCCTGGCTGCAGATTCTTTGACAAACGCATAGGACAGAGCACCACACTCACAGGTCGTGCAATTGCTAGACACATGGATGCGTACATCAATGAATGTATCACAGGCAAATACGATCACGTGGGTGCAGCAGTTATCTATGGTGACACAGACTCATGTTATTTCAGTGCCTGGTCTGTGTTGAAAAAAGAAGTTGCAGAAGGTCGCATGGACTGGAGCAAGGAAACTTGTATTCAACTGTATGACTCAATTGCTGATCAAGTGAACGATTCGTTTCCAGGCTTTATGGAACAGGCATTCCATTGTCCAAGAAGCATGGGCGAACTGATCAAGTGTGGTCGTGAGATGGTGGCAGACCGCAGCCTGTTTATTACCAAGAAACGCTATGCTGTGAACATCATTGATCTTGAAGGCAATCGACTGGATGTGAACGGCAAGATTGGCAAGACCAAGGCCACCGGCCTGGATCTAAAACGTAGTGACACACCCAAGGTTATTCAGGAGTTCTTGTTGGAAATTCTAAACAAGATCCTGAGTGGTACACAACGTGACGACGTGATTGAACATATTCGCAAGTTCAAGTATGAATTCCGGGAACGGCCGGGCTGGGAGAAAGGCTCACCCAAGCGTGTGAACAACTTGACCAAGTATGGTGCTGCGGAAGCGGCACAAGGTCGAGCCAACATGCCCGGACATGTGAGAGCAGCCTTGAACTGGAACAACATGCGAAGAATGAACAGCGACAACTACAGCATGCAGATTGTGGACGGCATGAAGACCATTGTGTGCAAGCTCAAGTCAAATGCTCTGGGTTGGACATCAATTGGATATCCCACAGATGAACAACGCTTGCCTGCCTGGTTTACAGAACTGCCGTTTGATGATGGACTGATGGAAGCCACGGTTGTGGATCAAAAGATTGACAACCTGCTGGGAGTACTGGAATGGGATCTTGCATCTGCAACCAATACTGAAAATACATTTACAAGTTTGTTTTCGTTCGAATGAAACTAAGTGACCTTGTGGGATATCTAAATATTCTAGACACCCTAGGTGTTCAGGATGCTGCAATTGAAACTCTTGGAGAGCTGAAAAAGATTGTGCAGATTGTTGAAGACAGTGAGACACAGATACCTGATGCCCTGGCTAGTCTAGTTGAATCAAAGAGTCGTGCTGAGAGATATCTCAAACAGTTTGATCAAAATCTACAGCAACTTAGAGACAGTGTACAGGACTTGATTGTGCAACAAGAGACAGTGTACCTGGCCGACAGCACAGATCTATACCAAACCGGTCTAAAAAACGACACGCCCGATCATATCCTGTCAAGACGACTGTCCATAGAAACACTAACCAAATTGTTTTTGCAAAGTCGATTGCAACTATATGCCGACTGGCACTATCCGGGCATGGTGATTAGACCAGCACACAGTCCTGGTGTAGAGGATCTGGTTGCACTGGACCCCTTGTACTTTGTGGACACCAACACAGAACTGCTGGAGCCCATGCGATCACAGTTTACTGATGAGTATCAGAGGCGCCTGCGTTATTATGTGGTCAAGGAATACACTCATGATCCAATATTTTGGAATCTACCCAAGCAACAATTTGGATTTGTGTACTCATTTCATTACTTCAACTTCAAACCCTTGGAAATAGTCAAACAATACATGACCGAAGTGTTTGGACTATTGAGGCCGGGTGGAAGTTTTGTATTCAGCTACAACAACTGCGATCAACAAGGTGCAGTAAGTCTTGTGGAACATCACTTTTGTAGCTACACTCCTGGTAGACTGGTGCGTGAGCATGCACTGATACTTGGTTACGAAATCACCTACGAGCACAACAACAACGGCAGCACCAGTTGGATAGAACTAAAAAAACCGGGTGTGCTGGAAAGTATCAGGGGCGGGCAAGCCCTGGCAGGTATTTTTAGAAAAGAAGATATTGATGCTGTGCCACAGACAATAATTGATGCCACACCACCAGAATCAGTTGACAGATCAACAAAAGATATCTATAATGAACTAGAGCTAATAGCACTGGTTGAGATGGCAGCAATGTTGCCAGTAGACCTCAAGGATGCTACCACAAAGGGGCAACTCAACATTAAAAAAGTTCGCAGAGCAATATCTACCCAGATAGAAGCAATGGGATTGTCGGATGAAAAACTCCGAAGATTGATTATACGTTTTAACAAAAGGACCGAAACATGAAAGACTATTTACTAGATATTGTACAACACACATATGACCTGGGCTGCATTGATCTGATCAAGGTTACTGGCACCGATTCTGCCACCACTGTTGGTGGATTAGCCGAAGACAAATCAGTTATCATTGACGCACAGTTTGCCAGTCCAATGGCTGATTTCATTGGAACTTTTGGCATGCCCAATCTTGGCAAACTCAAGACATTGTTGAACTTGCAAGAATACAGAGAAGATGCCAAACTGGCAGTCACACGCAAGACCAATGGTGAACTGGATGGTATCACTTTTGAAAACAAGATAGGCGACTTTAAAAACAATTATCGGTTCATGGCCAGTGATATTGTGAATGACAAACTCAAGACACTGAAATTCAAAGGTGTAAACTGGCATGTTACTTTTGAACCCACTGTGGCTGCTATCCAACGCTTGCGAATGCAAGCGCAGGCCAATTCTGAAGAACCCAACTTTCAAGTCAAAACTGATGGCAATGATCTCAAGTTCTTCTTTGGTGATCATTCCACACACAGTGGTAACTTTGTGTTCCAGCACAACATTACTGGCACACTGAAGCATGCCTGGTTGTGGCCAGTTAGTCAGGTCATGAGCATTCTGAGCTTGACTGGAGACAAAACCATGCAGATATCTGATGATGGATGCATGCAAATCACAGTGAATTCTGGTCTTGCAGTATACAACTACATTTTGCCTGCACAGACCAAATGATACCACAACTGGTTGATCGCGGGTTTGGTTACGGTTCCGGGACATTGAGTCCGGAACTGTCACAATTTATTGTAAACATTCCCAAGAACGCCAGTAGTTATATGTTGGACTGGGCAAGACGCCATCAGTGGATGACCACAGTGGCAGACGATCACAGCGACACCATAACAGAAATGATTGTGATCTTGCGAGATCCACTGGATCGTTGGATAAGTGGAATAGTGCAATATCTAAACACCTATATACTTTCAGTACAAGGTCCCAATGGTCCTGTGTTTCCTGACGAACCATATTCGCTGTACAACTGGCCCATGGATGCAGTGCAATGGATAGACGCATACAATCAGACCACCGAGCGTTTGATATTTGATGTTGTCAATAGATTTGATGATCATGTGTGGCCACAGCATGAGTTTGTTGAGAACCTGTTGCCCGCTGTCAAGAGAAAATACTTCTTGTTGGATCACAATTTTGATGCAGCAATTGCAGACTATCTTGGATTTGCTCCCTATTCAGATCTAGACTCAAACTCAGCTGGCAACAATGCCAACATGCGACTGTTGCAAAAGTTCTTTGTTGATCGACTACAGCAACGTCCTGATCTTGCGCAGCGGGTGATCGAGGCGTATGCAAAAGATTATGAATTAATAGCCAGAACAAAACAATGACTCAAGATAATTTTACTGAAAAACAACTGGGTCCTGATGGACTAAGTCAATATGCTGTGTTCCTTCCGGCTATCTCTGGATTCTATGCAACATACATAGGCAAACAACGTGATCCGGTAAACGGTCCTTATGTTGCTCCGGGTCGTATGCCCAGTGGTATACCAGACATGGAACAAATGAACTGGCTCAACAGTAGCAAAGCCCTGTTTCCCTACAAGTGGAGCCTGTATTCCGGTGGGCATGCCAATCTAGATCTCAACAAACAGGACTGGTCCGAGGACATGGTTCGTAGTCGCGAGCCTGGCACGTTCATGCTGGGTGACTCAGGTGGGTTCCAGATTGCCAAGGGCCTGTGGGAAGGCGACTGGAAGGCCAACTCAGGCTGTGCCAAAGCACAAAAGAAGCGTGATGCTATTCTCAAATGGCTGGATGGTATCAGTGACTATGCAATGACCCTGGATATTCCTACCTGGGTTATCCATGACAAGAAAGCCAGTGACGCATGTGGCATCAAGACCTTGCCCGAAGCTGTGGCAGCAACCAAGTACAACAACGAGTACTTTATGAAAAATCGTCGGGGAAAACACAACGGCGGAACAAAAATCCTAAACGTGTTGCAGGGCGACAATCACACCAGTGCAGAATCTTGGTATCAAGAGATGAAGGACTATTGTGACCCTGTGAAATACCCAGACACACACTTTGATGGCTGGGCCATGGGCGGACAAAACATGTGCGACGTACACCTGATACTTCGCAGACTGGTGGCACTACGGCATGACAATCTGCTGCAATCAGGCACTCACGATTGGATGCACTTTCTGGGCACAAGCAAACTGGAGTGGGCAGTGTTGCTCACTGTGATTCAACGGGCCATAAGGAAGTATGTGAATCCAACCTTTACCATCAGCTTTGATTGTGCCAGTCCGTTCCTGGCCACTGCAAACGGTCAGGTGTATCACGAAATTGATCTAACACACAATGAAAAATGGAGTTATCGAATGAGCCCCATTGTGGATGACAAAAAATATTCCACAGACACACGCCCATATGGTCCAGCTGTGGTTGCAGAAAAATTTGTGGACCACTTTGATGAAAGCCCAATCAGTAGTCAGTTGCAACTGAAGGATATCTGTGTTTACAAACCGGGTGTTCGTAAAACAGATGCAGAATTGAATGGTGAAATATTTGATCCCAACAACATGACTCACTTTCATGTGCTGCCTGACCTAAACAAAATTGGTAAGAATGGCAAGACCAGTTGGGATAGTTTCTCATATGCCTTGCTCATGGGTCATAATGTTTGGACACATTTGGAATCAGTACAACGAGCCAATCAGACATTTGACGCAGGTGCTGAGTGGCCATACATGATGTGGAATGAAAGTGGCGACCATGCACGATTTGCGGACATTGTGGATGCAATTTTTGCTACCACTGATCGAGACGAGTCAGAAGCCATAATCGAACACTATTCCAAATACTGGATGGATATCATTGGCACACGTGGCTTCAAAGGCAAAAAGACCGTGAATGCCAACACAAAGTTTAATGCTCTTTTTGAAGTGGAAGAGGTTGACTTGACCACAGATGATGCAGTACAATTAAGTACAGCAGCACTAGATCAACTTGAAAACGAGCAGACAAAATGATTAGACAAGGTCACGACGAATCAGTAAAGTTTTTTACAGGCACAGAAGTAGAACATACTCCTGCATTTGGAATGCCCACATTGTTTGTGGTTGGTATTCAAGAGGCGGAATGGATTGCTTATCGCTTGAATGGACGGCGTCATATCTATTTTGGTGCTAATCAGAGTTTCCCCAATCCAGATGTGAATGATGCTGCTGCGTGGAAACCTTGGGAAGACATGATCCAAGGTTTTCTTGATCGCGACTATCTATGCACCCTGGACATAGATGTTCGCTGCGTGGAAGGCCTGCTAGAATCAGGATTGTGTGATTATCGCAACTTCATTCCCATGATCTCGGTCAAGATGCCTTACATACGGCAACTGGGCTACAATGCCACACTCAAACTAGACGACCGAGACTTTGACGCAACCAATCCCGGAGTATGGTGTCATAGTGTTCATGAATTACAAAATCGAGATCACTTCACTGACTGGTCTAAATATACCAAGGACAAAACATTATGAATCAACGAGAACAATCACTAGCAGAGACTCGCGGCAGAATCATGCAGCATGCCCGGCGACAAATTTGGGTCACATTCCAGAAAGAAGGAATCCATAAATATCCAGCTGCTGCCACAGATCCTGCCTTGGCCACTGGAGATGAATATGATGTATCGTTTCTTGCTAGTCCTCACCGCCACATCTTTCATTTCAGGGTGTGGGTCGATGTGTTCCATAATGACCGGGACATTGAGTTCATCCAGTTCAAACGGTGGCTCGAGAATCTGTATCGTGATGCCACTCTTAAGCTAGATTACAAAAGTTGCGAAATGATGGCAGATGATCTTTATGATCAGATTGCTACCCGATATCCAGATCGTTCAGTCTGGATTGATGTATCCGAGGATGGTGAGAACGGTGCATCAATACAGTACAATCTCACCCAACCCGTTCAATCACTTAAACTCTAAAAAGGAGCCATCATGGCCAAATTGTCTTTTAAACCCAATCCCCGTGTGACTGAGATCTTTGAAGATCTCGAAGCGTATCAGGAATTTTGTCAGGAATACGGATATCGCTACAACGAAAGCGATCTCTACAACTTCAAGAGCTATGCATGGCAACAGTTCAACAAGTGGCATCAAGGCAAGAATGCCAAGAACATGTGGTGGGAAGATGCTCGTAGACTGGCTGGATATCGTCCTGCATGAGTGCCTCGAGAGAAAAGGATTCTGCAGACTTTGATCTAGATCGCTTTATCCGCATGTTTGATGAAGCACTGACCAGTGAGGATCCGCGAGTGATTGATGCCTTGCGGGGCCTGCTGATGATTGTTGCACTAACAAGATCTGAATCCAAGCCCTCTATTGAGCGTGGTCCGTTGAGAAGATTGGTGAATGATGTTACCAATCTAAATAGAAGACTAGGCGCTGTTGAAAATCGTGTGTTGGCAGAAAGTTCCCAGGGTATCTCAGCAGACAAGTATCGTGACGGCCCAAAAACATTTGGACAAGTGGAAAGTAGACTTTATCCCAATGAGGTCTGGTTACAAGATCAGCAGGTACAGAAATTGAATCATATTAAAGGACTGGCAATCAAATGACCAAATGGCCGCTGGTCAGTATTTCCAATGATAATATCAGTTGGGTTGCTTTGGAAAATATTTTTACTGATCAGGAACTGGATGAAATTGTCATTCAAGGAAATAGAGTAAAAAAAACATCCGGTACTGTAGGTGGCTCAATTTTAGACTATCGTGTTTGTGATATTGCGTGGTTAAAGTCCAACGAGGTAGAATCAGATTTTGACTGGATATATGCCACTTTAACCGATGCTATTAAAAAAGTTAATAACGAGTATTTTCAATTTGACTTAACCCACCTAACTGCGTTACAATTCACAGTGTACGATGGAAAAAATAACAGCAATTATCAAAAACACATGGATCTTGGGAGATCGTTTCCTAATAGAAAGTTGAGTTTTAGTATTCAATTATCAGACGACAACGAGTACACTGGCGGAGATTTAAGATTTCACTACATCAAAACTCAGCCAGAGATTGCACCAAGAACTAGAGGAAAAATAATTTTCTTTCCAACCTGGACAGTTCACGATGTTACTACGGTGACCCAAGGCATACGATACAGTTTGGTGGGTTGGGTAAACGGTCCAAATTTTAAATAAACAGAGGCATATTTTATGAGAAAACTATACTACATGGGACTTGAAAGTTACAAAGCCCGTTACACTCTACAACTAACAGAATGGAATAGACGTGTGTTTGATCGTCGAGGACTGGATGTTGTGTATGTGCCAGGCATAACTATAGATAACACACAAGCCATCAGTGTCGGCCAAGTTCTGGACGCACATGGGCGCAGTTACTTTGGTATGAGCCAGATGATGAACTTGGTGCAACTCATGAAGAATGGTGAGGTCACACATGAAGACGTTATCTATTTTGAAGACATGTTTCAGCCAGGTATTGAATCACTTCCGTACATACTGGACCAGGTACCTGCTGAACTGCGGCCTCGCATTTATGTTCGTTGTCTCGCTCAGTCTATCGACCCTGATGATTTTGTTCACGTGTGGGGTATGGCTAAATGGATGGGACTTTATGAGCAAATGGTTAATGAGTTTGTAACTGGAGTACTTGCCACCAACGAGGAGATGGTCGCTCACATGCGTATTGCAGGGTGGCGTGCTCCTATCTACAACATCTCAGGACTAGCATTTGGCAAAGAAGAAGTGCAAGAACGTATAGGTGGTCCAGCAGGTATTCAGCCATTTGGTTCTCGACGCCATCGTGTGGTGTTTTCTGCAAGATGGGATCAGGAGAAGCAGCCGGATTTCTACATGGATTTAATTGAAGCGTACCATCGCCGTCATCCCTTGACTGCTGTGGAGTTTTGCATTTGCTCGGGCGGTGTGCTAAAGTCCAACAATGACTCCTACATGGCCAGAACCCATGAACTAGAATCTGCAGGCAAACTAACTATTCACCAGGACCTAGGCAAGAATGAATACTACAACATTGTCAATGACAGCCGTGTGGTGTTCAACTGTGCGCTACAAGACTGGGTATCAAACACAGTAAGCGAAGCAGACGCACTAGGATGCAATGTGTTGTATCCTGCTTATAGAAGTTTTCCTGAAACGTTTTCTAACGACCACGAAAGACTGTATGTGCCTTGGTCCATAGAAGATGCCTTGAACAAACTAGAAAAGTTGTTGTTAAAGCCACATGAAAACATGGGTCGGATCAGCGACTGGAACAACGGCACCGTTGATCGTGTGATTGACATTATCAACGGCACAGGAGAGCAATGGAATCGTGCAGGTAATAGATATCGGGATCATGCTGCCACAGCCAAGTATCACATAGCAAAGATTAAAGAATAACATGCAGATGGATTCCGTGAAATGGGTTCATGTCGAGGCTAGTTCAAGATGCAATGCATGGTGTCCAGCTTGCCCAAGAAACAATTACGGATTTGGTCTTGCGTCTGGACTGATTGAACAAGATCTAGAGCCAGGTATTTTTGAAAATATTGTTTCTCAGTTGCCAAATTTACATGGCGTACAATTGTGTGGAAATTTTGGTGACCCAATTGCATCTAGGTACCTTAATGAAATTATAGATATTTCAAAAAAATATGCTAAAAAAATACAGATCCACACCAATGGCGGATTAAGAAGCATCAGTTGGTGGAAAAAATTAGCTGCCAGACTAGAAAATGTCGAGCATGATGTTTGGTTTGGTATTGATGGATTAGCTGGTGTTCATGAGATATATCGGCAAGGAACAGATTTTAACAAAGTAATCAAGAACGCACAGTCGTTTATTGGCAACGGAGGATATGCAACTTGGCAATTTATTCCATACCTGCACAACGAGCATCAACTGATGGAATGTATGAAACTGAGCCAAACATTGAATTTTAAAAAATTTAAATTGGCAAAACTTTATCGAACTCAAACCACAGCAAAACATTACAAAACTGGAGAAGAGTTTGATCTATTGCCTACCATCAAATTTAGTTCAGTGATCAACATCGACTCAATTAAAAAAACAGTCAAGTCTGAAAATTGCATGCACTTGTCAATGCCAAGCATATATATTTCAGCCAATGGTATGTTAAGCAGATGCTGTTATTTTTCTGGCATTGATCAATATCAAACCCTAGACAAATTGTCAAACATATCTTTCAATTTAAGTGATAAAAAATGTATAAAGGCGTGTGGATAATATGAAACAAACAATTGTAGTTACTGGTGCCGCAGGCTACATCGGCGGTGAAATTGCTCTGCTGTTGAAAGATGCAGGACACACTGTGGTTGGCATTGATCGCAGACCCTTGCCATCACATCTTCGAGACGTCATGGACTTTGTGCAGGCAGACTTTGACAGCGACGAATCATATCGTAAGTTGATAGCCGTGCGGCCCACGGCCGTCATACACTGTGCAGGCACCAGCTTGGTTGGTCCTAGTGTTTTACACCCGTCTGAATACTACCACAACAACGTGACCAAGACTCTTAATCTGCTGAACATTGTTATGGCTGCAATCCCGCAAGCCAGATTCATCTTTAGTTCAAGTGCCGCGGTGTATGGTGATCCTGTGATAAATCCGTGTCACGAAGTTGACCCCAAAGAACCCATCAGTCCCTACGGTGAAAGCAAACTGATGGTGGAACAGATCCTGGCAAGTTATCATCGTGCATACGGCCTGGATTATGTGGCATTTCGATATTTCAATGCCTGTGGTGCAGACAGTCAAGGCCGCCACGGACAGGAGCCTGGCGCAACACACATCATTGCTCGAGTACTAGAAAGCATAGCTGATGGTAAAGAGTTCACACTCAATGGCATTAACTATGCCACGCCGGATGGCACTTGCGTTCGAGATTATGTGCATGTGGAAGACATTGCACGGGCACACAGACTGGCTCTGGACCCTCAAGTTTCTTCGGGTGTGTATAATCTAGGCACCAGCACCGGAATTAGCAATCAAGAAATTATCACACAAGCACAAGAAATCACTGGGCATGCTGTGGTCATGACCATTGGTGCAGCTAGACCAGGTGATCCACCTGTGCTGACTGCTAGTGCAGCCAAGATTGATGAGATTTCAGGTGGTGCATGGCGCAGGCATAATCTACATGACATGATATCGCATGCATGGGCATGGTATAATCGATAAATCGATAGCATGTTCAACAAGATACTTGAGTTTGAAACTGCACTGGCCGAATATACTGGTGCACCTTATGCAATCATGACTGATTGCTGTACCCATGCTATTGAACTGTGCTTGAGACATGATCAGCCACCATCAGTCACGTTCACACCCTACACCTATCTAAGTATTCCCATGCTGATGCACAAGCTGGGCATTGAATACACTTATCTAGATCATGCATGGCAACGTTGGACCACTGAGTATCAGTTTCACAACACCAGGATCTGGGATAGTGCTAGACACATGGAACGCAACATGTATCGTCCAGGACAGATGCAGTGTGTGAGTTTTGGTCACGGCAAACCCCTAAGCGTGGGTCGTGGTGGTGCTATCCTGTTGGATGACCCAGCAGCATACGAGATCATGATTCAGCAACGCTATGACGGTCGTGATCTTGCCATTGTACCTTGGCCTGCGCAACGAACATTTCGAGTCGGTTACCACTATAAACCCACCATAGAAGAAGCTGTGCAGGCTTTGACTGTGTTGCAAGGGTTTGAGCAAACACCACCCAACATGCCTCTGGTAGTTTATCCTGATTGCAGAGAAATTTCTATTACATCTTGACACTACGACCTAAATAGTGTATACTTAACAAACGCAATCCACTACGCTATCATCGGAGAATAAAAATGGACACAAGTAAAAATTTATCGCAAGTGATTCGCGATCGAATGAATGGAGACGGCAAAAGATTCTGGGCCGGAGATAACATTAGTGATTATCTTGAAGAAGACGACAAAGAAATCTTGATTCGAGAAGCCACAGTGGCATTTGAACAAGTGTTAGACACATTGTTGATTGATCGCAAAAACGATCCCAACAGCCAAGGCACAGCCCGACGCTTGGCCAAGATGTACTACAACGAAATAATGGCAGGAAGATATGAACCAGCACCAGACGCAACAGCATTTCCAAATGATTCGCAAGACCGTTACGAAGGTATGTTGGTGGTACGTAGTGAGTTGCGTTCTATGTGCAGTCATCATCATCAGCCCGTTAGTGGTGTCGCTTACATTGGCATCATCGCCGCACAAAAACTTATTGGTCTTAGCAAGTATACTCGTATTGCTCAGTGGTGTGCTCGTCGCGGGACTCTCCAGGAAGAACTTTGCAACGACATTGCCAGAGAAATAATGAAGGCCACCGACGCAGAAGATGTGGCAGTGTACATACAGGCTATTCATGGCTGCTGTGAAAATCGCGGCATCATGGCACACTCTAGTCTCACACAGACCACAGTATTAAAAGGTGCATTTAACACTGATCAAAGCACCAAGAAAGAGTTCTTTGACAACATCAAACTGCAACAGGAGTTTGCACCGCGATGAAACAGTACATTTCCAACCAGGCCCGCACTGTGTTTTTGCCCTGGGAACCGGGCATGATTGAATGGTTGCAGGCCAACTATCCCTACAGTAGATATCATGTGGTGGAGGTTGCATGACACAGTATGACACACTGGAGCATGCTGCCCGCATGGGTTCTGCACCCTGGACACAAACGGTTCCAGACCTGAGCGACTTTCACGTGGCAGTGTTTCGTGATCTGTTTCCAGTCACTCACGGTCACTTGTTGTTTGTGCCCAGATTCAATACCGTGGCAGTGATTCGAGACTGTTTTGAAGCTGCTATATTTGAAGGTAATCGAATGTTCAGAGCCGGTGAATGTGATGCATTCAACATAGGCATGAACTCGGGTACTGCTGCCGGACAAACAGTAATGTATCCACATGTGCATTTGATTCCAAGGCGAACTGGTGACTGTGCTGATCCTGTGGGTGGTGTACGGGCAGTAGTACATGGTCAAGCCAACTATCATTCTGGTGGTTATCAATTGCCGTCATAAGTACTGATCTAACAGCGGTCTTTGAGCATCATCCCGCTATACAAACTCTGCTGCCTATGCTATAATACACATAGGAGAAAATCATGGCAAAGAAATATTTTTCAACAAAAACATACAAGCAAATTGGACCTGTTGCTTATCGTCAGTGGCGTGCCCAAAGCCACTGCAATCTAATTCATGGTTATGCCATGAGCTTTCACTTTGAATTTGAAGCAGACACCCTGGATGCTAGAAACTGGGTTACAGACTTCGGCGGACTAAAGCCACTCAAGGCCAGTCTTGAAGAATGGTTTGACCACACCTTGCTGGTAGCACAGGATGATCCCATGCGTGAACACCTGCTGGAACTGGGCCGACTCAAATTGGCCAAGATCACAGAAGTTGAAAAAACCGGATGCGAAGGCATTGCTGACTTCCTGTACGAGTATGTGAACACAATCTTCTTGCCCAACTGCGGTAGCGAAGAAGCGGCTCGTGTCTGGTGCTGCAAGGTAGAAGTTCGCGAAACAGACTCTAACATGGCTGGTCGACAAGGACATCGTGAGGACAATGAGTTCCAGGACTGATGGATATCAGTGTATTATTGCCCACTAGAGGGCGGTCGGATGCTCTCATGAGCAGCATCGAAAGTCTACGCAGTCTTGCGGAAGATTTTGACACCATTGAAATCCTGTTTGGTATTGACAATGATGATGTTGTGGGCATGGAGAACATGCTGCACAACGTACTTCCCTGGATCGAGACTCACAAAATCAATCACAGGATAGTTGTGTTTGAACCATATGGTTATAATAATTTACATCGATATGTGAATGGCCTGGCCGAGAACAGCAAAGGCGCCTGGTTGTTTTTCTGGAACGACGATGCAGTAATGACCACTACAGGATGGGACGCACGTATACGTGAGCGAATTGGCGAGTTTAAACTGCTGAGTGTACACACGCACAATGAACACCCTTACAGCATTTTTCCTATCCTACCAAGAACCTGGTTTGAAATTCTAGGACACATTAGTCAACACAGCAGCAATGATGCGTATGTGAGCCAGATTGCTTATTATCTAGACATATTTGAACGCATTGAAGTGTATTGTGATCACAATCGTTACGATATAACTGGTATCAACAATGACGCAACCTATCAACAACGCCGTGTAATGGAAGGTGATCCTGGTCAACCCGGAGATCTAAATCATCCCGACATGATAAAATTACGTGGACATGATACTGCTACCCTGGCTACCTGGATGCAAGACCACGGCCATGACCTGACATTTTTTGTTGACGCCTGGGAGGGCAGGCAGGATCCCTGGGTCAAAATGCGAGCCAACGACATCAACAATCAAGTTGATGCCACAGCACGAAGAGTAAATACCACATGACAAAAAAGAAAATCAGCTTCGTTCAACCCAATTTTCAGCAAGGTCCCAAAGAGTTCAATGCCTACTATTTGCCTTATTCAGCCGGTGTAATCTTGAGTTATGCCCTGGCCAGCAAAAAAGTCAGTGCAGCATGGGAATTGGATCACTTGGTCTGGCGTAGAGAGCCAATTGAGGCCCTGGCCGCAAAACTCAGCACCAGTGATGTAGTGGCATTCTCAACTTATGTGTGGAATCACCGATACAACTACAGATTGGCACAAAGAGTCAAGGCCCTTAACCCCATGTGTTTGATTGTGTTTGGCGGTCCTGAGCCTGCTATCGAACATCCTGACTTGTTTGAAAAAGAGCCTTTCATGGATCTTGTGATCAAGATGGAAGGCGAAATGACTTTCCGACACATCCTAGAAGACCACGGATCTGATTACACACATATTCCTGGGCTCTTGATCAATTCTCCCACTGGCCTGATCAACACTGGAGATCCAAAACGTATCAATGATCTAGATGAGGTTCCTAGTCCATATCTAACAGGCATATTTGATCGCATGATGGCTGACAATCCTGATGTTATCTGGAATGCCACACTGGAAACGAACCGCGGCTGTCCATATCAATGCACATTCTGCGACTGGGGCAGTCTTACCTACAACAAGGTCAAGAAGTTTGAACTTGAACGTGTGTATGACGAACTGGACTGGATTGGCGAACACTGTGGATTTGTCACAATCACTGATGCCAACTTTGGTATGTTTGTAGAACGTGACAACATGATCGTGGACAAACTGATTGAAGTTCAAAAGCGTTGGGGCAAACTGGAAAGTTTCTCCATGACCTGGGCCAAGAATCAAAAGAACGAAGTAGTAGATATTGTGAAGAAACTGATCAACGAGAGTCCCAACTTTGGACAAGGTCTCACTGTCAGTGTACAGAGCATGGACAATGACGTGCTGGAAAATATCAAACGTAGAAATCTTGATCAGCACAAGATTGATGAGATCTTTGCGTTATGTGACAAAAACAATATTCCTGTGTACACAGAACTGATTCTGGGCCTGCCTGGCGAAACAGTGGAGTCCTGGAAAGAAGCATTCTGGAAGATCTTCCGAGCAGGCAATCACGGTGGTATCAACATCCTACAATGTCAGCTGTTGGAAAATGCAGAGATGAACCTGTTGCAGAAAAAACTCTACAAGCTGGAATCAGTGCCGGTGTATGACTACATGAGTGGCAGCTATGGTGATGTTGATCTTAATGAAAGCATTGACGTGGTGGTAAGCACCAAGACCATACCACGAGAAACCATGTTGGATACTCTGGTGTGGTCAAGTTTTATCCAGACCTTTCACATCAACGGACTGTCAACCTACATTGCCAGATATCTGGCCAAGCATCAAGATATTGATTACTCCGAGTTCTACGAAGACCTGTATGCATGGGTACAAAAAGATCTTTGGTTTCAGTTGCAATTTATTGAGACACGCAGTTATTTTGAAAACTGGATGACCAAGGGTCGTATTGATCATCCTAGAATTGGCAACATTGAAGTGTTTGGCTGGAACCTCATGCACCGAACCACCTTGTACATGGTCAAAGACAAAATGATCAACTATGTGTTTGAATCACTTGACAAATTCCTGAGTAACCACTATAATATAGATTCACAAGTGAAACGCCAATTGTTGCAGTTTCAAAGGAACTATGTGATTGACTATAGAGATTTGAAATCTCTACCAATTACACAGGAATTTGATTATGACTTCTTGGGATATATCTTGGACAATACTGAATTGGAAAATAGCACTGTTTATCAATTTGCTACCACAGAATCACCAAGCATGAGCGAAGATCGATTTTTAGAGAACATGTACTTTGGGCGAAAACGCAATTTTGGAAAAACCACTATCACATACGCAACAACATGAGTTTACTTGAACAAAATCCCAACATAGATATCAGTGTACTGTTACCAGTTCGCGAACGGCCGGGTCCCATGGAAGATTGTCTGCGCACACTAATCGACAACGCATCAGCACCAGAACGAATTGAAGTGCTGATTGCGTTTGACGATGATGACACAGATACCATTGAGTATTTTGTTGATGTGGTTGCTCCGTATTTGGACAGCAAAAAAGTCACATATACTGCCATGCAATTCAAACGGCTGGGCTACATCAGACTCAATGAATATCTCAACAAGCTGGCTGAAAATAGTCAAGGCGCATGGATGTTCTTCTGGAATGACGATGCAGTAATGACCACTGCCGGTTGGGATGACGTCATACGCTCTCACAATGATCAGTTTGCCTTGCTCAGAGCTGAGACCAATCATGAACATCCATATGCTATATTTCCCATCCTGCCACGCAAGTGGGTAGAAATTACAGGACACCTGTCTCCTCATCAAATCAATGATGCATGGACTAGCCAGATTGGATGGATGTTGGATATTGTGGTCACTATACCTGTGATGATCGAACATCAACGCTATGACCTAACTGGTATGAATGGCGATGACGTTTTCAAGAATCGTCCTATGCTGGAAGGTAATCCCAACAACCCCAGAGACTTCAATCATGTTACATGGCGTAAACGTCGCATGCAAGAAGCCATGATGATTGGCAACTATCTAGCACCACTTGGCTACGATCTAACCCACTTCAGACTGGGCCTAGATAACAAAATAGATATATGGGAAAAGATGGCAGCCCTGGACAAAAAAGGCCTGATGAAACAATGGAAGATACACGAACTTGACCACTGAACTAATAGACAAAATCAAGCAGTACTGGAATGCACAGCCCTGCAACATCAAGCACAGTTTGAGTGTGCCTGGTACAGAACAGTACTGGAATGAAGTTACTGAACGTAGATTTTTTGTAGAGCCGCATCTGCGTGACTTTGCTGGTTTTCACTTGTGGCGTGGCAAACGTGTGCTGGAAATAGGATCCGGTATTGGATCTGATGCTGTGGAATTTGCACGCCATGGTGCTGACTACGTGGGCATTGATCTTTCTGCAGAATCTGTGGCCATGAGTCGTCAACGATTTGACCTGTTTGATCTAGCTGGAGAGTTCCATGTGATGGATGCTGCTGATAGTGCAGCCGTGGCCAGTCTGGGACAGTTTGATCTGGTGTACTCATGTGGTGTATTGCATCACTATCCTGATATGACTGCATGCTTGGACAATATTCATAATGCATTGAAGCCCAATGGTGAATTCCGTATGCTGGTGTATGCAAAAAATTCCTGGAAGTATGCCATGATCCAAAAGGGTCTGGACCAATTTGAAGCACAATCCGATTGCCCATATGCCAAAGCCTACAGCCGAGAAGAAATTTACGATCTACTACAAGGACAATTTGAGGTCCTAAGGATTAGACAAGATCATAATTTCATGTATAATGTACCCAAGTACCGTCAAGGCGAGTACGAACTAGAACCTTGGTTTGCTGCCATGCCCGAAGACATGCGAGCAGCAGTCAAAGAATATCTAGGATGGCATTTGTTGATTAAAGCACGGAAAATATGAGCAAACTAAAAATAGCAGAGCTGTTTTACAGCATACAAGGTGAAGGACGTTACATGGGGGTGCCCAGTGTGTTCTTGAGAACATTTGGATGCAACTTTAAATGTGCGGGCTTTGGAATGCCGCAGGGCAAATCCAGCCAAGAGGTTGAAGCAATTGCCGCACGTATCACAGAATTCAAAGATTACACTGAGCTTCCACTTGTCAGCACAGGCTGTGACAGCTACGCCAGCTGGGATCCGCGATTTAAAGATCTAAGTCCAATGCTTGAAAGCAATGCTATTGTAAATCGCATTATGGAAATACTTCCGCAAAAGCGTTGGGAAGATGAGCATCTGGTTATCACAGGTGGTGAGCCCTTGCTGGGATGGCAACGTGCTTATCCAGACCTGCTGTCACATGCTAGTATGAATAGACTCAAAGAGATCACATTCGAGACAAACGGTACTCAAAAACTTGATTCCAAATTTAAAGAATATTTGACAGACTGGACCCTAGGTAGCGACGAAAGAGAAATTACATTCAGTGTCAGTGCCAAACTCAGCTGCTCTGGTGAATCAAGACATGAAGCTATTCAGCCAGAGATTGTGTGCGAGTACCAAGACTTTGGCAACACATATCTCAAACTGGTAATTGCCACAGAGCAAGATGCCGAAGAAGCATTGGAAACAGTCGACATCTATCGTGCAGCCGGATTTACAGGACATGTTTATCTAATGCCAGTAGGTGGTGTGGAAAGTGTGTATGCTTTGAACAACCGTGCTGTGGCAAACTTTGCCATGAAGAACGGATTGCGTTATAGTGATCGGCTGCAGGTGCCCTTGTTCAAGAACGAATGGGGCACTTGATGCCAGAGGCAAGTGTGACACAGAAATCTCGATCTCAAGATTGGGGACTTGGTCGAATCAGAAACTGGAAACTAGTTCTGTGCATTTTACCTAAAATTTGTTTCTTGACTGGTCGTCGACTCTGGGGCAAGCGGTGTTACAAGGGCACCCGAATGATCACAGGACCTGGCGAGCCTGTTATTGAAAATTACTACATAGACAAGTTTGAATTCTTGATCTGGCAACTAAAAGGAAATCGTTATGGGACTGTTTGATAAATTTTTCAAGCCAAAAAAGGCAGCTGAGGCACCGGTGGCACCCGCTCCGCCCAAACCCAAGGCACCGGTCAAGAGTGCTAAACAACTGGCAACCGAAAGCAATGAGCCATATGTGAACATCTTGAGCCTGGACGTGGATCTTGACAATCTGCATCAGGGTGCGTTTGAACTGGACTGGAACGAAATCTTTGTGGCACGACTGGTCAAAGCCGGCTACATGATCAAGAAGGACGACACCGACGCTGAGATTGTGGATCGTTGGTTCCAGAATGTGTGCCGACATGTTGTGATGGAAACCTGGGAACAGGAAGAAGCCATAAACAAATCAGGTGTGTGGGTACGCAGTACCAGTATTGGTGACGGTCGTTCTGAAGTATCGTGATTCTCTACGTCAACGGTGACAGTCATGCTGCTGCCGCTGAAGCAGCAGTCCCACATGCCTGGGCACAGGATGACAGCATGTACTGGGGTCTAGGACAGCAGCCGCACCCTGACAACGAACGTGCGAGCTTTGGCTGCGAATTGGCCAACTGGCTACGAGCAATACTGTATCTTGATGCACAAGCAGGTGGATCCAACTCACGCATCATGCGAACCACCCGAGACTGGATCAAACAAAACAAACAAGACGTATCAGACCTGTTTGTGCTGATTCAATGGAGCACATGGGAACGGCAAGAATGGTGGCATGATAATACCTGGTGGCAGGTCAACGCCAGCGGCACGGATCAAGTGCCTGCGGAATTACAAGATCGATATCGGCAGTTTGTGACTGCGATAGACTGGACCAAGTGCAGTGAACAAGCACACGAAGACATTTGGCAATTTCATTGTGAACTTGAACAGCAGGGTGTGCGGCACTTGATGTTCAACGGTAACAGTCATTTTGGCAGTATCACACAGCAGCAGGACTGGAAAGCCACTTACATGAGCCCATACAGTGCTGATCAAACCTATGACTCGGTGCTCCGCCGTCGAGGATTTTGCACAGTAAATGCAGATAGTTGGCATTTTGGACAAGATGCCCATTGCTTTTGGGCGGAACATGTGTTACAATACATCAAAGATAACCAACTACTGGGCCCTGATGAAATACCTTCTTATTGACACAAGCAACATGTTCTTTCGAGCACGGCATCAGGCACACCGTGCTGCGGACTCCTGGACCAAACTGGGCTTTGCACTATACTTGACCTTGATGAGTGCCAACAAGGTTGTGCGGCGGTTCCAAGCAGACCATGTGATCTTCTGTTTAGAAGGGCGCAGCTGGCGTAAAGATCACTACAAGCCCTACAAGGCCAATCGTGCTGTGGCTCGTGCTGCCATGAATGATGAACAGGCCGAAGAAGACAAACTGTTCTGGGAAACCTATGATGAGCTGACCAAATATCTCAGCAACCGGACCAATTGCAGTGTGATACGTGAGCCCCAGGCCGAAGCGGATGACATCATTGCACGATGGATTGCCCTACACCCCCAAGACGAACACATAGTGGTCAGTTCAGACACAGATTTTGTGCAGCTGATTGCACCCAATGTCAAACAGTACAATGGTATCACTGATGAGCTGATTACCTTGGATGGCATCTTTGATGTCAAGGGTCAACTGATCAAGGACAAAAAGACCAAGTTGCCCAAGACTGTGCCTGATCCTGCTTGGTTGTTGTTTGAAAAATGCATGCGTGGCGATACCAGTGACAATGTGTTCTCAGCGTATCCTGGTGTGCGAACCAAGGGCACCAAGAACAAGGTTGGACTAGAAGAAGCATTTGGCGACATGGGCAAGAAAGGCTATGCCTGGAACAATCTCATGTTGCAGCGTTGGACAGACCACAATGGTGAGGAACATCGTGTGCTGGATGATTACGAACGCAACCGCGCCTTGATTGACCTCACCGCACAGCCACAAGAGATCAAGGACCTGGTAGATGCTGCCATACGTGCTCAAGTGAGTCACAAGGACGTGGGTCAAGTGGGCAGTCACTTTTTGAGATTCTGTGGCAAGTATGAATTGGTCAAATGCAGCGACTCAGCAGACAGCTTTGGACGCTGGTTGAATGAAACCTATAAAGGAGTATTGAATGAACATAGTAGCTAAACCCATAGTCAAAGATCAGTTTTGGATTTTGAAACAGGACGATCGCAAGGTCGGCAACATTGAAGCCACTGATGATGGCTTTGCAGTCAAAATCAACAACAAGATTACGCCATTCAAGACCATGGCCATGATCCGTAAACAAGGCGATATCGAATTTGCTGCGGTAGGCAATCGACCGTCAAAGGAGCCTGCCAGTTATCAGGTGCAGGGTTATCCATCTGGTTCACGAGTGTACAACCCTATCTGGGATGTGCAACACAAGTTGCCCCTGTACACCAAGAATAAAAAATCCAGATCCTGGTATGCTGCTGGCTGGTATCAGGTCAAACAACGCAGAACATGGACTATTGAGCAGAGTCCCAAACTTATTACCTTGCAGCGTTATCAATATCAAGGTCCATTTTACACCAAAGAAGAAGCCAATGTCAAACCTCTTCCGTGATCAGGAAAAATTCATGCGGGCCTGCGACCAAACGGTTGCACAACACAACATGGCACAGTTCATGTTGTATAGAAATCTGATTGAGGAAGAATGCAAAGAACTGGCGCAGGCATGCGAAACAGATGATGCAGTAGAAACACTAGATGCCCTGATTGATATCTTGGTTGTGACCATTGGTGCTATTCACTCTATGGGTGCTGACGGTGAAGGTGCCTGGAAAGAGGTCATGGCCACAAACTTTGCCAAGATTGGTGAAGATGGCAAGGTGCGCAAGCGTGAAGATGGCAAGGTGCTCAAACCACAAGGCTGGGTCGCACCTGACCTCAAACCGTTCCTAGAGCGAAAAGGCGCATTCAACAAGTTCTCCTGATGAGCATACATATAAATCGATTTGTTGATTCAGTCAAAGCACACGAGTCTCGCGGGCAAAAGGACTTTGTCATGAGCCTGCGAGATGCCAAAGACCTGCACAGTGACATAACCAAAATGCTACTGGCAGTCACTGAACTGCAACGCCGACTGCTGGACACAAACAATTCACAGATCGTCAACGTGGAACTCTCGGGCAAAGACTTTTAAACTACATACATTTCTGATAAATAAATGTAGGAGTATTACTGCATGAGTCGCCCAAAGCCAAAGGTGTTGATAGAAAACACCAACAAACAAACTTACAAATCTGAGCAAGTGTTGGCCAGCGAAGGTATCTGGGCAGTATTTTTTGACAACCTACCCATCAACCTAAAGACTTCTAATCTGCTGACTCAGTATCCCGGACCCAAGTACAAAAAGGTTTCGTTTTCGAACAGAGGACATGCAATTAATCTTGCACGAAAATTGAATGTTCAATTTCGAACTACAAAGTTTACGGTTATTCTGTTGTCTGGCGGAACCCAGGTATATCCTTAACCCTACAATTTTCACCGTGCCACCTGGCAAACATAGCAACCGTAACATTCTTGCCGCAGTATTGACAAGTTTTTCTAGGATGCTGTATACCCGTCTTAGCCAGGCTCATTTTTTCTTTGGTTTCTGCTGAACGTGTTAAATGTAAAGATAACATTGTTGCAGAAGTTTTTTCTTTTGTAACTTGACTAGGTTGCCGCAATTTATACAGATGCTCGATAAATCCCAACTCACCCAACAAATCTTACAAGGCTTGCCGCCAGACGATTGTCCTGCGTTTGACGAAGCATTTGCCGCCTGGTGGATGGATTCTCGCGACAGGGGCGGCATGCGACTGACCACAGCAGGTTATCAGGCCATGGCCACAATTGATATTGCGGCGTATGTGTTTGATATTCCACCAAGTATGCCTATGCTGCCCAGACATCTGCTGCTGATGGATCGAAAGCTAGATTGCCCTTATTATCTCAAGACAGGAAAGAAACCGCAGATCACCTTGTTTGGCAGCGAGCAGGCCTTGATGCTGACCATGTACGGGGATTTGAACAGATTCATGCGGTATCTGGAACGCACCTAGCGGTTGACCTTTATTGCCCAAAATGCTATAATACGAGCATGAACACAAAAACACAGCACAGTGTGAAGGCAAAAATTCATGTTACTTGGCAGGACAATCACAAGTATTTTCATGGAAAGTTACCCACAAGGCGTTGGGGATTTTGTGAAATTGCAAGGACTGTGATCATTGAGCCTGATCCGCATGACGTTTATGACAGCGGAAATTACGGCCATATCCTGGTTGGGGGCAAAAAAGTTTGTGTTGTCAACGGCTGCGGAAGTGAAATTTTGTTCGAAATCCGTTGAATAATTCGGTTGACCATTATTCGCCGAAATGCTATAATACACGTATGGAAGCAAAAAACACACCCCGTAAAAAGCGAACAGATCGTACACATGCAATCTACATGCTGCAATCTGGTGCTGATTTCTACATTGGCGTCACTGCCAAGACTGCCGGCACAGTGAACCGAAGTGTGCAGACTCGTTTCAACAAGCACGTTTATCGCAGCAGAACTGAAGACAAGAGCTGGGCACTGTATGAGTGCATGCGTGAGCGCGGTGCAGACAGTTTCACAGTGGTGATCGTGGACGTGGTGCGCGGCAAGAGTGCTGCGCATACACTAGAGCGTGAGCTCATACGTGAGCACAAACCCAACTTGAACAGCGATGTTCGTGGGTGCTGATCGGGTTGACCCTTATTCACCCTAATGTTATAATACACACATACACAGCAACAAGGAGCCCAAAATGATCAAACAATTTGTCCAAGTTAGTGCCCACAAAGACAGCAATAATTTTGCACATTGTAGCAATCTGAGTCTGATGGCTGATCGCGATATGAGTGCCACACAGGCCCTGCATTACTTGCAGGACATGGCAGATCAGTATGCGCTGAATGGATATGCTATTGAATGGATCCGTGAGGACTGGGATGCGGCCTACGAAGAAATGTACGGCGAACTGTTTGAGTCCTGTGTTGCACTAAACTAAAACAGGAGAATTGAAATGAACGAACAATTTATGAAACTATTGGACCAGGCTCGTGAATTGGCCAATGAAGTGTTTGATTATGACGGCTCAGATTACGCTGAGATTGTTCAAGAAAAATTTGCCGAACTGATTGTGCAGAAATGTGCAGTACAATGCAATCACAATGATGACATGGATCGTATTCTAGAACATTTCGGAGTTGAACAATGAAAAAAGCTGTTGCGTTATTGATGTGTGGTTTGCTGTGTGTGGGTGCACCGGCCCAGACCTGGGATTTTAACAATTCTGGCAGCAGAATATTTGACATGAGCAAGAACCAAACAGAAAAGACCGTTGTGACTGTGCGATACGTTCCTGCAGCCAAACTACTGGAGGCATGCAATGCACAAAGTCGTGAGTTTGGATACAACGGTTTTCCGGGCGGTGCCCTGGCCTGCTCCTGGAATTGGCCTGATCGCTGCTACATAATCCTGCCGGAAAAGGTAGACATGCGAACAGTAGGCCATGAGTTCTTGCATTGCCTACAAGGCCAGTGGCACCAATAATCATGTGGGTGCTGTTGGTCATAACCATCATGGCAGGAGGGGAACAGCCTGCCCAATTTAGCAGTGCCATCTACGCTGCTCAGGCCGCTTGTGAACGGGCCAAAAT
>Ga0114962_10000392_pt1 | contig 39001 bp, 57 predicted proteins | sample C_130820_MF_Meta_FD_87017 | JGI IMG/M metagenome (GOLD analysis project Ga0114962, IMG submission 87017) | Freshwater microbial communities from Lake Croche, Canada to study carbon cycling - C_130820_MF_MetaG | ecosystem: Environmental > Aquatic > Freshwater > Lake | place: Lake Croche, Canada...
AGAGCAGTTGTTAATGATAGCCCAGTGTCTTTCTATGCACAAGCTATTTCCAGAACCGCTAAAAAATAACTCTTATAAATAAATCATTACCAACTAACTAAACCAAGAAGGGGATAGAGAAAATGTACCTTAACGAAGAAATTCAAACAAAATGGGCTCCAGTGTTAAATCACGAAGACCTAAGTCCTATCAAAGATACGCACAAGCGTAGCGTTATCGCTACTCTGTTGGAAAACACAGAGCGCGAATTGATGACAGCAAGCAGCCAAGCTTACGGTAGCCAAAGCCTGATGGAATCTCCAGTTCCTATCAATGCTGGTGTTTCCGGTGGCGCTGGTAACATTGCAACTTTCGATCCAGTTCTAATCAGCTTGGTTCGTCGTGCAATGCCTAACCTGATTGCATATGACATCTGCGGCGTACAACCAATGACTGGCCCAACAGGCTTGATCTTTGCAATGCGTTCACAGTATGGCAATACAACATCTGCAAACGTTGCTGAAACCTTCTACAACGAAGTTAACACAGCATTTGGTACAGTTGTTACTGGTAACTCGTCTGTTGCTGGTCAAGGTCAAGTTGGTACCATTCCTGGTACAACTGGTCAAACCATTAACTTGGCTTCTACCAACACATACAACTATGCACAAGCAATGTCGACAGCACAGGCTGAAGCATTGGGTACTACGAGCAACACAGCATTCCCACAAATGGGTTTCACAATTGAGAAAGTTACTGTAACTGCTCAATCACGTGCTCTGAAAGCTGAATACACAATGGAACTGGCACAGGACTTGAAAGCAATCCATGGTCTGGATGCTGAAACAGAACTGTCCAACATTCTGACTGGTGAGATTCTTGCTGAGATCAACCGTGAAGTTGTTCGTACAATTAACGTAACAGCAGCTCAAGGTTGCTCTACAGGTACTACAACCGCTGGCGTGTTTGACTTAGACGTTGACGCAAACGGTCGTTGGTCTGTTGAGAAATTCAAGGGTCTAATGTTCCAAATCGAACGTGAAGCTAACCAAATTGCAAAAGACACACGTCGTGGTAAAGGTAACATCATCATCTGTTCTTCAGACGTAGCGTCTGCATTGCAAATGGCTGGTGTTCTTGACTACACTCCTGCTCTGAATAGCAACAACCTGCAAGTTGACGATACAGGTAACACTTTTGCTGGTGTTCTGAATGGTCGTATGAAGGTTTATATCGATCCGTACACCACAGGCAACTACATGGTTGTTGGTTACAAAGGTTCGAGCGCATTTGACGCTGGTCTGTTCTACTGCCCATACGTTCCTCTGCAAATGGTTCGTGCTGTTGATCAAGACAGCTTCGCACCAAAGATCGGCTTCAAAACCCGTTACGGCATGGTAGCAAATCCGTTTGCTCAAGGTCTGACACGTGGTGCTGGTGCTCTGGTTAAAGATAGCAACGTGTACTACCGTCGTACTATCGTTAGCAACCTGCTGTAATAATAATAATAAGACAGTGGCTTTAAAAGGGGACTTCGGTCCCCTTTTTTTATGGATAAATAGTCCAAAGGAGTTATTATGAGCGTACTAGACAATCAGCCGTTAGATCAAAGTTTCTTATCACCTCTTGGGTTTAAACTTCAAATTAAGAAGACACCTCATGTGAATTACTTTATTCAAAAAGTAACTGTTCCCGGGGTAACGCTTGGTACAGCTGATATTGACAGTCCGTTCACAAAAATTCCTTTTCCAGGAACAAAGCTAACTTTTGGTAATCTCCAAGTTACTTTTAAAGTTGATGAGAACATGAAGAACTACCTTGAAATATATTCGTGGTTAAGAGATGTTGGTTTTCCTGATAACTTTGCACAATATAGCAACATTGCTGGTCAATCTATTACTTCTGGTGCTGGTGTTTATTCGGATATTAATTTAATTGTTCTTTCAAGCGCTATGAACCCAAACATTGAATTTACGTTTTTTGATTGTTTCCCTGTTGACCTTTCTGCTCTAGAGTTTGATAGTACGTCTGCTGACGTTGACTATTTAACTGCTACTGTTACTTTTGCTAATAGAAGATTTGATGTAAAAGCATTGGTGTAACCTACAACCTATATTATGAAACTTGAAGACATTTGGGACCTCTGGGAAGCAGACGGTCATATGGACATGACAGAGCTAAGCGCTGAAAGTCTAAAGATACCTCTACTACACCACAAGTACTATAGGCTGTATATACAAGAGGGGCTCACGTTTAGGAAGTATGAGCAAGAATACAAGACTCTATACAAATTAAAGCATCAATACTACACGGGTGTGCTTGATAAAGCTACGCTCGAAGAGCGTGGTTGGGTACCCAATCCATTAAAGATTCTTAGACAGGATATGCCAGTATATATGGAAAGCGATCCTGATATCCAGCTAATTCAAGCAAAGATAGATATACAAAAGCAGAAAGTATCCTTCCTGGAGTCTGCTATTAAAACTATTGTCAATCGTGGTTTCTTAATAAAGAATGTAATTGATTGGGAAAGATTCAAGAGTGGTGCATGACAGAGATAATCCGTGTAACAAAGTTTAACGACGTACATATTAAGTTACATTGCGATAGTGGTGTAGCACAAGAAATAGGCGAGTATTTCACATTAATGTTCCGGGCGCTAAGTTTTCACCCGCATACAAAAACAAAATGTGGGATGGAAAAATTCGTTTGTTTCATTTGATGCGTCAAACTTTGTACATGGGATTGCTGGATAGTGTACACAAATTTGCAAAGGAAAGAGGTTATGAGATTGAGTATGATAATCCAAACAACTTTGCAGAAACAGAATTCTCTGTAACTGAAGCTGAGACATTTATAAAGTCACTTAACTTACCACACCAGATACGTGACTATCAATTAGAAGCTTTTATACATGCGGTAAGAAAAAGAAGAACGTTGCTTTTATCACCAACAGCATCTGGTAAGTCATTAATCATTTTTTTACTATCGGCTTTGTTTGTCAAGAAAAAAGTTCTTATTGTTGTTCCAACTTTAGGACTTGTTCACCAAATGGCATCGGACTTTGTAAGTTATGGATGTCCCGACAACCTAATACATAAAATATATGCTGGTCAAGATAAAGATACCAATGCAAACATTGTTGTAACAACATGGCAGAGTGTCTATGAGCTGCCTAAAAAATGGTTTGACCAATTTGGTGTTGTTATTGGTGATGAGGCCCATCAATTTAAAGCTAAGAGTCTTGTTGATATTATGGAAAAGTTGGTTAACTGTAAGTATCGATTTGGCTTTACAGGCACACTGGATGGTACGCTAACTAACAAGCTTGTTTTGGAAGGTTTGTTTGGCGCTGTTAAACAAGTAACAACAACTGCTAAGTTAATGGAAAACAAGACAGTAGCGGATCTAAAGATTAAAGCACTGGTGCTTAGTTATGACGATGATATGAGATCGTTCTTTGCTAAAGCAAAACCTAAATATCAAGACGAGATTACATATATAACAACCAATAATGCTCGTAATAAATTCTTAGTAAATCTTGTAAGTTCATTAAAAAACAATACATTACTGTTGTTTAATTTTGTTGATCATGGTAAAATGCTTGAGAAGTATATAAAAGAGCAAAATCCTGATAAGGATGTGTTTCTTGTATATGGATTAGTTGAGGGTGAAGAGCGTGAAGCAGTAAGAAAGTATGTTGAGGATCATAACGGCGTTATTGTTATTGCTTCATATAAAACATTCTCAACAGGGGTCAACATACAGAATCTGCATAATGTTGTGTTTGGTTCGCCTAGCAAATCTCGAATAAGAGTGCTACAATCAATAGGTAGGGGTTTAAGAACAAACGAACACAAACTAGATGCTGTGCTTTACGATGTGGCTGACGATTTATCGTGGAAGTCTTTTAAGAATCATACAATCGGACATTTTGCAGAGCGTATACAAATGTACAATCAAGAAAAGTTTGATTATAAAATTTACACAATTAAGTTAAAGGGATCAACATGACAAGCATTCTAAAACTTAGTAATGGGTTAGAAGTTGTAGGGACAATAGAGGTAGAAAATGATTACAACGTGGTAGTTAATAAACCACTACAGATTAATTATAGATATTTTCAAGGCTCTATACCTTCTGTATCATTTGTTAGGTATATTATGTTTGCTCGATCTGATGTAGTTGGTTTTTGTACACGAGATATTATGAGCATTGTAGATGCGAGAGAATCTTTTGCTGCATATTATGCAAATGTTGTTGATCAATATTATGGGGATCTTGAAAAGGTGATAGACAAAGAACTAGACAACATTACTGTATCTCCTTCAGAAAAAGGATTCCATGAAAGCATACTTGAATCAATGTCGGTGGAAGGTGCAACGGTAAACTAATATGGCAACTCATTATGTAGACAACAAACATCTGTTTGCTGTAATTGTAGAATACAAAGCATTGGTAGCAGAAGCAAAAGCTAATGATAAACCAAAACCAATAATTCCTAACTATGTTGGTGAATGTATTCTTTTAATAGCAAAACGATTATCAACAAAACCAAACTTTGTTAATTATTCTTACCGCGATGAAATGATTAGTGACGGGATAGAAAATTGCATTAGTTATTTTGATAATTTTGATCCTGATAAATCAAACAATCCTTTTGCATATTTTACACAGATTATATACTTTGCCTTTTTACGTAGGATACAGAAAGAAAAGAAGCAGACATACATTAAACATAAGACAGCAGAGAACAGTATGTTGTTTAATGAGTTAGTTGAGCAGGGTGAGGATGGTGAAATGATTTTTAACCCTCAAGACTTCGATGCTGAAAATGTTTCTGATTTTGTAAAAGCGTTTGAGATTAACATAGACAAAAAGAAAGTCAAACGTAAAAAGGGACTTGATAATTTTATTGAGGAAGATGTCATACAACAGGATATTTTATGAACCATAAAGAAGAATTTAACAAACAAATTGATATGTCACATTCATATCAGCACAATGTTTATGTCAAAACAATGACTTTTAAACAAAGTGGTCTAACATACTGTGGTCATCATCACACATATGATCATGTCACACTTGTTGCATCGGGTAAAGTCCGGGTGAAATTTGAGGCCGTTCTTGAAGGTGATTTGCCTGAAGAAGAAATGGAATATATAGGATCTTCAATGTTTGTTACAAGAAGTTATCGCAAACATGAAATCACTGCTTTAGAAGATAATACTGTTGTTTGTTGCATACATGCAATCCGTAATGTAGAAGGAGAAATTATTGTGTACGATGTACCATCGCACATTGACGATGCAAAAGAAAAACTTGCCCTTATGGCATATGACATGACGCCAGAAGAAAAATTAAAAAGTATTCTTAGAGCAGAAGAAGAAGGAACCCTTCAACCAGGAAACGCTGATCTTTTAATATGAAAAGACTAGTTAATTACATTGAGGAACACAAATGCTAGTGGCTCTTTTAGGCGACACACATATAGGTGCAAGAAACGATAGCCCTTCTTTCCATAAGTTTTTTGCTAAGTTTTATGATAATGTATTCTTTCCATATCTTGAAGCAAACAATATTACTGGTGTAATTCAATTGGGTGATGTGTTTGATAGACGTAAATATATTAATTTCAATTCGTTACACCAAGGTCGTAAATATTTGTTTGAGCCATTAAACAAATACCACACATGGATGTTGGTAGGTAATCACGATACGTATTATAAAAATACGAATGATGTTAATTCACCTTGTATGCTGCTCAAAGAATATAAAAACATCAGCCCAATAAAAAGCGTGTATGAGACATCAATCGGGGGTGTTCCTTTCCTGCTTATGCCGTGGATATGTGATGAAAATTATGAAGAATCAATGAAAGCTCTTCAACAAACAAATGCAACACACATTGTCGGTCATTTTGAGATTGATGGATTCGAAATGTACAAAGGAGCTGTACATGAAGGTGGCTTAACAAAAGACACTTTTAACAACTTTGAATCTGTATGGTCTGGCCACTTTCATCATCAATCAAAGTTAGGTAATATTCACTATCTCGGTACTCCATATGAGATGACATGGTCTGATTATGGTGATGAAAAAGGATTTCATGTATTTGATACAGACACAAGGGAGCTAACGTTTGTTCCTAATCCATATAAAATGTTTCACAAACTCCATTACGACGATACCGACAAACAAATAAGCGAGGTTGTCAATATAGATTTTAATGTGTATAGTGAGACGTTTGTTAAGTTAATTGTCCGTAATAAAACTAATCCTTATTGTTTTGATATGTTTGTAGACAAGTTAGAAAAAGCTGGCGTATATAATGTACAAGTTGTTGATGATCACTTCCACATGGACATGGAAAACGATGATGATATTATTAGCGAAGCAGAGGATACGCTAACAATTCTTAGCAAGTATGTAAATCAGTTAGATGATAGTGTCGACAAACAACCTCTTGATATACTAATGAGAGAACTCTATCAAGAAGCACTAAGTGTGGAGTAATGTTTGATATTTTTTAAAACGCTAAGGTATAAAAACCTTCTTAGCACAGGTAACGTTTTTACTGAAATAAAATTACATTCCCATAACACAACATTAATTGTTGGAGAAAATGGAGCAGGTAAGTCAACCATCCTTGATGCGCTTTCGTTTGGTTTGTTTGGCAAACCTTTTAGAAAGGTTAACAAAGGACAGCTAATCAACTCAATTAACAACAAAGCGTTAATGGTTGAGGTTGAGTTTACTGTCGGTAATAAAAATTATCTTATACAGCGTGGCGCAAAGCCAAACGTGTTTAATGTGTACCAAGATGGTATATTGATTAACAATGACGCAAGCGCTGGTGACTATCAAGAGATGCTTGATAAGCACATTTTAAAGATTAACCACAAAACATTCTCACAAATTGTAGTACTAGGTAGTGCTTCTTTTGTTCCGTTCATGCAAATGACGGCTGCTAATCGTAGAGAAGTAATTGAAGATCTTTTAGATATTCAAATCTTTACCGTAATGAACACATTGCTTAAAGATAAGATTGCTTTAAACAAAAGCACAATTACAGATGTTGATTATGTAATGCAGGGGATTGCAGAAAAGATTGATTTAGAAAAGAAGCACTTACAGGTATTACAATCAAGTAATAATGAACAGATAGCAGCTAAGCGTTTAAAGATTGCTGAGTATGAAGGTAGTATACAAGAAGCAGATAATGAAATATTAGCATATATGGAACAGCATACTATTTACCAAGATTTAGATGCTATTCAATCTTTACAGCTTAAAAAGCAGACAAAGTTAAACACGTTATATCACCAACTATGTACAAAGTCACATGATATCGATAAAGACATTTTGTTCTTTTCAACACATGATGATTGCCCAGTATGTCAACAAGGAATAGATCATGTGTTCAAAGACAGTACGGTTGAAGAAAAGAAAAATAAAAAACAAGAATTAACACTAGCAATAGAAGAGCTAGATTCAAAAATTGCTGGTATTTCAACAGCACTTCGAAATGTTGAAACATTAATTATGGAAAGAGCTGTTTGGACAGCAAACATTAATGACAGACAAAGAGATATAGTCTTTTGGCAAAGATTGATTGGTGAGATGCAGACGGATATTGACCAATTGGAGAGCACGCCTCATATTGAAAATAATACAAACAGACTGGCCGATCTAAGATTACAACTCAAAGAAAAGATTGTACAGCGCGAGGTTCTAGGTAAGCAAAAAGCTACTTTGGAGATGGCTGCTGTCCTGTTAAAGGATAGTGGAATAAAAACTAAAATTATTCGCCAATACATCCCTGTAATCAACAAATTGATTAATAAGTATCTAGCATCAATGGACTTCTTTGTCAACTTTGAGCTTGATGAGAATTTTGAAGAGAAAATTAAATCAAGGTTTCGTGATGAGTTTAGTTACGCGTCTTTTTCCGAAGGTGAAAAATCAAGACTAGATTTAGCGTTGTTGTTTACATGGAGATCAATTTCAAGATTACGCAACAGCACTAGCACTAACTTGCTTATTCTTGATGAGGTGTTTGATGGTTCGTTAGATGCTCAAGGTAACGAAGAGCTTTTAAAGATACTTGATACATTAACAGATGGTAATAATGTGTTTGTTATATCACATAAGACAGATGCATATCTTGATAAATTTAACCGAGTGTTAAAGTTTCAGAAGATTGGTAATTTTAGTACAATGAGTGAATTATGATTCTTGAACACATTAAAAGTGATGACCCTATTCTTAAACAAAAAATAGAATTGTTTGATTTTGGTAATCCACCAATGGATCCGATAGAGTTATCTGTCAACCTATATGAGACATTGATGTCTTCAAATTATGTTGGGTTATCAGCACCACAAGTTGGTTTACCATATAGGGCATTTGCTCTTCGTTCACAGCCGGGAATCGTATGTTTTAATCCACGTATTGTCGATGTTTCTGAAGAGATGGTATTATTAGACGAAGTATGTCTATCTTTTCCTGCACTTACACTTCCGATTAAGCGTCCAAAGAAAATAAAAGTTAGGTATGCTGAACCAAACAGCATTATTAAAACAGCAACGTTTGATGGAATGACGGCTCGTTATTTTTTACACGAGCTTGACCATTTAGATGGAGTGGTGTATACTGATAAAGCAAACAAGTTTCATTTGGATAGAGCTTTACGTAAACAGACACAAACTTTAAGACAAGCAAAGGCAAATAATTTATTATGAGTATAGTTATATTTGGTAAAGGTAAGGTTGGTATGGCAACAGACCTTACATTAAAAACAGAAGCTGATTTTTATGATCCACAAAAAGGATATGTTATTGAAGATTTTAGCAAATACAATATTGCTTTTATATGTGTAAGCTCGCTTGTGCATGGTCCTTACGATCATGTATCTATTGAAGATTGTTTAGAAAAGCTTCATAAATCTAATTTTACTGGTATTGTTGCTATTCGTTGTACTTTGCATCCTTCGTTTATAAAACATTGGGAATACCTTTATGCTAATCTAAAAATTGTTCACTTTCCTGAGTTTATGAAACAGGGTGATGAGGAGTATTTGGATCAACCATGGATTGTTGTTCTTGGTGGTAAACGCGAACATACAGAACGTCTTGGCAGCTGGTTAATACAGCACAAGTATGGTACAAAAGACCAATTACATTATTGTACATTAGTTGAGAGTGCTTTAATTAAGTTACATCAGAACGCTGGTCTTGCATTAAAGGTTACGTATGCAAACATGATGTATAGAGCATGTAAAGAGTATGGTGCTGACTTTGAGACTGTTCGCTTAGGAGCAACAGCAGATGCAAGAGTTGGCCCCGCACATACACAAGTACCAGGTGAGCACGGGTTTGGTTTTGGTGGACATTGTCTTCCAAAAGATGTAAGATGTCTCAATGCAACATTTCCTCAACATGGTTTTTGGAATGCGCTAATTGAAACAAATGACCATATGAGAGCGTATAATGATTACAAGTAAACCAATAGCGTATAGTGAGATATTTCATTCGATTCAGGGTGAGGGTCACTATACGGGCCGGCCAACAGCTTGGCTAAGATTTTTTCTGTTTAACCTTCAGTGTGATGGCTTCGGCCAGAAGGATCCCACAGATCCATCTACCTATATACTTCCCTATCAACAGATAGATATCTCAAGCATTAAAAAGCTAGAAGATCTTCCTGTGTGGAAGTATGGTTGTGATTCATCTTATTCGTGGTCTGCAAAGTTTAAACACTTGCAACATAAACATACTGCTGCTGATATTTGCAACCGTATTCGTCAGTCAATGTATCATCCTTCTAATCCAGAAGGAAAGTTTAATAAGATTAACGGTACAATGCAGCATATGTGCTTTACTGGTGGTGAGCCAATGATGAAGCATGCACAACACGCATCAATTGCTATTATTGATCACTTTGCAACAGAAGGCGACTTTCCGTTGTTTATGACATGGGAAACAAATGGTACTCAACCATTGACGTCGGAATTTTCTTTATACTTTGGCGAAGCATATCCAGGAGAGGTATTCTTCTCTGTATCGCCAAAGTTACATACAACATCGGGTGAGAAAGCAGAAGATGCTATCTGTCCCGATATAGTGAAGAGTTATCAGAACCTCTCACCGCATGGACAGCTAAAGTTTGTGGTCAGTGGTAAACAAGAGTCTTGGGACGAGCTCGAAACAACAATCGAGAAGTTTAGGGAAGCAGGCGTGACATATCCGGTCTGGATCATGGGTGTTGGTGCAACACTTGAGGCTCAGAAGGGAACCGAAGCAGGTTACATCGGAGAGGCTAAAATTGCTGAAGAAGCATTTAAGCGTGGTTACAACTATTCCTCAAGAGTGCATGTTCACATCTGGGGAAACACAATGGGAACATAATATATGTGGGATACAACATCTTTTGGTAATAGACCAATTCAATACAAATATACAAGCACGAAAGAGTATCACGATGCCTTTCCGTGTGCATATCGTCAATGGAGAGCAGATAGTCATTGTAACCTAATTCATGGTTACAGTTTCTCAATGCGGTTCTTCTTTGGAACCAATAATTTAGATGCACGTAATTGGTGTGCGGATTATGGTGGTCTAAAAGAACTAAAAAAGATTTTAGAAGATCAATTTGACCATACGTTGCTAGTAGCTGAGGATGATCCTGAGCTCGAAATGTACAAAGAACTCCAAGCACGCAACCTTGCTAAGCTAACAATCCTTCCTAAGCTGGGATGTGAGGGTCTTGCTGATCAACTATACAAGTTTGTTAATGGTGTGTACATTCCTGACTACTGGGGTCAAGGAGAAGCTGATCGTTTGTGGTGTTACCGTGTAGAGGTACGTGAAACACAAGCAAATATGGCCTTCCGTGAAGGTCACCGTGAATGGAAAGAAGATCTATTTGAAGATGTTCGTTAATGGCTACAACAGGTTTTAAAATGTTTGCTTGGGCACCTGATGGCATTTATGACCATCAGGAAAATCAAGTACGTTACGTTGTAAAAGATGGTTGTGTAAAAGGCCAAACTATTCTTTCAAAAAACTGGGTTGACATTGGACCACCAGATCATGTACAATCTGAATTAAAGCAACCATGGGGTACGTTTCCTGACGTGCCTCCTAAACCACCAAAGAAGTAGGAGTTATATGGAAAAGACAGACGCAGCACTGGGTGCTAAGGTACACGAACATTTAGTTCATTTTGGGCTTGAGACACCAATGAACTATAAGCAGGTTCAGGTAAAGGATGATAAAAAAATTAAAGTAATTGCAAAGCATTTTACTGCAATTATGGAGGAGCTTGGTCTTGACTTGACAGATGACTCTTTGATAGATACACCTAACCGTGTTGCAAAGATGTATGTACGTGAAATCTTTACAGGATTAAATTATGACAACTTTCCGAAATGTACCCGTATTGAGAACAAGATGGGACAGAATAACAGCTTCGTTCTTGAACGCAATGTTAATGTGCAGTCTAATTGTGAGCATCATTTCGTTGTCATTGATGGTAAAGCAACCGTTGCATACATTCCGAAAAAGACCATTCTTGGTTTATCAAAGCTAAACAGAATTGTTCAGTTTTTCTCTAAGCGTCCACAGGTACAAGAGCGTTTGACAGAGCAGATTGCTGAGACTATTTCCTACATTACAGAATCTCCTGATGTAGCTGTTTACATTGAAGGTGTTCATTACTGCGTGAAATCACGTGGTATTCAGGACGTAACGTCATCGACCATGACGTTAGCAACGCGCGGCGCTTTTGCTGAAAGCAACTCAGAATTACGTCGTGAATTTTTAAACTCTGCAAGGATGAGATAATGGCAAAAGTTTATCTCTGCCAGTTTACAGATAAGCAAACTGGCAAGTTCTTTTTTAAATTTGGACATACGTCTAAAGATGATGTGCTCGATCGATTTGATGTTAAATATGATCCTCGTTATGGAGATTTTGACATTAAAGCTATTTGTAGTATTCGTGGTGACATTAAATGGTGTCAACAAATCGAAGAAATATTTAAAGCATTATATCCAAAAAATATTTGGTTGGAAGAATATCTTGGTGATGAAAGAACGTGGGATGCGTTGTCTGGTATTACCGAGATTGTCCATTTAACAGAACAAGAGTATAATAAGGTCCGCGTTGCATTTTATAAAGTGAGAGATATACAATATGGAAAATAAAAGTTTTATATGGGTGACGTTTCAGAAAGAAGGTATACACAAGTATCCACAAGCTGCTACTGATCCAAAGCTAGCAACGGGTGATTGGCTTGATGTTAGTTTCTTAGGTACACCTCATCGCCATATCTTTCACTTCCGTGTTGAGATGGAAGTATTCCATGATGATCGTGATGTTGAATTTATTCAAGCAAAACGTATTATGGAACGTTGGTTTAGCGATGGTACACTAGCACTAGATTACAAGTCATGTGAAATGATTGCAAAGGATCTTTATGCAAAGTGTATTAGCACGTGGCCAGATCGGGACTATGTAATTGAAGTCTCAGAAGACGGTGAGAATGGTTGCCGTATGTATTTTAACAAGGTTTAATAATGATTAATTTTTGTCATATCAGTCCATCAGCTTATCTTCCTAAGTATACAAAAGATAACGGTGCTCATTTGATTCTTGCTCACCTTGTTGAAGAAGATCCCACATACAGGGACTTCTATGCAAGAATGTCAAATCGTGAATATAAGATTATGGACAATAGTGCGTTTGAGATGTTTAAACTTGGTCTACCAATGTATGAGCCAGGTAAACTAATTGAGATGGGCAACGCCTGTCAAACAGACTGTATTGTTCTTTCTGACTATCCCAAGCAGCCTTCATATGTAACTGTCAATGCAGCAAAGAAACTGATTCCTGAATTTAAAGCGAATGGATTTGATACATTCTTTGTTCCTCAAAGTGAACTAGGTGACATGCATGATCTGGTCAATGCTATTGAGTGGGCATTGCACAATCCAGATATTAATTTGATTGGTCTTTCCATTCTGTCTACACCAATTGCTTGTGGTGTTGATGAAACAACTTTTGAGGGTGGTAAACGTAGTGATGCATATAAGATGCAACGTTACCTTTCGCGTCTTGCAGTATTTCGTGAATTGGAAAAACGTAACTTGCTTACTAGCTTAGCAAAGAAGCGGTTCCATTGTCTTGGTATGGTTGATGGTCCAAAAGAGATTGACTTGTTACGTGAATATCACGAGTTTATTTTTACATGGGATTCAAGTGCTGCTGTTTGGGCTGGTATCAACGGTATTCGTTTTGATAATTCGCCAACAGGGGTAATGAATGGTAAATTTGAAAAAGAAGTTGACTTTCACCACAAAGAAGAGCATAATACATTAGCCGTTTACGACAACATTAATTATATCAATTCTCTTTGTGGATAAAATGAAACTGAAGGTTATAGCATTGACTGGACCCAAGGGATCCGGTAAGGATACTGTTGGACAATTAATCAAGCAGTATTTTATTGCACCTGGTTGGAGTGCTCATACAATTGCTTTTGCCGATCCAATTAAGACAGTGGTTAGGGATTTGTTTGTATTTGAGACAATGCAAGAGTATGATGATTTCAAGAGAACTACTTGTAATTTCAGTTTACCTAAAACAATAACAAGAGACATGCAGCTTTACCAAGTCGAAGGTAGACATCTTGTTCGTGAGATTGGTATGCTAATGCGTAAATATGATGACAAGCAATTTACCAAGTATGTTGTTGATGAAATTGAATATCGTCCCGACGATGTTTGGGTTGTAACGGATTTACGTTTTGATAATGAGTGGTTAGTGCTTAAACAGTTAGGTGCTAAGGTAATTAACATTAAGCGACCTAATTATGAATTTGATGGACATATTACAGAGCGTGGGTTTAATGAGAGCCTTGTTGACTATAAACTGCTAAATGATGGAGACTTGGCGTATCTTAAAACAAGAGTTAATAGTATTATGGATAGTATTATGAAGGAGTGGGTATGAAGCATATTATGGGGCCTGAAAGTAGATCAACGCTATCTAATGTTCAGGAAGGTGATGTTCAACCTAATGCTGTTGATCTTAGACTAGGCAAAGTCTTTAAAATGTCACAATCAACATTTATAATTGATGAGAAACAAAAGGTACATCGGGGTTCGTATGAGATGAAAGCCGATCCTCTTGGCTATTACAATCTACCAGAAGGCCATTACGAAGTAGTGATGGAAAATATGATTGTAGTAGGTGATAATGAAGCTGGATGGGTTATTACAAGGTCTACATTAAACCGTAACGGCGTGTTCCTTACATCGGGGCTCTATGACTCTGGTTATGACGGTGTAATGGCGGGTGTAATGCATGTTACGTGTGGCCCTATGCGTATTCAAAAGGGTACCCGTATTGGTCAATACCTTTGCTTTAATGCAGAAGCATTGCACAAGTATGAAGGTAGCTATGGTCGTGGTAAACAACACGATATCAAATACCAAACCGAAGCATACAATGCACAGCAAGATCTAAAGGCTCTTGGCATTGATGTTGATCCAGCACTTGAAGTAGAAAAACCACCAGAACCCATTAAACGTAAACCAGGCCGTCCATTTGGGACAACAAAGAAATAAACCAACCTTAAAGAAAGAACTATATGTCATTTGAAATTAAAGTACCTATTGGCGAATTGCAGAAAAAGAAACTATTTGTAGCAACACCAATGTATGGTGGTGCTTGTGCAGGTATGTACACGCGTTCTATTGCTGATTTAGCCGCTATTTGTGCTAAGTATGAGATCCCTCTTCAGCTCTATTACTTGTTTAATGAGTCGTTGATTACTCGTGCACGTAACTATTGCGTAGATGAGTTTTTACGTAGCGATGCAACACACTTGATGTTTATCGATAGCGATATTGGTTTTAACCCACAAGACGTTATTGCATTACTTGCTCTGCAAACTGATGAGAGTGAATATGACATTATCGGTGGTCCATATCCTAAGAAATGCATTAGCTGGGAAAAGATCAAGATTGCTGTTGACAAAGGCTTTGCTGATGAGGATCCTAACAACCTTGAGAAGTTTGTTGGCGACTATGTGTTTAACCCTAAAGGTGGCGCAAAAGAGATCCCAATCAACCAACCAGTTGAGGTTATGGAGCTTGGTACTGGCTTTATGATGATTCGTCGCAAGACGTTTGATGTGTACAAAGAAGCATATCCTCACCTTTCTTACAAACCAGATCATGTGCGTACTGCAGCGTTTGATGGTTCGCGTGAGATCCATGCATACTTTGACTGTATCATTGATCCAGTAAGCAAACGTTATTTGTCTGAAGACTATATGTTCTGCTACAACACAGAAAAAGCTGGTATGAAGGTTTGGCTGTGCCCATGGATGAGTATGCAACACGTTGGTAGCTACAACTTTGGTGGTAGTCTTGCTGACTTGGCTGCAATTGGTGCACCAGCAACAGCTGATGCAGGTATGCTTCAAAAAGGTAAAAAGAAATGAAATTAGAAACACGCACGATGCAGATTTTGAAAAACTTTGCATTGATTAATCCATCGATGCTGTTTCGTGAGGGTAATGTGCAGTCTTCAATAGCTGCACAGAAAACCATTCTTGCGAGAACTACATTGAAGGAATCTTTTCCTCAAGAGTTTGCTATCTTTGACCTATCTCGTTTCATTGGAATGCTTTCTCTGTTTACAGAACCTGAGCTTGAATTCAGCGACACAAGAGTAATGGTAAGTCAGGGTAGGCAAAAAGTGGAATATACTTTTGCTGATCCTGAGCTTGTTGTTGCGGCGCCAGCAAAGACACCTAATGTTGTAGATCCTGAAGTTGAATTTACATTAACAGCAGAGTGCCTGCAATCGACTATGAGTGCCTATGGTGCTTTGCAGTCTACACACATTATTGTGCAAGGTAATGGTGAAACAATTACTGTGGGAGTAGGCAAACCAACAGATCCAACAAGCGATACATTTAAGATCGAAGTTGGTCAAACACAACATATGTTTAAATTTGCTTTTAAGGCTGAGCACGTTAAGATCTTGCAAGGTGAATACCAAGTACAAATTTCATCAAAATGGATTTCACATTTTAAAGGAGTTGATGTAGAATATTGGATTATGGCTGATACCAACCATTCTAACTTTGGTGCTTAATATAAATGAGAGAAGACTTCCTCTGGGTGGAGAAATACCGCCCACACACTATAGCTGACACTGTACTCCCACCCAACCTTCAAGCAACGTTCCAACAATTTGTCAATGACCAGAGTATTCCTAATTTGTTGCTTACTGGCCGCGCTGGTGTTGGTAAAACCACTGTGGCTCGTGCTATGCTCGATCAGTTGGGTGCTGATTACATTGTTATTAACGGCAGTATGCATGGTAATATCGATACTTTACGTACTGATATCCTTAACTTTGCTTCCACTGTTAGTTTTACTGGTGGTCGTAAGTATGTTATTTTAGATGAGGCTGATTACCTAAATCCCAATAGCACTCAGCCAGCTCTTCGTAACTTTATGGAAGAGTATAGTAGGAACTGTGGTTTCATTCTTACATGCAACTTTAAAAATAAGCTGATAGATCCTTTGATCTCTCGTTGTAGTGTTATTGAATTTTCTATTCCAAAAGAAGATAAGCCAAAGCTAGCAATGCGCTTTTACAAGCGTGTGATTGAGATCTTAAAGAAGGAAAACGTTGAAGCCGAACCCAAGGCTGTTGCTGGTGTTATTGAGAAGCACTTTCCTGATTGGAGACGTGTACTTAATGAGCTGCAACGATATTCAGCGACAGGAAAGATTGATGTAGGCATTCTTACCAATCTGCAAGAAGATTCGTTTAAGCAATTGGTCGGCTTCTTAAAGAACAAAGAGTTTTCTAATGTCCGTAAATGGGTTGGTGAAAACTCCGATGTTGATACCACTACATTCTTTCGTAAGTTCTATGATCAAGCAAGCGACTTAATGGATTCACCTTCCATTGCTCAGCTTGTTCTAATCCTTGCAAAGTATCAATATCAATCAGCATTTGTTGCTGACCATGAGATCAACATACTGCATGTATGACGGAGGTAATGGTGGAGTGTACGTTCAAATGAAGAAGCTTACCAGAGAAGAAGTAAAACAGCGAATGATGGAGCTTATGGAACCGATTGATAAGCAGATCTTAATGTGTGATAACGATGAAGATTTGCTTATGATAGCATGTGTCATGTTACAACGGACACAAACCATATACACAGCAATTCTTGGTGAAAATGGTGCTCGTTTAATGTTTGAGGATCTGTTTTGAGTCCATTTGATTTTGTTAACAGCATAACAACCAACAAAAAACCCTTAATGTCAGGTACGGAGAATGATGAGCTTGCTGAGAGCTCATATGTACCGTTTGTTGTTAATAAGGCTCTTTCTTACTTTCCTGATACAATCCTTCATGCCAATGAAATGAACCGGTATGCCGGCGCTGATAACAAGCTACAATTCTCTTATCTTCTAAATAGTACTCGACCCGCAAAAAGGTTTGCAAAATGGGTGAAGCGTGAGAATCTAGAAGATGTAGAATTGGTGAAACAATTTTATAATTATAATACAGAGAAAGCAGTACAAGTACTTTCTATTCTCACGTCAGACAATTTGCACTACATAAAACAAAAATTAGAACGTGGTGGAAACAATGACAACTCTAGAATCCCTGGTAGAGGTGAAGCTAAAGACAGATGAAGATTTTTTGAAAGTTCGTGAAACACTTTCAAGGATAGGTGTTGCTTCAAAAAAAGAAAGGATACTATATCAATCCTGCCATATCCTTCATAAACAAGGATTGTACTATATTGTACATTTTAAAGAATTGTTTGGTTTAGATGGAAAGCCATCTAACTTTTCTGAAGAAGATGTTGCCCGCCGTAACACAATTGCTAACCTAATTGCCGAATGGGGTTTAGTAATACTTGTTGATACAAATAAGACCAAAGAGCCCATTGCGGCAATGTCTCAGATTAAAATCATACCATTTAAAGAAAAGAATGAATGGGAATTGATTACCAAATATAGCATTGGTAGGAAGTCATAAATGCACTTCAACATCATTGTAACTTTTAATGATGTTCTGTTTTTATTGGCCTGTATCCCTCTTGTAGCAATATTCTGGGTAATGTTTAAAGATTGGGTAAAAGATAGACATAGACATTAACCGCCCGATGTCACAGCCTTTGCTAATTCTTCTTTCTGCTTTTGTTCTCTTTCATTTTGTTGCTGTCTAAGTACTTTCTGCCTTGCTAATACCTTTGCTTCATATGCTTTTTGCTCTTCAGCCATACTATAAAACTGTACGCCTATCATAATAAATGCAGATATAACAATTCCAAATGCTAGTGTATACAATGTCATCATGAAATACTTAGCCATTTTTTCTTTATGTGCTTGTTTGGCTTTTGCTATTGCTTCCTCGCCTTCGCGCTTTTCTTTCATTAGCCTTGTACGTTCAGCAATCATATCTTGCCATATTTGAGGCTTACCCAATTGCCAGTATATCATGTCCTTCAAAGCTCTTTCATCTTCACGCAGTTGATTACTGTGCATAGCAAACTCAAGCGCTTGGCGACTAAGCTGAGCGTCAGTTTTTCCAATAGATTCGTGTTTGGCCTTAATACTAGCCATATGAACTTGATCAGCAGACTCAAAAAAATGTCCCACTTGCCCAATAATGCTGTTAACATCTTTACCCATAGCAATTGCTTGCTTAATGCCACTAATTGCTGACTGTGCTGCTGAAAAAGCAAGACTTATAGTAATTGGATCCATTATTTTTTCTCAGGCCAGTAAAGAACAAATGTCCAACGACATACTTTACCATTCTCAACAAACTCGTTTGCACCGTACGTTTTTCTACCGTCCTCACAAACCTTTTCAAGTTTCTGCCAGTGCTTATAATTCTGCGGCGGTGATATTAGTTGATCGCTTGTTGCTGGTATACTAACCAGTACAACAATACAAAGTAGTATAACTATTAGTTTTATTAATCTCATCTTTGTGACAAATTATTGATTTACATCACAAAAACATGCTATTAAGGGCTATTTATAACCGTTGACTTTTTTTTGAACTTTTTGTATAATAGCCAAATGATTACACACCTCGAAATAAAAGACGGCTATGCTTTTTTTGATCAAGAACAAAAAATTGCAGAAGGCGTATTTGACGATAACCAATTTCATTTGTTATATGGAGAACAATTGCTTGCGTTTAACAATGCTATGCAAGCAATGGTACATCTCCGTTCTATTTACGAACCAAAAGATGTGTCTCCTAAAATACTTGAACTGTTTACCAAACCAGCTCGTTTGATAGACAATATGTCACGTTGGAAAAATAACCCAGCTCTTATTGATATGCCTAAGGAAGTATTCTATGCCAATTTACCTCGTTGATACCATTAGCACATTCCGCCTTCGTTATGCTGTTGAGGCTAAAAGCCTTGAGCACGCATATGATGAGATTGTAATGAATGAAGCAAACCACCAATTAGACGACCTTACTCAAAAACACTTGGGTGAACAAATTATTGAAGGCCGTGAAGTTACGCTAGGTGAATTTAACAAATACATTGCAGAACTGAGAGACAACAAAGACGAGATGTCCTCTCACTGGATGGGTGAGAAAATGATTCACAAAGTTAATTACGATGAATAATTGGGACTATCGTTTTTTTGATCTAGCAGCCCATGTCGCTACGTGGTCAAAAGACCCATCAACACAAGTAGGCGCTGCTATTGTTAATGACGATAGACAAGTACTAGGACTTGGATATAACGGTTTTCCTCGTGGTGTTGAGGATCATGTACATCGATATAACGATAGACCAACAAAGCTATTGTTTGTTGCTCATGCAGAGCGTAATGCTTTAGATAATGCAGCAGATGTGAAAGGTGCTACTCTTTACAGTACTTTATTTCCTTGTACGGATTGCGCAAAAGGAATTATACAGCGCGGCATCAAACGTGTAGTAACAACAAGGCCCTCTCCTACTCAGTATCAAAGATTTAACTGCGATATTTCAGCAATGATGTTTAAGGAAGCTGGTGTTGAGCTAAATTTGATATAAATACTTTCATGTCATATTCAACAACTGTTCTCGATCACTACGAAAATCCACGCAATGTTGGAAGTTTTGACAAAGACGAGCTAGGTGTAGGGACAGGAATGGTTGGTGCACCAGCTTGTGGTGACGTAATGAAATTGCAAATAAAAGTGGATGATAATGGTTTTATTAGAGATGCTCGTTTCAAGACATATGGATGTGGTTCAGCAATCGCCAGCTCGTCGTTGGTTACAGAGTGGGTTAAGGGTATGCATATTAATGATGCTGCTAACATCAAAAACTCACAAATTGCAAAAGAGCTAGCTCTCCCTCCAGTTAAGATACATTGTTCAATCCTAGCAGAAGATGCTATAAAGGCAGCAATCCATGATTACAGTAACAGATGCTGCAAAGTCTAAAATATTAGACATATTAATTGAAGAAGACGATCCCGAGGCTTGTCTTAGAACATTTGTTCAAGGTGGAGGCTGCTCAGGATTTAATTATGGTTTTACGTTAGATCATGTAAAGAATGAAGATGACTTTGAAATACCGCTTGATAATTTTAAACTACTAATAGATGCTATTAGTATGCAATACCTAACAGGCGCTATTATTGACTACAAAGGTTCCTTTATGTCAAAGGAATTTATTATAACAAATCCAAATGCTAAGCATACTTGTGGGTGTGGTAGCTCATTTGCTGTATAAATAAAAAAGCAGGAATCGGTGAGGCCTGTATAATCCAGACGCCGGCCTATGCCTTCGGGGTAGGCTTTATTTAAAACTCGCTTAATAGGAGAAACTATATGTTTTATTCAAACATGGCTATTGATTCCATTCAAAACGCCAAAATTAACTTCCTCAAACAAACAGTTAAGGAAGAATCCCTTCTTAAACCTTTAGTTGATTTTGTCGAGGCACAGCGTGTCTTTACAAAGCAAATTGGTAAGTCTGCCAATGACGTCATGTCTATTGCTACAGAAACTTTTGCAAATGCAATTACAGGTATTACAAAAAAGGGAGATTAATATGACATTCACACTAGGAAACATTGGCTTTGGTCCTGGATTCAAAGACTTTGAAAAAATCTTTGTTGGTTTTGATGAGCAACATGCTAGAATGGCAAAAATTCATGAAGATCTAACAAAAAACATTCCCAATTATCCACCATACAACATTAAAAAAACAGGTGATACCACATATGTGATTGAGCTTGCTGTTGCTGGTTTTGCCAAACAAGACATTGAGATTGAATTGGCAGATGGTAAGATGTTAATTAAAGGTAACACGCAAACCGATGAATCGAATGAAAATTTCCTTTTCAAAGGGATTGCTGCACGTAATTTCACTCGTACATTTGCACTTGATGATCAAATTGAGATTCAAGATGCTGAGTTAATGAACGGTATGCTTAAAGTGTTTTTGGAACGTATCATTCCTGAACATAAAAAGCCAAAGAAGATTGAAGTAAAAGAGGCCGGAGCTAAAAAGCAAAAAGCCGCAAGACCAATGGGTGAGCTGTTAGTCGAAGAAGACGCGCGCAACCTGTAAACCAGGCAGCCAGCATCCAAAAAGTGCTGGCTTTTATTTTCTTTAAAACACATATGGGTAAAAACATGCATAACGTAGAACCATTGGTAAAATTTAGTGACTTTATACCAAGCTTCAATACATTTAGCACTTGGCTTGATGATATGTTTACAGCAAGCTATAGAAAAGAGATTGATGATTATCTTGCAACGTCTGTTGATATATACGACCTTGAACGCAAGATGCAAAATCTTTATCGCCGCGGGATAGTGTAACAGTTGTTTTTGTTGGGTGCTTGATATATAATGTCTGATTGATGAGGCATTGCACAACATGAAATTTTACACACACGTAGGACGTCAACATAACAATTTATTTGTTCGTGGCTACGAAGATGGCAAACGATTTCAAGATCAAATTGAATATCAACCATACATATTTGTTAACACACCAGTTGAGTCTGACTTCAAGAGTCTTAACGGTGTAAATGTAAGGAAGTTCTATCCTGGTAACATGAGGGATACGAACGAATTTATTGAAAAACACAAAACCGTTAAGGGACATACAGCATTTGGTATTCAGGCTTTTGAATACCAGTACATCAACGATACCTTCCCTGGTGAGATTGAATATGACCCAGATTTGATATCTGTAGTTACGCTCGATATTGAGACCGACTCTGAAGGTGGTTTTCCGAACATTAAGACAGCCAATAAGGCATTAACGGCTATTACACTTCGTAAGAACGCTCGTGCTATTACGTTTGGAATGCAACCATACACGCCCGAACTTGATTATGTAACATATGTGCAGTGCAATAATGAGCGTGATATGCTTATGCGGTTCATTGATGTGTGGCGCAGTCCCGATTGGCTGCCAGATGTAATTACTGGTTGGAATGTAGAGTTCTTTGACATGCAGTATCTTATTAACCGTATCACAAGGTTGTTTGACGAGAAAACTGCAAAACGTTTATCGCCATGGGATCGGTTTGAAAAACGTATTGATCCTAGTTCGAGAAAGATAGGTAAAAAAGAGATACTAGAGCCGGAGTATTTCAACGTTCCGTTAGGAATTACAATTCTCGATTACATGCAACTATATAAGAAGTTTTCTTTTCAAAACCAAGAGAGCTTTAAATTAGATCATATTGCTTTTGTTGAGCTTGGTGAACGTAAACTGGACTTCTCATCACTTGGATTTGAAACGCTTGATGAGTTTTATAAAGGTGACTTTAAGAACTACATTAACTACAACATCCGTGACGTGGACTTGGTATATCAGCTCGATCAGAAGATGAAACTGATTGAGCAGGTGTATGCTATTGCATATGATGGTAAAGTTAATCTTATTGATAGTCTGACAACTGTAAGTATGTGGGATATTATTATCCACAACTATTTGATGTCCAAGGGTATTGTTGTACATTTGAAAGAGGTTGGTGATAAACCAAGGCAGATCGAAGGAGCTTATGTTAAAGATCCTCAATGTGGCTTACATAAATGGGTTGCATCCTTTGACTTAAACAGTCTGTATCCTCACTTGATGATGCAGTATAACATCTCGCCAGAGACGTTACGTGGTCAGATGTTGGAGTATGATCTTGCTGTCACAAAGACTAGCGTTGATATGTTTCTTGATGGAGACATTGACCGTACTCGATCGGAGGAAGAACGTAAGCAAATTTATCAAAACATAAAGACGGAGGTATATGGTTTCATTGATCCTGACGAGATTAAGAAGATCGAGATGAACACCGAATACTGTCTAAAGTTTGAAACAGTACGTGAGGTGCTTGATAAGCACAATTTGACTATTACACCAACAGGGTGTATGTTTGATAAATCATATCGTGGCTTTCTTCCTACACTAATGGAAACGATGTACAACGACCGGGTTGTATGGAAGAAAAGAATGATTGCTGCAAAGCAAGATTACGAGAAGACGCCTACGAAAGCTTTGCGTAATGAGATTGCACGTTGCCATAATATGCAGCTTGCTAAAAAGATTCAGATGAATTCTGTTTATGGTGCTATCTCCAATCAATTCTTTCGTTGGTTTGATAATAGGCTTGCCGAATCGATTACAAAGTCTGGTCAGCTTTCTATTCGTTGGATGGAGAGAAGGATTAATGTTTATTTAAACAAGTTATTAAAAACAACAGATCATGATTACGTTATTGCAATTGATACAGATTCGATGTATATTAAGCTCGATGGGCTTGTGGAAAAGGTATATGGTCCTGCTGTTGACACAATGGATCAAAAGCAAATTGTTGACTTTTTAGATAAGACGTGTTCGAATATTATTGAGCCATTTATCGATAAGGGATATGAGGAGCTTGCTGTATATACAAATGCGTATGAACAGAAGATGAAGATGAAGCGTGAGGCAATTGCCAATAAAGGCATTTGGACCGGTAAGAAGCACTACATCCTCAATGTGTGGGATCTCGAGGGTGTTAGGTACGATAAACCCAAACTAAAGATACAAGGTATTGAAGCTGTTCGCTCATCTACTCCAGCAGCGTGTCGAGATAACATTAAGGGCGCACTTTCTGTTATTATGAATGAGGATGAAAAGGCATTACAGGATTATATTAAGAAGTTCCGTCAGGAGTTTAAGACATTGCCTTTTGAGGACGTTGCTTTTCCGAGAAGTGTGCGTGGTTTACAGAAAGGAGATATTCGTGATAAGGAAGGCAACCTTGTACAAAAATCCTACAATACAGGATCACTAAACTTTGAAAAGGGTACACCTATTCATGTCAAAGGATCATTGATATATAATCATTTGATCAAGATGAAAAAGCTTGAGTCTAAATATCTTCCTATTGGTGATGGTGAAAAAATTAAGTTTTGTTATTTGCTTGATTCCTCTCCTTTACCTACCAATGTGATAGCTGCACCTAATAAGCTACCAAAGGAATTGAACATGGAGAGGTACCTCGATTACACGACACAATTTGATAAATCGTTTGTTGAGCCTTTACGCACAATCCTTGACGCGATTGGTTGGAAAGAGGGCGACGATCAGGTAACGCTTGATTCATTTTTCTAAGGACATACATGCAAGAAATAGATGACGACTTTGGGTTTACGATTGTTGACCAGACAGAACTAACATCTGGTCAGGACGCGTTGACTTTACAACTACAGCAACTGTATAATGCAATCATACCCTTGCTTAAAAACTTAAAAGCCAATCCCGATAAAGATACAATAGTGTGGCCCAACAGGGCTGTAAAAATTGACGAATTTAAAACCAAAATTGATAAAATTGTTGGTGACATAATTACAAAGAAAAAAATATGAGAGTAATAACCGATTTTCCAATTGCATATGAAAGCTATGATCACATTGAACCTAAAGGGACAATGATGGATAATACACACCACAAACCCTTTGTTGATAGAGTCAATGAAATCGCCGATGGAAATAAAATTAAGTTTGCTGACTTGGGTTGTTCGGGTGGTGGCCTTGTAAAAGATTTTATTGATGATGGGCACGATGCTATTGGTATTGAAGGTAGTGATCATTCACAACGAAACAAAAGAGCTGAGTGGGCCACAATTCCTGATAACCTTTTTACAGCCGACATAACAAAACCATTTTTTATTACCGATGAAAGTAACGGTACGGGATTGTGTGATATTGTTACAGCTTGGGATGTACTTGAGCATATCCATGAGAATGATCTTGGTGTTTTAATTACTAACATTAGAAATAGTTTAAAGACAAACGGGTTATTTGTTGCAAGCGTTGCAACTTTTGAAGATCATCCACACCATGTGACTCTTAAAGAAAAAGATTGGTGGATTTCTTTGTTTAAAAGATATAAAATGTTAGATGCTGGTCCTAATTTCTTTGGATTACAGCATATGGTAAGGGAGTCATCTTTTTATCTTGTTTTAAAAAAGGTTTAATATGAGAGATTTTGAAACCCATCCTCGAGGAACAGCAGAAGAGATTAAATTGTCTCGTGTTCTTTACAATAAAATTGATCAGCTGACCGAACAATGGGGTGAAGGTATTATTCCACCAGATATTTTAAGAGCACATGATGCTCTAACACAATGTTATATGAGAAATATGGAAAAGGAAAAACAATGAGTGATTTTTTAAGAATGATGGTAAAGGAGTTGAAGGATGAAGATACTTCTATGGCCGATGACGGCATTGGTAGCGCTGAGTTTGGGGGGTTTATTGATACTGGCAGCTACGCTCTCAATGCTGTTCTCTCAGGTAGCATCTATGGCGGCGTACCTGATAATAAAGTTACTGCTTTTGCAGGAGAGTCCGCTACTGGTAAAACTTTTTTCGTTCTTGGGATCGTCCGATCCTTCCTTGCAAAAAACCCAACCGGAGGAGTAGTTTACTACGATACGGAAGCAGCAATCACCAAGACAATGATGGCAGATCGTGGTATCGATACATCACGAGTTATTATTGCTGAGCCTGATACGATTCAGAAGTTTAAGACACATGCATTAAAGATGTGTGAGGCATATGAGAAACAACCAGTAGACAAACGTCCACCAATGATGTTTGTCCTTGATAGTCTTGGTATGCTTTCTACTTCCAAGGAGATGGAAGATAGCTTAGAAGGCAAAGATACAAGAGACATGACAAAATCCCAGATTATTAAAGCAGTATTCCGAGTGTTGACTTTAAAGCTAGCAAAGGTTAAAATACCACTGTTAGTTACCAATCACGTTTATGAAGTCGTCGGCTCATACGTGCCTACAAAGGAGATATCAGGTGGTTCAGGTCTCAAATACGCAGCTAGCACGATTGCTATGCTCTCCAAACGGAAAGACAAAGACGGTACCGAAGTTATCGGAAACATCGTTAAAGTCAAAATGCATAAGTCAAGACTATCCAAGGAAAATAGTCAGATCGAAGTGTTACTTAGTTACGCGACAGGACTTGATAGATACTACGGTCTCTTAGAGCTTGCAGAGAAGTATCAGATATTTAAGAAGGTATCGACTCGATATGAATTGCCAAATGGTAAGACAGCGTTTGGTAAAAACATAAACGAAAACCCAGAACAATACTATACAGAGGATGTGTTGGCCTTAATTGAGAGTGCAGCACATAAAGAATTTAAATATGGAGTAAATGATGAGTAATGAAGTAGTAACAACAGAACGACCAGAAATGCAGCCAAACGTAATTAACTATAATCCCATATTTCCTATTCTTACAGGTAATGTTCTTTTAGACCTTCCCATAACAAATATGGAAGAAGATATTCTCAAGTTTGTTAATAACCAAAGTAATTGTCCTGGAGGATACAGCTCGCTTTTTAGCAGCCAGAGTATTGAAAATGTACAGGGTGTTAGTGCACTGCGCGATGCAATTTATGGTATTTCATGTGCGTTTGGCCGCGAATTAAAATATGAAATTAACTATGATAAAAGTTTTATAAATGTTTGGTTTGATGTAATGCGTCGTAGCAACTATCATGTTGCACATAATCAGCCAAGAAGTGTATTTACTGGAACGTTTATTGTTAGGTAAGATCAAAAAATGAGTCCATTAGTATTAATTAATCCTAACGCATGTAATAGAATGCATGACCCCTTTATTCGTAATGAAGATTTAGGTCCTTTTACAGCAGATGCTATCACTATTGAACCAATGGTTAACATGTTGCATATTTGGCCATCATGGGTACAATACCAAATGCCTGAAATGACAGAACCAGGTCCACGTATTTCTTTTGGTTTTACTATTGATTTCTTGCCACCAGGAGCTTAAATGGTTGAGGATTTAGTCCTTTCAAGCCTATTGTTTAACGAAGGATATGGCCGCAAGGTCATTCCTTTTTTACGGGCTGAGTATTTTCATAATAAGATTGATCGTGTTATTTTTAACACAGTTGATGAGTATGTCAAACAATATAATTCCTTTCCATCTCAGACAGCACTAGCTGTTGATGTGCAAAATGCAAAAGGTTTGTCTGAAGACGAATTTAAACTAGTTAAAGAAAAATTAGAAGGGTACATTCAGCAGTCAGGCGAACTACAATGGCTTGTTGACCAGACAGAGAAGTTTTGTAAAGACAAAGCAATCTACAACGCTATTTCCGAATCAATTAAAATTATTGATGATAAGTCAGGTAAAATGTCACAAGGTGGAATACCTGCTTTACTTGAATCGGCTTTGGCTGTTTCTTTTGATACACATATTGGACACGACTTCATTGAGAATGCAGATGAGCGGTATGACTTCTATCATAGAAAAGAAGAGCGAATTCCTTTTGACCTCAATTATTTAAACAAGATTACAAAAGACGGACTACCAAGAAAGACTCTTAATGTTATCTTGGCAGGTACGGGTGTAGGTAAGTCTCTAGCTATGTGTCACTTTGCTGCACATCATCTTACCATTGGTAAGAACGTTTTATATATTACAATGGAGATGGCAGAAGAACGGATTGCTGAACGTATTGATGCCAACCTTCTCAATACACCACTAGATCAAATTGAGTTGCTGCCTCGTGATGTGTATACAAAAAGGATAGACAAGCTAAAAGAAAAGACGCTTGGTAAGCTAATTATTAAGGAGTACCCAACATCATCTGCCGGGTCTTCGAACTTTAGACATCTGCTTAATGAGCTGCGTTTGAAAAAGAAGTTTATACCCGATATCATCTATATTGACTACCTAAACATCTGCTCTTCTAGTAGACTAAAGCAAGGCGCGAATGTTAACTCATATACTTACATTAAATCGATTGCTGAGGAGCTTCGAGGGCTAGCTGTTGAGTTTAATTTGCCAATTGTATCGGCAACACAGACAACGCGGTCTGGTTTCACAAATAGTGATGTTGGGTTAGAAGACACATCAGAGTCGTTTGGTCTACCAGCAACCGTTGACTTTATGATAGCAATGGTATCGACTGACGAACTACAGCAGTTGAACCAAATTATGTTTAAACAGCTAAAGAACAGGTATGCCGACCTAAATAAGATGAAAAGGTTTGTTATTGGCGTTGATAAATCAAAGATGAAGCTGTATGATGTAGAGCAGTCAGCTCAGACCGATATCGTAGACGATACACCTCTTTACGATAAATCTACAAACAGCAAATTTACAAAAGATACATTTAAAGGGTTCAGTTAATGATTCTTATAAAGTTACTAATATGGATGCTCGTTTATCCTTTAATGTTTGCCAGTTTCTTAATGGGAAGTATGTTTGGTTGGATGGTGTTTCTTTTCAATTCTCCTGTTGATATCTGGAATATTATTAGCAATGGTGTTGACGAGGCTTCCATGCAATGAACATAAAAGTCATTGGATGCAAAGATAATTCACTAAAGCGACAGCTGTACAAAGCAACACGCTTTTTTGGTAGTATGATTATGTCACCACAAATGCTTCCCAACATAGACATTGAAATTGTTATGAGAACAACGATAACAGATCTTGGTAATTGTGAAGTTACATATTACAACGATTGGTATAAAGCAAGACAATTTGAAATTAAATTACGCAGACACCGTAGTCTCAAAACAACTCTGACAACATTAGCACATGAAATGATACATGTCAAACAATTTGCTAAAGGGGAATTGAACATAAAAGGAACAAAGTGGTGCGGTCAGCTTGTAGATGATAGTGTAATCCCTTATGAGGATTTACCATGGGAAGAAGAAGCAAGATTTTTAGAAAAATTTTTATATGATGCCTACATTGATTCGACAAAAAAACATTGACATACAATGGAGAGGAAAGATAGGATATGGCGATATCGTTTCTCCAATTTGTTATGCTCACAATATATCGTTTAAGTTACAAACATCGGTTAACTTAACTTTTCGTTGGGCCCAAGGACCTCAACAAAAGATAGAGCAATCTGATCCCGAACCTTTATGGATGAGGGCAAAGCATATTAATGACTTGTGTAAAAAGGAAGGCACACAAGTTAATGTAACACATAGTTTTAATCATCCGCTTAACATTAACCATACCAACTATGATTGGGAAGTTGTTGGGCGCGATGTGTATCATAATTATTGGATGCCCAATAAAACCCATAAAACATAACATAACACGATTGTTGTTAATAGTACGTTGCGTAATACAATGACGCTTAAACAGTATGGTAAAGAATGGAAAGATCCACTAGAAGGATTGTGGAACGAGGTAATAGATCAACTATCAAATACGTATGTTGTACGTGTTGTTGACTATCGTACGCCAATAGAAAAACTAATTGGGCTGTTGCAGACATCACGTGGTTTTATTGGGTATCACGGAACAGCAGCTTGGCCTGCTAAGTTTATGCATACACCATCCATTCTTTTTGCTGATGGTGGTAAATTGACGCAAAATGGTTTTCCATATGCTCATATTGAAAAAACTAAAGATGCTCTGAATTCTGTATTACAAAATCCTGAAGAATATTTTGTGCGTAGTGAAAACAACATAAAATTATTTACAGAACTGTACCCAGAGTATATGCCCAGTCAAAGCTTTCAACAACATTTGAAATATGATGTTTAATGTGTATATCGGTTATGATCAAAGAGAGGATATTGCAGCACAGGTTTGCAGATATTCTATTCTTCAACGTACCGATAAATTGCTGCCTCCTAATGTACATTTTTTGAAGAGCCAAGAGCTTCCGGAGTATGTGAGAGAACGAGAACTTAAACAATCAACAGATTTTACGTATACACGATTTATAATTCCATTCATCAATAAATATGAAGGGTTCTCTGTATTTTGTGATTGTGATTTTTTATTCCAAGCGGATATTATGGACCTCGTTCTGTCTGTAGATCCAAAGAAAGCCGTCAGTGTTGTAAAGCATCCCTCATACAGACCGCGTACAGAGATTAAAATGGATGGCATTGTACAACACACAATGGAGAAGAAGAATTGGGCAAGCTTGATTGTGTTTAATAACGCGCACCCAAGAAATAAATTTTTGACGCCGGAATATGTAAATACACGAGTGCCTGGTAGATTGATGCATCAGTTCGAATGGCTGCTGCCTTTTGAAATAGGATCAATTCCGTTAAACTGGAATACGCTTGATAATTATTACCACCTAGATAATCCCAAGGCCATTCATTATACTGATGGTGGCCCATGGTTCGATAACTACAAAAAAACTATGTACTCTGCCGAATGGTGGAGCGAATATTATGACTATACAAACGCTACGGGACAGCAACGAACTCTATCGCCAGACACATGAGGCGCGCCCAGATTTTTTCAAAGGGTACTCTATTAGAGATCATACCAGCACTATAGGGAATTTGATTAGACATTCAAATATAAAAACAGTTATAGATTATGGGTGTGGTCAAGCCGGCGCATGGAAACAATATAATTTAAAATCGCTGTGGAGACTGGAAGAAGTTTGTTTGTATGATCCGGGTGTTGAAAAGTATGGTGTTAAGCCAATATATGAACGAGATCTTGTTGTGTGTGTTGATGTTATGGAGCATATACCAGAACATTTAGTGGATCAAGTATTATTGGATGTATGTTCTTTGGCAAAAAAAGTTGTATTTTTTAGTATATCTACTCGCCCATCAACAAAAAAGTTAATTAATGGCGTCAATGCTCACTTAACAGTTAAACCACGTGAATGGTGGCAACAAAAAATTAATTATCTTGATAAGTTTGTTATAACAAAATATGAACCATGATATCGGTTAATATTACTTATTATAATGAACCGCACTTACTATTATGGTGGTATAAAACATTTAGGACATTGTATAAGCAAGGTGTGGATGTTGAATTAAACATAGCTGATGATGGTTCGTTAAAACAACCCGCGGAGTCTTTTTTTGATAAAAACGTACCTATGCCTAATATGCGTTTGTTTCGTGTATTAGAAGACATAGGATTTAACTCTCACGGCGCCCGTAACCTTCTTATGAAGCAAACACGTACAGAGTGGAATATGCTTTCTGATATTGATAGAAAATATCCAGAAAACACTCTTAATGATATTATTGCAAAGGAGTTAACCGGTAAGCTTGAAAGAGGTGTATATTATCCTTTTTGTGATATAAAACAAGGTCGTAACAAAATATCCTTAAATGAGTATATTATTTCAAAGGCTGATTTTTGGAAGACGGGTGGATATGATGAGGAGTTTGTTAATGTACATTGGGGCGATCGGTTGTTTCTCGATTGTGTTTCTCGTATTACGCGCAAATCTATTATATCTGATTGGAGGGTTGAATATGTACGCGGAGCAAGGAACATAACATACACGAAAGATATTAATACGACGCAATATCCCGATGATTATACGCTAATACATCCCGAACACCATTGGGCAATACCTGAAGCCCGCGACGCTCTTATAGAAATGGTCAAAGAACGTAACAAAAATCCTGAAGCTCGAATGGCCAAAAAAGTCATAAATTTTGAGTGGAAGCAAGTGTTTTAGTTGACATCCTGACGTTTTTGTGGTATAATAGACCTTTAATTAGGAGAAACTATGTCCAATCAACGTATTGCAAAGATGAAACCGGCTTCGTTTGTTAACCACGACGATCCGTCTATTCGCATTTCCACATTGATTAAATTCATGGAAACTGCTCAGAAAGCTTTGGAAGCTAGGGATCTGGAGGATGAAGCGTTCCGTTTCGAGTGTCTAGCACAGTATCTAAAGGATGATTACAAGTTAGGTACACCTCTTGTCTTTAGTGGGATGGCGATTGGGATGTAACTAAATAGGGATATGAAAATAAATCTATCCCCTGAAGCGTATGAGATTCAAATTGGTAAAGACATCGGTGCATTATCCGGTGTTGAAGCTACGCGTCCACCAGCCAGCGTTAAATATAGTGATGTTGTAATAACAGGTTACCGTGGTAAAAAGCTATCTACAAAAGTATGGGTTGAGGTAAAAAAAAACCATACCGATAATTTGGGAAATACAAGGGTTGCATATAGCGGTAAAACAAAAAAATGGAGTGCGTCAAACCAAGGACCGTTGGCAAAGTTTTGCGTAGACATGTTGAATAAGTCGCCCGAAGTTAAAAAAATTATTAAAGATATAGGAAAATTTGCCAACATTGATAATCCATCACTCCCAACAACAAAAGGTGGGTTGAAAGAACTAGATGCTGTATCACTTAAAACAATGAAAGCATACTTTGCCACAAAAAAAGATCAATATATTTTTACAAAAGAAAATGTTGATTTGGGTAAATTAGTAACAGCTCATTATAATTCGGGAAAAGCTGAACCAGTGCATTATATGCAAGCTGCCGATGATTTTTATAGATTGGGTAGTGATGATCCTCTTGATCTTGGAAACGATGTACCGCTTTTAGTTGGAATAGGTTCTTTTAAAATGCGTGTTAGCTTACGCTCCGAATATTATGAAATCCAACCCGAAGTAAAAATTACAGACATGGAAGATAGCAAGTACAGTGCATACTCTGCTTCAGCAAAGCTAAACCCTTTTACTAAAAAGAAAAATAGATGATAAATTTTCAATCCTTTCTAGCAGAAGCTGCAGGCAACAAGCTGCAGCAAGATAAGCTCAAGCACTTAGAGCATCCTGAAGATCATCCGTTACATGCTGGTGCAGAGGGATATCAACATGCTGTTAATACACTTCATGCTACCAACCAAGCAATGCAAGGTAAGCCAAGCAATGCACATATTACATCAAAGTGGGATGGTTCTCCTTCCATTGTGTTTGGTCACCACCCACAAACAAACAAGTTCTTTGTTGCATCAAAGTCCGCATTCAACAAAGATCCAAAGCTAAACTACACTAACGAAGATATTCAAAAGAACCATGGTCATGCACCTGGTCTTGTTGAAAAGCTAAAGCATTCATTGCAGCACCTACCAAAGGTAGCGCCTGAGAAGGGCGTGTACCAAGGCGACCTAATGTATTCTGGTAAAGATAAAACGAGTAAAGGTGATGAGACTCATTTTAAGCCAAACACAATTACATATGGAGTAAAGAAGGGTTCGCCAGAAGGACGTAAGGTTGCTGCTTCAAAACTTGGTGTTGTTGTTCATACACAATACAAAGGCAAAGACTTAGAGTCGATGAAGGCTAGTTTTAAGCCTGATACAAATAACTTCAAACAACATTCAGACGTAAATGTAATCTCACACGATGTAGATGCATCAAAGAGCCACCATACACCACAAGATCAAAAAGAGTTTGAGCACCATATGAGTGAGGCTGAGAAAGCACATCAAGAACTTGTAAAGAAAAAAGGATATGCGGCTCTTGAGCGTCATGGTGAAGCAATGAAGACGCATGTCAACGCTAAGATCAGAACAGGTGAAGCTCCTTCATATGAGGGATACAAACAGCATCAGACAGAAAAAGCAAACAAGGATATTGAAAAGCTCAAGTCGGAAAAAGGCAAGGCTGCTCGCACAACAGCGCATAATATGGCTATGAAGCAGATGGACCAAGATAAGCCGCATATTGAAAATGCTTTTAAATTACATCATCATTTACAAGCAGCGAAGAATGTTCTTGCTCGTGGATTGAGCAGTGCGCATAGCGACTACTCAACGTACCTACCTGATAGCAATGGTGAGCTCAAGAAATCTGCTGGTGAAGGCCATGTCGTTACTATCAACGGTATGCCATCTAAGATTGTTAACCGTCAAGAGTTTGCAAGAGCTAACTTTAATCAAGGCTCACAACAAGCAAAGAAAAAAGAAGCAATTAAAGAAGCGGTTGAAGAGAAGCACCACACTCTTGCGTTTGGCCGTATGAACCCAATTACATCTGGTCACGAAACTGTTGTTAAGAAAATAAAAGATACAGCAAAAGAGCATGGCGGTGGCCACACACTTGTTGTGTCACACTCACAAGATGCTAAGAAAAATCCGTTATCTGCCGAACAAAAGGTCAAACATGCCAAGCGTGCATTTCCGGGTACCACTGTAATAGCAGCAAGCAGCACACATCCTACAATTCTTCACCACGCAACAGAGTTGCATAAGCAGGGTGTAACACATCTACACGTTGTTGCTGGTTCTGATCGCCATAAGGAGATGCATGAGTTGTTGCATAAGTATAACAATAAGACATCAGCACACGGACATTACAACTTCAGAAAGATTGCTGTACACTCATCAGGTGAACGTGATCCCGATGCTGAAGGCACGATAGGGATGTCTGCAAGTAAGATGAGAGCACATGCTGCTGCTGGTAACGAGGCTGAATTCCACAAAGGTGCACCATCAAGTATGAGTACAGCACATAAGACAGCAATGTACAAAGATGTACGTAAGGGAATGGGCGCAAAGTAGATTTTATAAATAGACCACGAGTTAGGCTATGGTAAACCTCAGAGGTACTTAATGGACAAATTTAAAGATCAAGATTCGATGTTGCCCGCTGCAACAAACGATAAAAAGAAAGCTGTAGTGGTAAAAACTGGTGGTAAGACACAAGTTATTATTAACCCACCAGAAAAAGTAGACCCACAACGTGGCTACCAAGAACGTTTCAAGCACGCACTAGAGAAGCATTCTGTTATCATTGAAAAGAAAACAGAGCTCGTTCTCCAATCAAAAGCTGCACGTGCAGACATTCCACAAGAAACACTTGAGCAAGTATTCAAGCGTGGATACAAAACTCTTCCTCTAAACACAGAATTAACACGTGAGCAATATGCTATGAATCGTGTTAATTCTTTCGTTGCCGGTGGCGCAGCAATGGTTGAGGATTGTGACCTACTTCCTATTGTTGAACGTGTACATGCCACTTTTGGTATGAAGGGAACGGGTGGTGCTGCTCGTCCACACATCAAACGTGAAAAGAGTGTTTACAACGGCAAGACACTATTCCACGTTGTTGATGCAAAAGGCCACATTAAACATTCAACAAACGATGAATTCGAAGCAAAGAAACATTTAGCTACAAAATACAATTCATATATGGAAGGCACATTAAGTCCTATGAAACGTTTTGAAGGTACAAAGAGTCTTGTTAAAACATACAAAGACGACACTCCTGGTGAAGGTAAGAAGGATGTGGCGGAAGGTAACATGCCCCAGTCAGTTATCAAAAGCAAACAAAAATATGCTGACATGTCTGACCAAGAATTTCACGCCGCACACCAAAACAAATCTGAAGAAGAACTAAAATCTATGGCATGGCGTCATGGTTACGGCAAGGGCAGCTCACATTATGTTGCTAAACATAAAAAAGGTCAGTCTACTATGGCAGAAGCAAAAGACCCAAGCGAGTATGATAAAGAAGGCGAGATGGCTAAGGGTCAGTTGCGTACAATTATAGCTAACGCACAAAGAGCACATGATATGCTCGAAGATGATACAAACATGGCTGAGTGGGTACAGAGTAAAATTACTCTTGCGTCTGATTACATTAGTACAGTTGCTGATTATATTCAAAGCGAATTAAAAGAAGGTAAGATGTCTGATTTGGATATTGATATGCAGACAATGAAAGACAAAGATTTTGAAACCCATTATGGTAAACCTAAGCGCGAATACAAACCAAAGCTAAAAGGCAATCAAGGAAGATTAGATAAGAATAACAGTGGCCATCTTGATAAAGAAGACTTCAGATTGTTAAGGCAAGAAGAAATTGAAGGGGTAGAGGAGGCACATATTGCTTCACCATTAAATGCTGCTAATGCTAATGCTGAGTATAAACGTCAACCCTCTAACACACTTAAAGTTGATGTTAAGCATCTTGGTGGAGTATCAAACCATAAAGCTATTAAACAACACCTTGTATCAAAAGGTATTACTGCTGGAGTAGGTTCTAGTGACAATTACCATACAGTTCACCTTTCTAACATTAACCATAGCCACGGTGAGGTAAAGCAAAAACTTGGTATTAAAGAAGAAGTAAAAAAAGGTTTGTATTACTACGTAAACAGACGTAAAAAGCTTAGTATAAGCCGTGACAAAGATCATCCAAAAGCACCGGAACCACAGGACTGGGTTAATGCTGCAAAGACAGCTAAAGAAGAAGTTGATTTGTCTGAGTTAAACAAAGATACATTACACTCATACTTTAATAAAGCTGATAAACAGATCGATGCTAAACATAAAGTACTTGGCCCTCAGATTAAAGCTGGGGATACAAAGGCTGCTAACAAAACATCTGCTATCATTGGTAAACGTATGACTGGTATGGATCGTGCCGAGACAAGGCTGAATAAAGAAGAAGTAAGTCTATCCGAACTCTCCAATGCCGTTCTTGCTCGCTACAAATCAAAAGCTGGTGAGCAAGCATCTGCTGCTGACAAGGCTGGTGACTTCAAGAAAGGCAACAAGCGCTTTTCTGGTATTATTAAAGCAACAAACAAACAATTTGATAACGATATGCGTAAAGAAGAAAAAGTTGTTTCGGGTGGATATCGTGATAGCACGGGTAAGATGCACTCGCCTGTAACTGGTTCTGGTGTAGCAAAGTCTAACGCTGATAAACAAAAACAAATTGCTGATGTTTTAAAAGCACATAGGGAGCGTAAATAAAATGGTATCGTTTAAAGCATTCCTAAACGAAACACCAGCATGGACAAGAAAAGCTGGTAAGAATCCTGCTGGTGGTTTAAACAGCAAAGGGATTGCTTCGTACCGCGCCGCAAATCCTGGATCAAAGCTTTCGATGGCTGTTACAACACCACCATCTAAATTAAAAGCTGGAAGCAAAGCTGCAAACCGTCGCAAGTCGTTTTGTGCTCGTATGGGTGGTATGGAAGGCCCAATGAAGAAACCAAATGGCGAACCATCAAGAAAAGCTCTTGCATTGAGAAAGTGGAATTGTTAATATGGATGAACTAATTCAAGCTATGAAGGTTGTGCTTGCCGATACGGTGACGTTTGGTATGAGGGCACACCAATATCATTGGAACGTAGAAGGATCTGATTTCTATCAATACCACAAATTCTTTGAAGAGATTTACCAAGAAGCTGAAGGTGCCGTTGATGGTATTGGTGAACAAATTCGTCAATTAGATGCGTATGCACCTCTAAGCCCAAAACGTATTGGTGAGCTGACAAACCTACAAGACACAGACGTATCACCAAATGCAAAAACAATGGTTCGCAATCTTTATAATGATAATAATATTATTTTACAAACACTAATGAATGCATATAGATTGGCTGAGCAATTTAATGAAATTGGTCTATCCAACTTTCTACAAGACCGTACAATGGCACATAAGCAACATTTGTTCTTCTTACGTGCTACACTAAAAGGTGAAGAGCAATGAAATATAAATCATTGGAAAGCATAATTCGTGGTGGAATGACAACCGAATCAGCTTCGCAGTATAAGAGTCTTAATAACGCTATACGTTCGATCTATAATCGCCAAGTAACACCAGAGCAGAAAACAGATCAACAGCCTAGCGATGAGGAGCTAGCTGTTATTCAGAACAGAAAAATTCAAGTACAACGTAAAATTATAGATAACGCATAAGGAGCACAAGAAATGATCAAGGACCTATCGGCAAAACTTATAGCAGCTGTTACAGAGATTAACCAACAGTCTCGTAAGTCATTTGCTACAGAGCAACAAGATATTGCAACAAAGAAAGCAGCATCTGCAAAGATGCATACATTTATGCCAAAGCAGCCAGCTCCAAAAGCTGATCCTGCTGCTGTATCAAATGCAAAGAAGATGGCAGAAGGGGCAGAAGGCACCGTGCCAAAGACACCTCGTGAAAAAGAACTTGCTGCTAAAGCTGGTAATAAGAAAGTAATTACACATGCCGATGTAATGGTAGCTCGTGGTGTTCAAAGAGAAGAAGTTAATATACAAGAAGAACCATTTGAAACAGACGGTCCTTTTAAAAATCGTAGCGCAGTATACAGATCAAAGAATGTTAAGACCGGCGCTACGATTCAGCATACTGGAAGCTTGAAACAGCAAATCAAAAGCACGTTAGGTAAACACACAAAGCCAAACCTTCCTGGTGCAAATAGAACCAATGAAGAAGTTGAGCAAGCCGACGAAGCTACTGCTCTTGAGAGAATGCGCGGTGTAGGAGGCATCAGAGCTGCTCAAAACCTACCAATGGGTCATGCAGGCAAAGTAACAATGAAGCATGTCGATGCTAGCAATGCTTCTCCTCACGTAAAAGCCGCTATTAGAAAAGCTGCACCTGATATTAAATCTTATGGTGATCGTGCTGCTGCACTTAATGCTGCTGGTATCAAACGTGAAGAAGTTGAAACATTAGACGAGTTGTCGGTTAATACTTTAAATAGAGTGCACCGTGCTGCAGTAGGATCTGCTAACGATGCGAGTCGCGAAGGCGATGAAGCAAAAGCTGAAAAGAGATATAATCTTGCAGGTAAAGCAAGTAATAAAGCTGAATTAAAAAATAGAGCAGCAGGATTAAAACCATCTGGTCAGCATACAACGGAGGAAGTTGAA
>Ga0114962_10000394_pt1 | contig 38921 bp, 37 predicted proteins | sample C_130820_MF_Meta_FD_87017 | JGI IMG/M metagenome (GOLD analysis project Ga0114962, IMG submission 87017) | Freshwater microbial communities from Lake Croche, Canada to study carbon cycling - C_130820_MF_MetaG | ecosystem: Environmental > Aquatic > Freshwater > Lake | place: Lake Croche, Canada...
ACTGACGACGTTGCTGCGCTGATCTCCGCTGGCATTGATGACCTCGGCGGCGTCTCACCCATAACCGCTGACCATGTCAACCCTGAAAGAGCTTGGCCCACCCTTGCGCTCCTCGCTGACGAGGTCAGCGCTGCTGGCTTTGAACTCGCCCCTCGCATGACCATCTATCCAGAATTTGCTGCGCAGCGCGAGCAGTGGATCGCCCCGGCCATGACGAGCGCCGTGCTTGCTGCCAGTGACGCTGATGGTCTGAGTCGCGATGATCTCTGGTTTTCAGGAGCTGACTGCGAGCCCCCGAATCTGCTCGCCACCCTTCCCGGTGGATACCAGTCAGCAGGTAGTGAAGTACTTGAGTTGCTCTCGGCCGCTCAACTCGGTCAAGAACTCGATGAAGCCATGATGACTTCGCTCTTCTCGGCGAGAGGTTCTGAAGTTCGCGCCATTGCCGCTTATGCAGACCAGTTGCGCAAAGAGGCCATTGGCGAAGACGTGACCTATGTCTTCAACCGCAATATCAACTACACCAATGTCTGCACCTTTAAGTGTAAATTCTGCGCTTTCTCCAAAGGTCCCCTATCACTAAACCTTCGCGGGGCGCCCTATGTCCTGACCCTGGGCGAAGTCACCGAGCGCGTAGCGGAAGCAGCGGCCATGGGGGCCACTGAAATTTGCCTGCAAGGGGGCATACACCCTGATTTCGATGCCGAGTACTACCTCGATGTGGTCAAAGCGGTTCGTGAGGGCAGTGAAAACATCCACATCCACGCCTTCAGTGCCCTCGAGGTGCATGAAGGCGCAAGGCGTGCGGGCATTGGCCTCTTTGACTATTTGAGCCAATTGCGCGATGCGGGTTTGAAAACCTTGCCAGGAACTGCCGCAGAGATTTTGCATGATGACATCCGCGCAGTTATTTGCCCGGACAAGGTAAACACTGAGGAATGGCTTGAAGTTCATCGCCAAGCTCATGCGGTCGGCCTCTCGTCAAATGTGACCATCATGTTTGGCTCCGTGGAGCAGCCAAAACACTGGGCACGCCACATTGCCGTGACGAGAGCCTTGGCTCAAGAGACCGGCGGCTTTACGGAATTTGTTCCTCTGCCCTTCGTGCATATGGCAACTCCAGTATTTCTCAGGGGTGGCGCACGACGTGGCCCAAGCTTCCGAGAGACCCTCCTCATGCACGCCGTTGGGCGCATTGCCTACCGGGGCGTCATCGACAACATTCAGGCCAGTTGGGTGAAGTTGGGAACCGAAGGCACGCGCCAGTTACTGAATGCCGGTGTTAATGATCTCGGGGGTACCTTGATTGATGAGAACATCTCCCGTGCCGCCGGAGCGCTCCACGGTCAAGCCATGGATGCTGATTCGCTTGCGGCCATCGTCGCTCCCCTAGGGCGACCCTTGGTCCAGCGCACCACCCTTTACGGCAGGCCCTCCTAAGCGTCTTCACCCAGGAAGCTGCGCGCGGGCAACGCTGATGCTCCTCTCCTCTCGTGATGAAGAAGATCAGACCGCTTTGCCAGAAGGCTAAATGCCTTCAAGCAGCATGCGTGCCTTGAGTACTGCGCGTCTTGCACGCGCGAGGCGCTTCTCGAGTTCCTTGCCCGCCTCGTCGCCATGGATGGTGGCGCGCAGGGCATCAAGGGCTAGATCCGCAATCGACTCTTCGATCCGACCCAGCTCCCTCGCTAGATCCCTGGCCCCTTCTTCGCTACTCACGGAGCCACGGTAATGACATCGAGCTCGCCATTGGCATACTGAGCTCGCAGGACCTTTTTGTCGAACTTCCCCACCGAGGTCTTGGGAATCGCATCAATGAAGGTCCAGCGCTCTGGAAGCCACCATTTGGCCACACGGTCTCCAAGGAAGGCATTGAGGTCTTCGGCACTGATCTGGGAGTTTGCTTGGCGCACGACGCAACACAGAGGCCGCTCTTGCCAGCGCTCGTCTGGGACGGCAACTACCGCAGCCTCGAAAACCTCTCCATGGGCCATGACCTCGCCCTCTAGCTCAACCGAGGAAATCCACTCCCCGCCGCTCTTGATGACATCCTTAGTCCTGTCGGAGATGGTCATGAAGCCATGACCATCAAGGGTCCCAACATCTCCGGTGCGTAGCCAGCCGTCTCGGAACTTCTCAGGATCGGGATCTTGGTAATAGGACGCGGTGACCCAAGGTCCGCGAATTTCGAATTCACCGACGGCTTCTCCATCATGAGCCAAGACGCTTCCGTCATCATCGGTAATCCGGACTTCAACGCCGAAGACCACCCGTCCGGCCTTGACCCGATAGTCCATGGCGTCCTGGGGCTCAACCCAATGTGGCGGGATGGCAATGGAGGCCAGTGGACTGGTCTCGGTCATGCCCCAACCCTGAATGATGGGTACACCGAACTGCTCCTTGAAGGCTTCAATCATGTTTCTCGGGACAGCAGATCCTCCAGCGGTAACGCAACGAAGCGAGGAAAGGTCTGCAGAACGTTCACCGGCTACGCGCAAGACGTCATTCCAGACCGTTGGCACACCGCAGGCAACGCTTGGTCGGTGTGCTTCGATCATGGCCACGAGTGGCTCACCCTGCAGCAGCTGTTGAGGCATGAGGAGATCTGCGCCCGCTAGCCAGGCTGAGTACGGCAAGCCCCAGGCGTTGGCATGAAACATAGGCACGATGGCAAGAACCCGATCTGATTCGACAATGCCAATGGAGGACGCGGAGCATTGTGCAATCGAATGCAGGTAGGTCGAGCGGTGAGAATAGACGACGCCCTTGGGATTGCCCGTTGTGCCAGAGGTGTAACACATGGCCGCTGCGGAACGTTCATCAATGGCTGGCCAGTCGTAGGAAGTGGGCTGACTGGCAAGTAATGCCTCATAGTCATGCACCTGCCACGGGCCATCCAAGCTTCCGCCCCCTGCGATGATGATGTGCTCAACCGTGGTCAGATCCGCAGCCACGCGTGCAAGGAGAGGCAATAGCGAATTATCTACGATGATGACCTTGTCGCCTCCATGATTGATGACATAGGTCAGCTGCTCGGGGTAGAGCCGGATATTCAAGGTATGTAGGACTGCTCCCATGCAGGGGATGGCCAGGTAGGCCTCTTGGTGGGTCTGGTTATTCCAGAGAAAGGTGCCAACCCTGTCCCCATCGCCAACGCCGAGAACGGCTAATACGTGCGCTAACTGCGCTGAACGCTCTCCAACTTCGGCAAAGGTCGCCTCAGTAAACCCGTCACTACTCACCGTGATCACCTTGGACTGGGCGTGAGCGGCAATGCCGAATTTAAGAATTTCCGTAATGGTTAATGGAGCATCCATCATCGTGCTGAGCATTAGGTCTCCCTTGGCTGAGGATTGAAATCAATCCGATGGTAGCGCCTTGATTGTCGCAAGGTTGCTGCGCCACGAGACCATTGCTTTCATGAAGAAAATCCTGATCTTGGCATCCATCGCCCCCTTTATCTTGCTCGTCAGCTGTGCAAGTTGCCTAGCGCTCATCGCTCCTTCGGGATCAGCCAGCCTGTCACCTACTGCCCAAGCTGCGGTATCCCTAGAGACCTGGTCTGCCATTGGGCGGATTCGAGATTGTGCTGCGAATCCACAATTTCTCGGCGCCTTGCAATTCGTCGGCCTGATGCCTTCTCAGCTGAATTCGAGAGCGTGGAGGGAGGCTGCCGCCAGATTCTGCAGGTCAAGGCCAAAGGAGATCATCGACGATGCCTCATTGCGTAAACGCCTAGCAATATTGGGTCTTGCCTTAAGGGCTGAGCCCCTCTTGCCAGCCCGAAGAGCGCTCTTCATCGGCTTCGCTGCCTCAGCCTTGGGAAGGCCATATCGCTGGGGCGCGACGGGTGAGGCGGCTTATGACTGTTCAGGGCTGGTCTATGCGGCAGCGAAGTTCATCGGCCTATCGCTGCCTCGCATAGCGCAGGCCCAATTCGACGCTGGCCGAGTTCCAGAACAAAACTCTGGCAGGCCCGGAGATCTCGTGTTCTTTGGCGGCGCGCTCGATGACGTCAGCCACGTTGGGATCGTCATCACTCCCCTACTGATGATCGACGCGCCCCACAGTGGCAGCTTCGTGAGACTCGAAAATAGCCAGTGGACAGATCTTGTGGGAGTCCGGAATCTCCTTGGGGACTAACGCAGGGCTTGTTGTCCCGGGAATACTGGCTTCGGGAGATCTGAGTGTCCCATCAAGTAACGATCGACCTCATGCGCCGCTGATCGGCCTTCGGCGATTGCCCAGACGATGAGACTCTGACCCCTGGTCATATCCCCGCAGACAAAGACGCCCTCGCGAGAACTCTGCCATTGTCCGTTAACCTGAACCGAACCCCTCGCGTCGAGCTCCAAGCCGACTTCAGCGACCAGGCCTTCACGCTCAGCACCCTCAAAGCCCATGGCAAGAAATACGAGCTCGCAGGGAATGGTGAAGGTGGAGTCTGGCACGGGAGTGAAGCGCAATTGCCCGTCGATGAACTCTCGGGTTACGTGTTGCGCCTCGATGCCGACGACCTTCCCCTGGCCATCGTCGAGAATACGCACGGTTTCTACTGCATAGAGGCGCTCTCCACCTTCTTCGTGAGCCGAAGAGCTGCGGAGTACAACTGGCCACTGAGGCCAAGGGTTATCGACCGAGCGATCATCAGGTGGTTCATCCATGATCTCGAGTTGGAGCACTTCGACCGCACCTTGGCGGTGAGCTGTGCCGAGACAGTCGGCACCGGTGTCTCCTCCGCCGATGATGACGACACGCTTGCCATCGGCGTCGATGGGGTGCGCTACCAAACTTCCGTCTTGGACGAGGTTGGCGGGCTTGAGGTATTCCAGTGCGAGATGGACGCCCTGAAATTCGCGGCCAGCAATCTTTAGGTCGCGAGGCCGGGTAGCACCACAGGCGAGTACAACCGCGTCGAAATCCTCTTCAAGGCTGGCCAGTGAGATGGTGGCGAGCTCGGGAGCATTCGCCGTCCCTGTCCCTCGGCGCTGGCCAGGCTCTCCAGCCTCATCAAGATCGTGAAGGCCAATGGAAACTCCGCAGCGAAACTCAATACCTTCGGCTTCGAGTTGGGCTAGACGTCGGTCTACGACCTGCTTTTCCATCTTGAACTCAGGAATTCCGTAGCGAAGGAGACCGCCAGGTCGTTCACCTCGTTCGAACACTACGACCGCGTGCCCTGCGCGCCGTAGCTGTTGAGCTGCGGCGAGTCCCGCAGGTCCAGATCCAACCACGCAAACACGTTTTCCCGTTTCGAGCTCAGGCGTAATGGGTCGAATCCAGCGCTCTGCCCAGGCCCGCTCGACGATCTCATACTCGACGCGCTCGATTGCTACGGGATCGTCTCCGATGCCAAGCACGCAGGAACCCTCACAGGGCGCGGGGCAGAGCCTTCCGGTGAATTCAGGGAAGTTATTCGTCGCATGAAGCCTCTCGATGGCGTCGGCCCAGTCACCCCTATAGGTGAGGTCGTTCCATTCAGGGATGAGGTTGCCAAGCGGGCAGCCCTCATGACAGAAGGGAATTCCACAGTCCATGCAACGGGCTGCCTGCTCGCGTGCTTCGCCCTCGCTAAAGGGCTCGTAGACCTCGCGCCAGTCGCGCAGGCGCACCGACACGGGACGACGTCGTGGAAGACTGCGTTCTGATTCTAAAAACCCAGTTGGCTTACCCATGTGAAACCCCCATGACGGCCTCGTCTACAGAACTTCCTTCTGCAATAGCTTTAGCGGTTGCCTCAAGAATCCTGCGGTAGTCGCGTGGCATAACTTTAACGAAGTGCTCAATGGATCCTGACCAATCCGAAAGCAGCGAAGCGGCGAGCCCTGAGCCCGTAGACGCCTCATGCTCTCGAAGGAGACTCTCCAGCAGCGCGCGATCATGTTCGCCTAAGGGTTCTAGGTCGATCATCTCTGCATTGATGCGCGTCGAGAATTGGCCATCCTCGTCGAGGACAAAAGCCATGCCACCGGACATACCAGCTCCAAAATTACGCCCCGTTGATCCGAGGACTACGACCGTGCCGCCGGTCATGTATTCACAAGCGTGGTCACCAACACCCTCAACAACTGCCGTAGCTCCTGAGTTGCGAACACAGAAACGTTCGCCTACTTGACCACTGATGAAAACGGATCCGGACGTGGCCCCATAGAGCGCCACATTGCCAGCGATGACCTGCTCCTCCGCCTTGAAAGGAGCTTCCAGAGGTGGGCGCAGCACAAGACGACCACCAGACAGACCCTTACCGAGGTAGTCATTGGCATCGCCAGTGAGGTTGATGGAAATACCGCTGGGAAGGAAGGCCCCAAGGCTTTGACCGGCTGAGCCATTGAGGTCGATGGTGATGGTCCCCTCGGGCAATCCAGCACCGCCGTAGCGTCGTGTTACCTCAGCTCCAAGAAGCGTTCCTGCGGTGCGATCAATATTGCTGATCGTCGTGGAAACCCGAACCGCTTCGCCCCGGTCGAGTGCCGCTTCGCAGTCCTTCCAAATTCGGTGGTCGAGCGCCCTCTCGAGCCCGTGATCCTGCAGTCTGCTGGACTTGCGCTGGATGCCGTAAGGACTCTCAGGCGCGGTCAAGATCGGCGAGAGGTCGAGGCCCTCAGCCTTCCAATGATCAATGGCGGGCTTGGGATTAATGAGATCAAAGCGTCCTATTGCCTCATCGATGGAACGCAATCCGATAGAGGCGAGATGTTCGCGTACTTCTTCAGCAATGAACAAGAAGAACTGCTCTACAAATTCCGGCTTTCCCGTGAAACGCTCACGGAGCACAGGGTTCTGGGTGGCAATGCCCACCGGGCAGGTGTCGAGGTGACAGACGCGCATCATCACGCAGCCCGAGACGATCAAGGGAGCCGTAGCAAAGCCGAACTCTTCTGCGCCTAAGAGTGCGCCAATGATGACGTCACGACCTGTTTTCATCTGGCCATCAACCTGCACCACGATGCGATCGCGCAAGCCATTCAATTCGAGCGTTTGCTGGGTCTCCGCGAGACCCAGTTCCCAGGGTGCTCCGGCATGCTTCAGTGAAGTCAGGGGCGCGGCTCCGGTTCCACCGTCGAAACCTGAAATCAGCACGACATCGGCGTGAGCCTTCGAGACACCTGCGGCAACAGTGCCCACACCAACTTCGGCAACGAGCTTCACGTGAACGCGGGCTCTGTCGTTTGCACTCTTGAGGTCATGGATGAGTTGCTTGAGATCCTCAATGGAATAAATGTCATGGTGAGGGGGTGGTGAAATCAGTCCGACACCTGGCGTGGAGTGCCGAGTCTTTGCAATCCAGGGGTAGACCTTGTAACCCGGCAGCTGGCCACCTTCACCTGGTTTTGCTCCCTGAGCGACCTTGATTTGGATGTCATCAGCATTGACGAGGTATTCGCTGGTTACGCCGAAGCGACCGGAGGCCACTTGTTTAATTGCTGAACGGCGATGGTCGCCGTTCTCATCAGGGGTGAAACGGTCGGCATCCTCTCCGCCTTCTCCCGTATTGGACTTCGCCCCGAGGCGGTTCATCGCAATGGCCAAGGTCTCGTGTGCCTCTGCCGAGATGGACCCATAGGACATCGCCCCGGTAGAGAAACGCTTCACGATCTCGCTAGCCGCTTCCACTTCCTCTAGGGGAATAGCGACGTCAGCACCAGTCTTCAACTCCATAAGGCCTCGCAAAGTTGCGAGCTGCGTTGACTGCTCGTCAACTTCCTTCGTGTACTCCTTGAAGATCTCGTAGCGTCGCGAACGGGTTGCGTGCTGCAATTTGAAGACGGTACGTGGGTTAAAGAGGTGGTATTCGCCTTCCCTGCGCCATTGATATTCGCCACCGACTTCCAATTCGCGGTGTGAGCGTTCCGTGGGGCGATCTATGGAGGCGCTCTGGTGACGACGGAGCACCTCTTCGGCGATGGTTCCAAGCCCTATGCCCGAAATCCGACTGGCCGTGCCAGTGAAGTACTGCTCAATGACTTCGGAACTCAGGCCAATAGCTTCGAAAACCTGGGCACCGGTGTAGGAAGCCACCGTGGAGATACCCATCTTGCTCATGACCTTTAGGACGCCCTTACTTGCCGCCTTGATGTAGTTGCGATGTGCTTGACGAGGCGTGAGGCCGTCAATCTTGCCGGTGGCGATGAGGTCGTCAATGGAATCAAAAGCCAAATAGGGATTAACCGCAGCAGCTCCATAGCCAATGAGCAAGGCAATATGGTGAACTTCCCTTGCGTCGCCGCTCTCCACGACCAGAGAGGTGTGAGCCCGCAGCCTCTTGCGCACCAAATGGTGGTGCACTGCTGCAGTGAGGAGTAGAGACGGGATAGGTGCGACTTCGGCATTCGAGTTGCGGTCCGAGAGCACCACGATGTTGGCGCCACCACGGACGACGTCTTCCACGCGTTGACAAACGGCTTCGAGGGCCTTGCTCAGTGCCTCGGAGGCTGGTGTTTCGCTCACGGAAAAGAGGCCATCGACAACTACTGCTTTAAAGCCTGGGGTTTCACCCTGTTCATTGACGTAGAGGAGTTTGGCTAACTGCGCCCTGTCGATGACTGGGTACTCCACGACAATTTGCCTACAGTGGTCGGCAGATTCATGCAGCAGGTTGCGCTGTGGTCCCAAGGAGCCCTGCAGCGAGGTAACGAGCTCTTCCCTGATGGCGTCCAAGGGTGGGTTTGTGACTTGAGCAAAGAGCTGAGAGAAGTAGTCATAGAGCAGGCGCGAGCGATCTGAGAGCACGGCGAGCGCCGCATCCGATCCCATGGAGCCGATCGGCTCCGCCCCAGCCTTGGCCATGGGGGCCAAGATGATCTTGAGTTCTTCAGTCGTGTAGCCAAAGAGGCGCTGGTGATTAACGACACTTCCGTGCTGAGGAGTGAGCATGGTGCGTTCGGGGAGATCGTCAAGTTGAATCTGTTTTGCGTCTAGCCACTGCTGATACGGCGCAGCCGCCGCGAGCTCTGCCTTGATCTCTTCGTCCTCGACGATGCGGCCCTTGGCGGTGTCTACCAAGAACATGCGACCTGGCTGGAGTCGACCCTTTCGGATTACGGTCGCCTGGTCAAGTTCGAGAACTCCAACTTCGCTCGCGAGCACTACGAGACCGTCATCAGTCACCCAGTAGCGAGAGGGGCGCAGGCCATTGCGGTCTAGAACTCCCCCGATCACCGTGCCGTCGGTGAAGACCACGGCGGCTGGTCCGTCCCAAGGCTCCATGAGGTCGGAGTGATAGCGGTAGAAAGCCTTTCGTTCAGCGTCCATCTGATCGTTGGCTTCCCAGGCTTCAGGGATCATCATCAGGATGGCGTGAGGCAGAGAGCGTCCAGACAAACTCAAGAGTTCGAGCACTTCATCAAAGGACGCGGAGTCGCTGGCCCCAGGGCTACAGATGGGCAAGATGCGTTCAATCTCACCAGGCAGCAAATCGCTGGCGAGCATGGACTCGCGCGCGCGCATCCAGTTGCGGTTGCCTTGGACGGTATTGATTTCTCCATTGTGAGAAATCATCCTGAAGGGATGCGCTAGTGGCCAGGAGGGGAAGGTATTGGTCGAGAAGCGAGAGTGCACGAGTGCCAAGGCGCTCTCAAAATCCTCATGCGAAAGGTCGGGGTAGAAACCTGCCAACTGCATGGCCGAAAGCATGCCTTTGTAGACCAGGGTTCGTGCGGACAGCGATGCGAAGTAGAGATCATCGATCTCATGCTCTACGCGCTTTCTTGCCACAAAACACAGCCGGTCCAAGGCAATGTCACTGCGCGATGCATGCTCACCCGTAGGAACCACGATGGCTTGCCAGATGGAGGGTCGAGCCGCCTCAGCACTTGAGCCCAGACCTGAAGGGTCCACGGGAACTTCACGCCACCACAAGACCTTGAGACATTCTTCGGTCAAAATGGCTTCGATTTCGCTCTGCCTGGTTTTGGCTGCGGTGAGGTCTAAGGGAAGGAAAACCGCTCCAACGGCGTAATGCCCTCGCTCGGGCAGCGCTATTCCCTCAAGACTTGCCAAGGAACGCAGGAAGCGATCCGGAATCTGCATCAGAATCCCAGCGCCATCCCCGGTTTCGAGTTCGGCTCCCGAGGCGCCACGATGATCCATGCAGGCCAGAACAGAAAGGGCCCGCTCCACGGTCTGATGCGATGGCCGACCATGAAGATCGGCAACCATGCCCATTCCGCAGGCGTCGTGCTCAAAGCGAGGGTCGTAAAGCCCTTGGGCTCTCGGGGTCTGTGGTTCAAGCACCTGAGTAGTTCTCCTCAACGTCGTCGTGAGCTGCCGGGACGACGTTGGCCCGAACTCCGCCCCTGAATCCTACCTGAAGCCTAGAAGGGGCTCAAAGCCAAGGAAGCAGACCGATAGCATCAGCCCTAATGGGAACTAGCTCGCTGAAATGCACAATAATCGGTGCCGGCATTACGGGGCTTGCCATTGCCTGGAAGCTTTCAACAGATGGACACCAGGTCAGCCTGATAGATCCCCAAGAGGGTCCTGCCACCAGTGCCGTCGCCGCAGGAATGCTCGGCCCCACGGCTGAGCATGCTCCAGGCGAGGATCGCCTGACCGCACTTCTGCTCGATGCATCCCAGCGATGGAGGCCCTTTGCCGAAGATCTGGAAGGCCAGACGAAACTTTCTGTTGGCCTTCGCGAATCGGGAACCATCATGCTCGGCTTCGATGCGGATGATCGCCGAGCAATAGAGCGCTCGGCGGCCTTCAACGCTGCTTCAGGATTGACCCTTGAAGCCCTCAAAGCACCCGACCTCTCCCTGCGGCTCGCCAATCTTGCTCCAGCGGTGACTAGTGGATATTTCCTCCCCGGTGACCATCAGGTTGATCCCCGGGCGGTCATGACTGCACTCACCAAAGCCTGTGTAGATAGTGGAGTAGTGCAATACCGCGCTCGTGCGCTGGGCATTGAAGGTGCAGCGGTGATCTTGGATGATGGACGCTGCATCACGGGAGATCGCATCGTGTTGGCGACCGGTGCTGGAGCGCGAGGCCTAGCAAATGAACATGCTCCTTGTCTCAACGCTGTGCGGCCAGTTAAAGGCATCACGCTGCGACTCCGCGACCACGGCGCCAGCATGGTGGAAACCACGATTCGCGGATTAGTTGAAGGAAGAACGAGTTATATCGTTCCTCGATCTGATGGCGAGATCGTCATTGGGGCCAGTTCGCTTGAGCGCGGCTTTGATGCCCGGGCTGAAGCTGGCAGTATCGCTGACCTCCTCGGCGATGCCCGACAACTCTTCCCCGTGCTCGACGAGGCCAGTTTCGAAGGCTTCGATGTTGGCTTCAGGCCGGCCACGCCAGACCATGCCCCCATCGTTGGCCGTCTGGGACGGACACCCATCTTCGCTGCGCTTGGGTCTTACCGAAACGGCATATTGCTCGCACCACTGATTGCCGAGGCAATAAGCCAAGAGATCGGTGATGGTTCTCCCCATGAGGGCTTCGCAGCCTTCCCCACCGGGCGCTTTGGATGATACAGATCAGCCTCAACGGCGAGCCTCGCAGCGTGGAAGCAGATGGCCTGGTGGAGCTGATCTTGGCTGCTTCACCGAGCGGCAAGGGTATCGCGGTGGCCTTGAATCTGGCTGTCGTCCCCCGCTCCCAATGGTCAGAGGTGAGCCTTGCTGAGGGCGACGAACTGGAATTACTGACTGCCGCAGCCGGGGGCTGAGCCTTTGCGCGTCACTGTGAAACAATGGGCCTATGCCAGAACTCAGTGAACTCTTAGCAGCCCTCGACCAGAGAATTCTTGACGCAATTGACGCCAAAGCAACCGGTGAAACCATCGCCAGGCTTGCCGAAGCTCGCGCGTGGCTTACCAATCCTGACCAGCACCACACTTCCGCTCAACACGGCGAGTAATCACCGCGTTCGCAGGAGGTGCAGTATTTCTAGAAAGGCTAGTCATGCCGACTGTCAATAGAGAAGGCTCCGTTTATTTCCTTAACCTTGGTGATGGGGAGAATCGCTTCACCCTTCCTTGGATTACTGAACTGCATGCGGTGGTCCAGGAGATCGCTGCAGGGCAAGGCCCTCGCGCGATAGTGACCTTGGCAACGGGCAAGTTCTGGTCCAATGGCCTCGATCTGGACTGGCTCATCTCCCATCCTGATGAAGGAGCGGACTACATCGATCTTGTTCAGGAGATCTTTGCGAGCTTCATTGAACTTCCCCTTCCTACGGTCGCAGCGATTCAGGGTCACTGCTATGCCGCTGGCGGCTTGCTTGCCCTGTCGCATGACTTCGCGCTCATGCGTAGCGATAGAGGCTTCTTTTGCTTGCCCGAAGTCGATCTCGGCATCCCCTTCTCCCCTGGCATGAGTTCCCTCCTGCAGTCACGGATGCTGCCTGCCACCGCTCACGAGGCGATGGTTACTGGTCGTCGCTATGGAGGCGAAGAAGCGGCGCAGGCAGGGATTGTGAAAGAGGCGCTCAGCGAAGAGCGCTTGCTCGCTGCGGCCACCGAGCTTGCCGAGAGTCTCGCGGGGAAAGCCGGTCCAACTATGGCCGCTTTACGCCAGCAGATGTATCGCGACACCATACGTCTCCTGCGTTTACCAACCAAGCCGATATCGATGTAGCGGATTAGAGGCCAGGGTTAGATGCGGTAAGGTAATTCCCTTGCGGGCTGTGGCGCAGCTTGGTTAGCGCGCTTGACTGGGGGTCAAGAGGTCCCGGGTTCAAATCCCGGCAGCCCGACCAAAAGAAAGCAACTGAGAGGTGGCCTCCCTGAAGGGGGCCACCTCTTTTGCATGGCGCGTGAACCCCCCTTAAGCTCACCAGAAACTACTGCTTGGGCTTTTGGCGATGGGAACCAGCTCAGTTACTGATTAATCAGGGCGCCTTGGCGATCACGTCTTCCGCGTAGCGAGCCAAGGAATCCCGCGTTTCGTTCCAAAACACGAAAGCGGGAACGACAACTCTGGTGACACCGATCTCGGCAAGTTTCTTGACCTCATCGAGCGCATTGGGCCCGAATGCTCCGTAGCCACCAGAAGTGAACTCCAAGGCACTTGCATCGCGCCCATGCTTCGTCGCGGTGGATTTCGCGATTTCGAATAAGTCTTTTAGGCTTTGATGGCTCCCCTTCGCGGGGAAAAATCCGTCTCCGATGCGTCCGGCCCTGCGAGCGGCTGCCACCGAATGCCCGCCAACAGTTACCGGGATGCTGCCATGCACCGGTGACGGCTCCATGACACAATCCGTGAAGTTCGCGGAGATGCCCTGATGGGATGCCTTATCTTCAGCCCAGAGAGCCCGCATTGCGGCGATCGCATCATCAGTACGAGGGCCCCTACCCTCGAAAGGCATACCAATGGCGTCAAATTCTTCTTCAAGCCAACCCACTCCTATGCCAAGGTGCATGCGCCCATTGGACATCGCATCAAGGGTGGCGAGTTCCTTGGCCAGCACCACGGGATTTCGCTGGGGAACAATCAGAATGCCGGTTGCCAACTTGATCTTTGCGGTGAGTGCGGCAAGGTAGGAAAGCCAGATCAAGGGGTCGGGAATTGGTGAGTCGTCGTTGCCCGGCATCTTTCCTGAAGGGTCATAGGGATACTCCGAGGCATAGCCTGCCGGAACGACAACATGCTCGACAGTCCACAGCGACTCAAAGCCCAGCTCTTCTGCAGCGGTCGCCATGTCTGCTGCACCTTGAGGGCTTGCAAAAGGCCCAGTATTCGCAAAGATGATGCCAAAGTCCATGATCCTGATCCTAGGTTAGGAGGGCTATCAATGCCCTAAGTCCGAGAAACCTTGAAGGCGGACGGAGCGTAAGCAGTCAAAGCCAAGAGCTCAGATCAGGAGCGTCCTAGCTCGTTAACTCAGCCTCGAGTCGCTGCGTGAACTCTTCTTCATCGCGGCGTGCGCTCGATGGACGCCAGCGTCCTGCGAGCAAGAAGATCGTCGGCATAAAGAGCAACTCACCAACGATGCAAATCCACCACCAACGTTGCCACTCGGCCGGAGCCTGCTTTTGCGCTGCCAGGACCTCGCGGCCGTGGGCACTGAGAAAAGCTCTGTCGGCGAGAGGCATGGCTTTGAGCGCTCTGAGGTCAGCGATTGCCACCGCTGGAGTCACGTGCTCGGTCTTGACGATCTGTGTGATCGCGGCAACCAGGTTGGTCCGATTGGTGGGATCTGCCTGGAGGGCCTTCAAGGTTGCTGGCTCAATGGCCTTGGCCGTAACAATCTGCGCTGAGTACTGCTTTTGTAGGGCCTTGGCCTTTAAGCCGTAGTCAGCAATTGGCGAAGCAGAAGTGACGATAAACGGCAGCACGAGGAAGGTGACAGAAACGACAATCCTCAGCACCCAACCCCAGAGCGAAAGCCCCGTTGCGACCAAAGCAGGATTACGCCGCTCGATGGTTTCAGTGAATGCGGCCATCCAGGGTGCGTAGGCAAATCCACGGCTGGCGGAGAGAATCGAAATGATGATGATGAAACTCATGTAAGAGGTTGATGGCTGCGTCGCCTTTGAAGCAAAAATCACACTCATAATGACGGCGACGACGCCTCCCAGCACCATCAGAGGCTTGCGGACGCCCAACTTGTCTGAGATGAGCCCCGCAAGAACAACAGCGAGTGCATCAGCTGCCCAGAACCAGTTGCCCAAGCCGTTAGATCTGGCCTGACTGTATCCAAAAACGGATGAGAAATAGATTACGAAAACCGATAGTGCCGAGAAGTACAGCAGCAAGAAGAGGCTTACTCCTAAGGCCGGCACCAAGATATCGACACGAGCCATCTGCTTCCAAGGCCTTTCAACAGATTGAATCTCTAGGCCTCGTGCGCGGGCTTCGATGGCTACCCTTTCCTGAACTGAGTGAATCTTCTGATTCCGCAGGTGAGGAGCGAGTTCACGAAGAAACAGGAATGCAATGACGGTCATCGTGAGTCCCGTAAATCCCGCAATGTGATACTGATCCTGCCAGGGGTGCAGCCATCCCAAAGTATTTGAAGCGACCATGGAGACCGTGAGGCTTGCCATGACAGGCCCGAGAGTCCAAAAGCCCATTGCTGCTCCTCGGCGAACCTGAGGAGAGAAGTCCCTTACCAAAGCTGGGGTGGCAACGAGGACAGCACCTTCGAAGAAACCGAGGGTTGCGACGAAGATTGCATACTGAATCTTTGACCCTGCACTGGGGATCAGGAAGGCGCTGATGAGACTTGCGCCGAGTAGGCCGCCTACAACGATATTTGCGCGTCCGAAGCGGTCTCCAAGACTTGCCAAAAGAGACGCACAGGCCCCGAAGATGCTGCCGATCACCACAACAGTGAGGTAGAAGCGGAAGCTCATCTCGAAATGCGCCAACACGGCCGGAGCCACTGCCCCTCCAACGTATTGCTGGTAATAACAGATGATTGTGCTGAGGACGATGAGCGCGAGGAGCAGATTCCGACGCCGTGTGCTGGGAAAACTTTGCAGATTTCTGTCCCAAAGCGTCTTTGGCCAAACTGCCTGCTCTTCTGCCATGTTCTCCCCTGTCTCGAAAGTTTACGCGATCGTCCACGTTAGGCCTTTCGGCCTCAAATCAACAAACTGAAACTATATGGCACCAACTCTGCCAACTGTTAGATTGGCCATATGAGATTCACTTTTGGCACCGTCAACCTCCCCTACGCAGCAAAATTGGCGACAGCAGGTCCCGATGAAGACGGGCCCGTGTACATGGTCAACTTCATGCGCTACAAAGAGTTCGCTGACTACGGCGACCAGGGAGGGCCAGCAATTTCGGGTCGCGAAGCGGACGACATCTATGCCCCGGTTGATGTCTTGCATAAGTTGGGTTGCCACATTGGCTACTTCGGAGATGTCACGGCTCTCGGTGATGACGAAGTTTGGGATCGCATGGCAATCGTGCGCTACCCCACCCGTCGCTCATTCATGGAGATGCAGGAGCGAGCAGACTTCCAAGAAAGAGCAGTCCACAAAGAGGCTGGTATGGACTTTACGATCATCCTTGCAGCCCTCCCACTGTCAGTTCCCGCCTCAGTTCCTCGTGATGCCAAGACCGTGAGCTTTATTGCGACTCCCGAAGGCCAAGAGCTCGACCTCTCTAATCACTTGGTAGCAAGGCTTGAGGTCGAAGACCTCGTCATCGGTGACGAACGCCGTTTCACGATGTTGCACATCGTCTGGGGCGAGATCGATCTTTCCACGCTGCCCCTCGGCGTGCTTGCCGTGCAGACGCGCACTTTCCTTGACACGATGCCCGCCCTGATGGCCGAGAACCTCAGCTAAGAGGCCTTAGCGAGCTCACGCTTGAGGTCCAAGGCCTCTTCGAAGACCCAGGGCGCGACCTGTGGTCTGAGGTACTCGCCTTATCTCCTAGCTTTCAGTGATGGTGAGGAGATCATGGAGGGCGTCGATCAACATGGTGCGCGTGGCAGCGAGCGTGTGAGCACGATGGATGCGATAGTTGTCGATCGATTCGAACTGGCAAAGTGCATCAATTGCTGCGAGTCTCGCGTTCCTCGACTTGCGGGACATGGCCGCAAATTCCTGCGCAAACTGACCCGCAACTTGGTCATGGAGCACATTGCGCGTCAGGGCAAGGTGGTTCTTGATATCGGAATTCCGATATACCCAGAGCCTTGCGGCTCTGCCAGTGCCACCCATTGCCTCATATAGAGCCATTCTGGCGTGGACAAAGCGATCAATACGGAGCTCGAGATCACCTAATCCGAAGCCATGAATACGCAACATAGGTCGCGCAACTTCATTTTGCCGCTCGATAGCTGCGAGCATCAAACCATCGCGATCGCTGAAGTAGCGATAGATTGACCTCAAGGACAGACCGCTACGTGCGGCTACTGCTTCCGGACTGGGATCGACGTTTTCGGCGAAGAGCTCCAGTGCTGCGTCGAGGGCAGCCAAGCGGTTTTTATCTCGGCGATCTTTTCTGCCATCACTCCAGGCCTGATCGACATTTGAGGAGAGCTGATGGGCATTTGGCGCACTTACTGATGATTGGTTTCCCGACATCGCTATCTCCAGCGCTAGAGCGCTAAGCCTGGTAAGTGGGGTTCTGGAAGGTCTCAAGCATACGATTGCGGTGCTCTAGGCGTCTCTGCGTCGACTGATGCGTGACGATCCAGAACTGATTGGCCTGTACCGCATAGACAACGCGACCGGCAACGTCGCGAGGATCCATGGCCTTTGTCCCCATGAACGAAGCGATCTGCTCAATGGGGATAGGGCCAGGCTTGGGTAAGCCCAGAGCTTCGGGGGCGTTACGGGTTGATTCAAAAATCTTTGTGTCTACGAGTTCTGGGCAAAGACAACTCACACCCACACCCGTAGCTTCGAGTTCCATATGAAGAGACTCGGACAGTCCAACCACCGCATATTTGGCTGCGTGGTACGAGCCAAGCATGGGAGAAGCGGCCAGGCCAGCCTCTGATGCGGTGTTGACGATGTGTCCCTCACCCTGTTCAACCATCAGCTTGGCGAAAGCGCTGACACCGTAGGCAACACCGAGCACGTTGACTCCTATTACCCACTGCCAAGACTCAGGCCTCTCCTTAACATTGGTTCTCCCGGTGGCAACGCCGGCGTTGTTGCAGAGCAGCTGCACGGAGCCATAGGCGCTGAGAGCAGCGTCACGGAGGGCAAAAACCTGTTCGTGATCGGAAACATCACAAACAAACGGCAAGACTTGAGCTCCGCCACGCTTGAGGCGATCGGCGGCGCTAGTGAGCAGGTCTCCCTCGATGTCGGCCATGACCACCGACATCCCTTCAGCAACAAAACGCTCGGCCATGGCTAGACCTATGCCGGATGCCGCACCAGTGACGACGGCCACTCTTCCCTTGAGTTCCATAAGAAAAATTCCTCCAATTTCTTTACGAGGCCAACATGCTGACCACTAGTTCCCAGTATTGCCTTAACGCACGACGCCAATATTTCGCAGGCGAGGCGCCTGCACTATTCCATCAGTTCGAGTTCTGCCTTAAAGAGGTGAACATTGTGGACATATTGCTCGGCTGAGAGCCGAATGAGGTCTCGATTGGTGACCCCTTCTTTGATCTTGGCAGGGACCCCCAGGGCCATTGAATCTGGCGGCACAAAAGCATTATTCGATAAGACGGCGTTGGCTCCCACGATGGACCAAGAGGAGACTACGACATGATGCAAGACGACCGAACCCGAGCCGACGAGGCTGTCATCCTCCAGGGTGCAACCTTCGAGATGGACGAGATGACCCACGACGCAGCGGTCACCAACTTTCGTGGGAAAGCCAGGCCCACAGTGGATGACGCTTCCATCCTGAATAGAACTTTGTGCACCAATGGTGATGCTTCCATGATCGCCTCGCAGGACCGCACCCGGCCAGATTGAGGACTCTGGACCGACGGTGACGTTTCCAATGATTACGGCATCGGGAGACACAAAGGCATCGGGGTGGATATTGGGCACTCGGTTACCAAGGCGATAGATCGGCATGTCAGAACTCTAGGCCCTCGATCGCCGGAGCTTCATGACCGAGAAGCCCTTAGAGATGGTGGATGAGCCAGTGAATACCCTGATAGGCCCGCCAGAGCAGATAGACAATGGAGGCAACAATGAGGAGTCGGAAACGCCAGGGGATGGCCTGTTGTTCTCCTTCGGCGAGGCCTTGGCCGCAGCTGGGGCAAGCGCCGAGTTCAGTGAGTTCGTCCCGCAACTGATTGCAGACATCGCACCAGGGCACTCAAGCGCCCTCGAGTCGCACGCGAATCTTGATTGGCGTGGCTCCGAGATCCAGCCGCTCACGCAGGCCTCGCTCGAGGTAGCGCAGATAGGTCTGCTGAAGTCGTCCATTCACGAAAATGGTGAAGGTCGGAGGATCTGCTGCACCTTGCACGATGTACTTAATGCGAGCGCCAACGGGAGGGTGTGCTTGTTGGATATCGGCAAGTGCGCGGTTCAAAACTCCGGTACTGATTCGACGCTGGTAACCCTCTAGGGCTTCAACCAGTGCTGGGAGGATGCGGTGCACGCCCTTACCTGAAAGTGCTGACACCTTTAAGACGGGTGCTGCTCCCAAAAATGCCAAGCGATCGGCAACCGTTGCGCTGACATCTTCGCGATCTTCGGGGCTCACGAGCTCCCACTTGTTCAAGAGCACCACCGTTGGGCAACCCGTGGTGCCAAGACGCTCCGCTAAGCGCTGGTCCTGGTGCGTCGCTCCCACAGTCGCATCGATAACGAGGAGGGCGAGATTGGCCTCTTCCATGGCGCGTAGAGCGCGGACCGTGGCATAACGCTCGGAGCCCTCTTCTACCCTGCCTTTGCGACGCAGCCCAGCAGTATCAACGAAGCAGATCACGCCTTCGGGCGTCTCTACGACGGTATCGATGGTGTCAACCGTGGTGCCGGGCATGTCATGCACCACGGCACGGTCTTCTCCGATGAGGCGGTTGAACATGGTGGACTTGCCGACGTTTGGCCGACCAACAATGGCAACCCTTGGTACCCGCTCGCCTTCCCCTTCTTCGTCAGTTTCGACTTCTTCGGGGATGAGGCGGACAACTTCATCGAGCAGGTCACCGGTCCCACGGCCATGAATAGCGCTGACCGGCCAAGGATCACCGAGACCAAGGGAGAGAAACTCCCAGCCGACTGCTTCTCGAGTTCCATCGTCAACCTTGTTGACGACCAAGAGTGACGGACAGGATGCCCGCTGAACAACTCGTGCGGCCTGAAGATCCTCCTCGGTGACACCCGTACTCGCGTCTACAACAAAAAGGATCAAGTCAGCCTCAGCGACGGCTAGCTCAGCTTGGGCAGAAACCTTCGCATCAAGTTCATTGCCACCAGCAAGCCAGCCTCCAGTATCCATTGCGGTGAAATGCACGCCAATCCACTCGGCATCTAGGGGCTTACGGTCGCGAGTGACGCCGGGCCGCTCTTCTACCACCGTTGCACGATGTCCCACAATGCGGTTCACGAGGGATGATTTACCCACATTGGGACGGCCAACGATGGCCACTATGGGTAGACGTTTCGGACTCATCGTGCCTCCAGATAACTGCGCAGGGCTGAACCGGTGGCCTCGATGGTCACCAGAGGTACGCGAAGATCAGTCAACTCGACCCCATCAAGAAACCTACCCTCGGTCAGACAACTGTCGGGAAGCACGTAGATCGTCTTGGGCTCAGGCTCCCCTATTGCAGCAAGTATGTCTTCGGAAACCATAAGCCCACTAACCGCAGTGTTGCCGCCAAAGAAATTATTCGCGACAACCAAAGTAGCAACATCATCGAAACCGGCACGCATGAGACACTGCCTGAGCACCGGGGCAAATTGTGCGCCGGTCAAAATCACGGTTTTTGTAGCAGTTTGCGCTTCCGCGTTATGCACAGCCGAGTCGCTGAGCCTGTTGGCTCGGTAGCCATGGGCAGGTGCGCCATCAACTGACTGAAAAAACCCGGTGTGCACAGAACCTGATGGGACAGCATTGCCAGAAAACTCTTCGATGAAGCGGCGCACCAAGCCAATGCCATTCTCTGCTTGGGGATATCCGTCATAGGCTTCAACAGAGGGGATAGCGATGCCAGCCTGGAGGTAGATCTCGTCTGAGGCATAGACCATCGAGTGTCCTAGGGCCTCTTTAAAAAGTCCCTGCCACTTTTCGACAATCGAAACCGCTTGGCGCGCTTCCTCATCACTATGGGGCCGCATGCGTGATTCAGTGCTGAACTTACTTACCCCCAGGGGCACGACGCCGACCGAAGCCATCTTCGCGTAGCGATCAAGAATGGACTCGAGGGTAGCTTCGAGATGGGGACCATCATTGACCCCGGGGCAGAGCACCACTTGTCCGTGAACCTCAATGTCGGCGTCTAGGAGCGCAGTGAGCCAACTCAGACTCGTGGCCCCGCGAGGATTGCGCAGCATCTCGGCACGCAGATGAGGGTCCGTGCTGTGAATGGAGACATAGAGCGGACTGAGCTTCTCCGTAATGACTCTTTCGATGTCTAACTCGGTAAAGCGGGTGAGCGTGGTGAAATTCCCATAGAGAAATGACAGCCGGTAATCGTCATCCTTGACGTAGAGGCTTTTGCGCAAACCCTTGGGCAGTTGATAAATGAAGCAGAATTCACAGTGATTATCGCAGGTACGAATACGGTCGAAAACTGGGCTTTCGATGCCTATGCCCAGGCCTTCTCCCGCCTGTTTTCCTATGGTGACCTCACGTTGCTGACCATCGCGCTCTAGGAGCAGCACGGGATCTTCATCATCCGTCAGTTGGTGGTATTCAATGACGTCGAGAGGGCTTATGCCGTTGATGGAGAGGATCTGGTCCCCCTCTGTTAGCCCAGCTCGGGCGGCTGGCGAACTAATGCTCACCGCAGTGACAAGGGCAGGACTCACCCTTACAGGGTAGTAGGAGCCCTGCTCCCCTCCCGGCGGCCTGCCCTCAACTCCCTGTATCCTCACGCTTGTGCCTGTTGACCGCGTCCTTCTCGCTTCACCTCGAGGCTTTTGCGCCGGAGTGGAAAAGGCAATTAAGGCTCTTGCGTGGATGGTTCGGGTCTTTGAGCCGCCGGTCTACTGCTACCACGAGATCGTTCATAACGCCGTAGTTGTCGAACAATTCCGAGCCCAGGGCGTGCACTTTGTGGATCACATTGACGAGGTACCGCCTGGTAGGCCCATCATGCTGAGTGCCCATGGTTCGGCGCCAGAGGTGGTGGCAGCTGCTCGTGCTAGGGGTGGAGTCGTTATCGACGCAGTTTGTCCTTTGGTGACGAAGGTTCATCACGAAGTAAAGGTGCGCAGCGCCAAGGGTTACACGATCATTTATGTGGGTCATGAAGGTCATGAGGAAGCTGTTGGAACCATGGCGGTGGCTCCTAGTCGCGTCAAACTGGTGGAGCGCCGCAGCGACGTCGCAAAACTCGATATTCCGCTCGGGGAGCCCATTGCCCTGTTGACCCAAACGACCTTGAGTCAAGAAGAATGCATGGACGTCATCGATGCTGCCAAAGAGCGTTATGAAGACCTTTGGCTGCCGAATCGCAGTGACCTGTGCTTTGCGACAACTAATCGCCAGGGGGCTTTGAAGGCGGTCGCAGCGCAATCCGATGCAGTCATAGTTATCGGATCGCAGAATTCATCCAATACCGTGGCCCTCGAGAAGGTAGCAAGGGCTTCAGGTTGCAAGCGGGTTATCCGCATTAATGGAGTTGAAGAACTTCCCGAAGATCTCTCCGGGGTTGTCGGAGTTACCGCGGGCGCCTCTGCTCCCGAGGCGCTAGTGAGAGCCGTCATCGAAAAACTCAATCCCCGCGAAGGTGTAAGTGAACTGGTCATGACCGTAGAGGCCGAGTACTTTCCCCCTCCGCCAGAGCTGCGCGAGTCGGTGCGAGCTCTCAGCAGCCTCATTGGCCTGATGAATGCTTGTCCTACGAGCGATTACCGCGCCGCCCTCGATGAAGATCGCAATCAATCTGCCGCAGACGCCCTGCAACTGCTCTCGCCCTAGAAGCACGATCCAGCCCTTTTCGCGTGGCAGAATGCCTGCATGGGGACTCCACAAAGTTTTACTGCCATGGATCACTCGACGCGTGAGCAGTGGATGACTATTGCTGAGGTGACGGTAGCTAATCAGCCAAGGGTTGCCGAACAAATTCTTGCGATGTTGAATCAACTGGCCTCCATTACCGATGGCTTCGCGGTTGATCAGCGCATGCATTGCCTACAGACAGCCACGAGGGCGCAGCGAGCTGGTGCCGATGACGAAATGATTGTTGCTTCACTCTGCCATGACATTGGCAAGGTCATCAGCGTTGCCAATCACCCCAAGATTGCTGCTGAAATCCTCAAGCCCTATGTCCGTGATGAGGTCTACCAAGTCATCAGAGCGCACCAAGACTTCCAAGGGCGCCACTACTACGAACATCTGGGCATGGACCCCAATTCCCGTGAGCAGTACGAAGGCGAAGCGTGGTTCGCGTTGGCGGCAAGCTTTGCCGACGATTGGGACCAATCAAGTTTCGACCCTGATTACGACACCGAGAGCTTGGAGCACTTCGAGCCACTAGTACGGCAAATTTTTGCCAGTCCGAAAGGAATGTAGGAAATGTCTAACCAGCCAATTCACACCACCAAAGGACAGGCGCTGCCGCTTGATGTCCTTGAGGCTGGCATGAGTACTTTCGCCGGTGAATATCCCAATATCAAGGTTGAGCGAATTGCGGCCCTGATCTGCGCCTATGAAGAAGAGGAAAATATCGGTGCGGTGCTCGACGCCATGCCCGCAGACGCCCAGGGCATTCCCATCATGACCATTGTCGTGGTTGATGGTGGCAGTGATCAGACTGCTGACGTTGCTCGCAACCATGGCGCGATTGTTGTCGACCTGCCGCGCAATGTTGGCCAGGGCTCAGCATTTCAATTCGGCTATCGACTCTGCATGAAATTGGGTGTGGAGATTATCGTCACCCTTGACGCTGATGGACAGAACGATCCTCGTGAAATTCCCGTAATGCTTAAGCCAATTTTGGCCGACACCGCTGACTTCGTCGTTGCCTCGCGCCGCTTGGGCGTAGACACAACCTCAGACCGCTTCCGCAAATTGGGTGTTCGCGTGTTCTCTGCAGTCATGAATTCCATGACCGGCGCAAAGCTGACGGATACCTCAAACGGTTTTCGAGCCTTCAAGACAGCGATGGTTGCTGATGTTGTCGACAGGTTGCGCCAGCCCCAGTTTCAAACCGCAGAACTGCTCATTACTTCGTTGCGCAGAGGCTGGCGAGTGGATGAGCGCCCCACGGTGTGGCATCCACGTGCTTCAGGTGAAACCAAGAAGGGTAAGAACTGGAAGTTCGGCTTCAACTATGCCGTAACCGTATTTGGCACCTACTGGCGCGAGCGCTAGCGCGACGCGCTGGCTGCTTGAGCCTGAGCAAAGGCCTGAGCTAAACCCTGAGTGACGCGGTCGTTAAGGTCATGCACTGCTGACCGAGGTTGTCTTTTGCCTTCGACAGGCTCGGGTGGCGTGATCATTGCTCCCTGAACCACTGAGACCGGCACTCGGTAAATGAACTTTGAACCCTTAGGCATAGCCGCCTCGGTACCCCCAATACCCAGCGGAATAATTGGTGAACCGGTTCTCACAGCCAGGAAGGCTGCCCCTTCAAGCAAATTCTCCACTGCATCGCCTTCACGCCTCGTCCCTTCGGGGAAAAGCACCAGTACGTGTCCAGCTCTCAAAACCTCTTCACAACGCACCAGCGCTTCACGATCGGCCGATCCACGGCGCACCGGGAAGGCTCCCATCATGAGAAAGAGGCGAGTGAGAATGCTTCCTCGAAACAGTGAATCTTTTGCAATGAAGTACAACTTGCGATCGGTGAGCAGCATGGAGAAGGCGAAATCAAGATTGGAACGATGGATGGGAGCAATGATGACTGGGCCTTCTTCTGGTATGGCTGTGGATTGCTCAATGCTGGGTCGAAACCATAATTTGAGGAGCACGCGCACGAGAACACGGATGAGCCGAAAGCCAAGGGAGATTTTTTCGTTGATCTGAAAATCAACACTTCCTCGCTCCTGCTTAGCCTCACTCATGGCTTGATCACTGCCAATACCGCTTCGACCGCTTGATTGAGGTTGAGTTCAGTGGTGTCGATAACGCTCGCCCCGTCCGGAATCGACAGTGGGGAAACGGCTCTCGTGGTGTCAATCCGATCACGCCGCAAGACGCTCTCGGCACCCTCTTCTTCGCGACGAGCAGCTCGGGCTTCCTCGGAGGCGGTGAGGTAGATCTTCGCCGTCGCGTCCGGGAAAACTGTCGAGCCAATGTCTCTACCTTCAATGACTCCCCCACGGTGATCTCGTGCCCAAGAGCGTTGCGCATGGACCAAGATGGAGCGAACTTCGCCGAGTGAAGCAACTTGAGAAACGGCTGAAGAGACATCTTGATCTCGCAGCCTGTTTGACTGATCCTGGTCGTTGACCATGACTGAGCCGTCATCAGCAACGCGCAAGGTTTTCGCCATCGCGATCATGGCTCCATGGTCATCAGTATTCGAACCAGCGTCAAGCAGGGCAGCGGCAACAGCGCGATACATCGATCCGGTGTCGAGGCGGTCAAGGCCCAAGTGGGCGGCAACCGCTTTGGAGACTGAACTCTTCCCCGATCCCGCCGGCCCATCGATGGCGATAATCAATGGCTCAATGGCACGAACGCCAGATCCAGTCAAGCTACGCAAGTCGGCCAGGAAGTTTGGATAGGAAGTTGCCACCATGGAGAAGTGGGCAATCTCTCCCCCATTGCCTGCAGATGCAGCGATAGCTGCTGCCATAGCAATACGGTGATCCCCGAGGGAATCCAGCGAGAAAGGGGCGAAGACCTGGGAGGATCCAAGTCCGTGGACGGTGAAAGAGTCGCCTTCTACAGTGACTTGGGCGCCTAGGGCTCGAGCAAGGCCAACGCAGGCGGCAAAACGATCCGATTCCTTGATCCGCAGTTCAGCTACGTCCACGAAGGTGCTTGGCCCCACTGCAGCACAGGCGGCAACCGTGAGGGCAGGCACCTCGTCCACTGAGGGAATCTCGTGCGCATGGATCACTGTTCCATGGAGAACCGATTGCGTAACGGTCAGGTCTATGGAGCCTTCGCCAGCATCCTTGGATTGGATCTGGGCACCCATGCGATCGAGGACATCTACAAAGCCGGTGCGCTCTTTGCCGCCATAGATGGCTCTTACCGCTACGGCGCTTCCAGGGCTAATGCTGCCCGCGACCATCCAAAAAGCTGCCTGCGAAGGGTCTCCGGGTACATCCCATGATCTTGGGTGGAGCTTCGATGGTTTCAGGCTGATCGTGAGCCCTGCTCCAAGTTCTTCGATCGTGATGTCTGCCCCAGCCTGGAGCAGCATTTCTTCACTGTGGCGCCGTGTCGCAATAGCTTCACGGATGATCGTCGTGCCCTCTGCGTTGAGACCAGCGAGCAAAACTGCGGACTTCACCTGTGCGCTGGCCATGGGTGGTGCGAAATCAATGGCCCTCAGTGATCCGCCCTTGATGGTGACCGGCGGATAGATGCCGGCCTGACGGCCACTCACGACCGCCCCCATCGAGATCAGGGGATCACCGACTCGTCCCATGGGGCGAGAACTCAAGGAATCATCGCCGGTGAGCACGCTAGTGCCCTCTAGCCCTGCACAGAGACCCATGAGCAAGCGCATTCCTGTTCCCGAGTTGCCACAATCAAGCGCTGTTTCACGAGCTTGCAAGTGGCCTCCGTCGATGGTGATCTGGCCATCGGCTGATTCGGAAATTTTCGCACCGAGTGCAATCAGCGCCAGGCGAGTCGCCTCTACGTCGCTACCCGAAGAGAGCCCGCTAATAGTGGAAATTCCCTCAGTGAGCGCAGCGAGAATCAGCGCGCGATGGCTGATTGATTTATCTCCGGGAGTCCTCACTGAGCCGTTGAAGGCTCGACCACCAGGGATCGCAATCTTGTCGAGTGCTAATTCATGCTGGTGACTCAAGGTTCAATCTCCACTGAACTAAAGCGGTAGCCGCGTGTGCTGAGTTCATCCCCAAGAGCTTCAAGGTCCCTGCGTTCGATAACGAGCACGAGCACGCCACCGGCTGACTCTGCGGAGTGCGCAATTTCGATGTCGAGAATGCTGACATTGCGGCTGGATGCAGCTGTGGTTATTTCGCTCAATACACCGGCGCGATCTGACACGGGGACGCGAATGGCGTTGAGGGAGCCACCAACCTTATGAGCAACCGGTAGTGATCTTCTGGCTAACTGTGCGTCTGTGAGACGATCAGCAATAAAGGCCCGATCGCCGTCCTGTAGTGCCCTAGCGATTGATTCGAGTCCATCTTGAAGACCCTTAATACCTTCGAGAATGGCGCCCCGATTTTCAAGAACGAGATCAGGCCAAATGCGGGGGTCGCCTGAGGCAACTCTGGTCATATCTCTAAAACCACCCGCCGCAAGCCGCAACAGCGCCGGATCTTCAGCCGCTGCCTCGTGAGCTTGATTCATCAAAGTGACCGCGACGAGATGGGGCAGGTGCGAAACCATGGCCACCAGACGGTCATGTTCCCTTGCTTGCAGCGCCATGGGAGTAGCACCGAAATCACTCACCAAACTGTGGAGACGGGCAAAGGCCCCTGCATCGGTTTGCTCGTTGGGGCACAGCACCCAGGTCGCACCAACGAAGAGGTCTGGTCTCGAGCCTTGAGGCCCAACAAGCTCTGCGCCTGCCATCGGGTGACCGCCCACGAAGCGCGGATGCGCAATGGAGGCGAGGACGAGACCCTTGACCCCGGCAACATCGGTGGCGACCAGATTGTTATTGGCCTCAAGGAGTTTGAGAACCTCAGGAGCCAAGACCACAATGGCGCCCACAGGCACCGCCAGGATCAAGAGATCGAGCCCAGCGGGCTCATCAATACGGTCAACGATGTCGTGTTCGATCGCGTAGCGCGCGCGCTCAGGGTCGAGGTCTCTTCCCCACACTTCCCAGCCCTGCTGGCGCAATGCTGCGGCTAGTGAGCCACCTATGAGTCCGAGCCCTATGACGAGTGCGCGACCCCTGCTGGCACTCATGCCGGCAGGTCGTCGCGGAGGCTACGCGCCTCATGCAGGTAAACGTGGTGCGGGTCGCGAGTACTGGGCATCTCGGCGTGCAGCATCACCCGCACGCATCTGCTCATGGCTCCCTCAACCGGGATCTCGGCAGCACAGATCAGTGGCACTGCGCCAAAGCCAACTTCACGAGCGGAAGTTGCCGGAAAGGCGGAATTGAGATCTCCCGTAGCGGTAAAAATCGCGCTGATAATGGAATCGAGTTCGAGTTCGTTGCGATCGAGGATTACCTGCAGGAGTTCTTTGACTCGCTCGCCTATGGCCTCGGGGCTGTCCTCAGAGACGGTGGTTGCGCCACGGAGCGCCCTGACACGAAGCGAAGACATGAACGAATCCTACTCTGTGGGAGAAGAGGATCCCTTGGCGATTGCCCGGTAGAGATCGCGAATTTCCTCAAAGTTCAGGGGCCGAGACTCCCCTACGGGCAGGCGATTGTCCACAATGGGGCCAATTCTCGTCCTCACTAATCGCAGAACTTTATGCCCTACGGCCTCGCACATTCTGCGTACCTGCCGATTACGGCCTTCATGGATGGCGATCCGCAGAACCCCAAGATCCACACGGTTCACCTTGGCGGGAGCCGTGATTCCGTCTTCAAGCTCTACGCCTTCACGCAATTGGCGAATGGCACTCGGCTGAGGATCTCCTTCTACCTGAGCCAGATATTCCTTTTCGACCCCGTGGGAAGGATGCGTGAGTCCGTGAGCCAGATCACCATCGTTGGTGAGCAGGAGCAGGCCTTCGGTCTCGCGGTCGAGGCGCCCGACGGTGAAGATTCTGGTTTCCGAAGCAACCAGGTCTACAGCCAACTTGTCGTTATGGGGATCGGATGCTGAGCAGACGTAGCCTGCGGGTTTATTCAGCAGGAAATAGACAAGACCTGCCGCTAAGGGAATCTGCACCCCGTCAACCCTGACGGTGTCCGTCGCAGGGTCAATCCTGTCTCCTAAGTCAGCGACGCGGTCATTAATAATTACGCGACCTTCGCTGATCAGATCTTCGACGACCCGACGGCTTCCGACTCCAGCTCTGGCAAGAACCTTTTGCGCTCTTCCAGCCGGCGTTGATACCACCTAGGAAGACTCCCCATCGCCCAGACCGCTGGGAACAGTGCTCCGCAGTGCTTCTTCGAGGCTGGAGACCACATCAGCCTGAGGAAGATGATCCTCGATTGGTGGCAGAGCGGCGAGATTGGTAATACCCATGCGGTCAAGGAATAGTTCCGTGGTCCCATACAGGATGGCCTGACCAGGGCCATCAGCTCGGCCGACTTCACGGATGTAGTCGCGCTGCTCAAGCAGGCGGACCACGCCGTCTACGTTGACGCCACGAAGGGCAGACACCTGGGCGCGGCTTACCGGTTGGCGATAGGCGACGATGGCCAAGGTTTCAAGCGCAGCGGTCGAAAGCCGCACGGAGACATCGCGGTTGGCGAAGCGCTCTACGTAGTCAGCCTGTGCGAGTGCCGTACGCAGTTGCCAGCCTGAAGCATTGTGCACGAGCCGCATGCCTCGCAGGGGGTGATCCATGGATGCCGCCAGCGCTTCGAGGTGCTCCAAGATGCGCTCTTTAGGCTCCTCGGTCAATTCGGCAAAAGTCGCTTCGGGTACGGGTTCAAGCGCAACCAGCAAGATGGCTTCTAGTGCTGCCGAAAGTTCATCATCCGTCATAGTCATCAACCTCCAGATCGGCCCCGGATTCGGGGGTAGAGAGCCACGTCACCGTTAATTCACCAAAGGTTCGCCCTTGGCCGAGATTCACTCTGCCGAGTTTGCAGAGCTCGAGGACAGCAAGGAAGTGCACGATGATCTCGATACGTTCTTCAACGCCGTCGACAATGTCGCGAAACGACCAGACCTCTCGCTCTTGGAGACGGCTGGCCAAGGTCTGCACCACCTCAGCGACGGTTACGGCATAGATCGTTACGTGGAAGAGATCAACCGTTGGCTCAATACGCTCGGCTGTGGCCCGCAGGTAGGCCGCACGCAAGCCTTCAAGCGTCGTATCTTCCAGAAGGTCAGGAGGACGCACTGCGAAACCCTCATCGACGCCAACCTCACGGGGAATAGTGCGAGCAGTGTTCTCCATGAGCGAAAGCATGAGGTCGGAGACACTGGCGTAGGCCCTGCACTCAAGCAGGCGGGACAGCAGAACGTCGCGTTCTTCCCATCCGAGATATTCCTCTTCGGGATCAATCTCATCGGGCCCAGGCAGCAGTCGCTGCGATTTCAACTCAATGAGGATGGCAGCGATGAGTAAGAACTCAGAGAGTGTGTCCATAGAGTAGGCATTGCGATTCTCGACCAGCACCTTGAGGAAGCGATCAACAATCGGAGCCAACTCAATTTCGAGGATGTCGCGATCATGGGAAGACACCAGTTGTAGCAACAGGTCGATGGGACCCTCGAAATCTTGGGTAGTAACAACAGTGGCCACGGGCCAACGATAGTCAAGCTAACCAACCCCTCTGACACCCTCTCAGGCCTTACGATGGGAGGATGCCAAGAATCCTCTCGGGAATCCAGCCATCAGGAGACCTCCATCTCGGTAATTATCTGGGTGCGGTAAAGGCTTGGGTGGAGGCCCAGGATGAGCATGAAGCCTTCTACTGCGTGGTGAATCTCCACGCGCTCACCTCTTCCGGCGATCCAGAGGCCCTACGGAGGCGGACCATAGAGACGGTCTGCGGTCTCCTTGCCGCGGGCCTCGACCCCAGTCGCTGCGCGCTCTTTATTCAAAGCGAAGTCCCTGAGCACCCCCGTCTGGCTTGGCTGCTCGAGTGCGTTGCTTCCATGGGCGAATTGCGCCGCATGACCCAGTTCAAGGACAAGGGTTCAGCGCAAGAGAATGTTTCTGTAGGCCTGTTTACCTATCCCGTACTGATGGCCGCAGACATTCTTCTCTATCAGGCTGATCGTGTACCCGTCGGTGACGACCAGCGCCAACACCTCGAGCTTGCTCGCAACCTCGCCGAGCGTTTTAATCACCGCTTTGGCGACACCTTCGTCGTACCTGATGCCGTCGTGCCGGAGGTGGCTGCGAGAGTGATGGACCTTCAGGAGCCCACTCGGAAAATGTCTAAGTCCGTGGACTCTCCGCAAGGAACCATTTTGGTTTTTGACGAGCCAGATGTCCTAGCGAAGAAGATCAAACGCGCAGTGACCGACGCTGGTACCGACGTCAGTTTTGACCCTGCCCTTCGCCCCGGTGTCTCAAACCTGCTCTCGCTTCTAGCGGCAGCCACGGGGGGCGATCCCGCAAGCCTGGCGAGCAACTACACGCAATTTGGTCCCCTGAAGGCGGATGTCACTGAGGCGCTGCAGGCGATGCTCTCACCCATCCGTGAGCGCTACCTCGAGCTCATGGCGGATCCCGGCGAGGTTATGCGCGTCTTAGAGCCGGGAACGATCCGGGCACAAAGCGTGGCGGCGCAAACCTACGCCGCAGCTGCCTCCGCGGTAGGGCTTATCTAGCGACCCCGGGTCGAGGCGCTCTTGGGTGAGCGGCCTCGTAGGCAGACCGCAGGTGCTCTTGGGTGACCTTGGTGTAGATCTGCGTAGTTCCGATGGAAGCGTGGCCGAGGAGTTCTTGGACCACGCGGATGTCTGCTCCGTGGGCGAGCATGTGGGTCGCGCAGGAGTGACGCAATACGTGAGGACTCACCTTTGAAAGAATTCCGGCACTCCTTGCCCGAGAGGCCACGATGCGATCAATGCCCTGTCGGCTAATGCGCTGTCCGCGTTGATTCAGGAACAGCGCATCGGCATCGCTGCGCCTAGCGAAGCGCTCAGGAACCATGTTGGGCCTTCCTCCTTCAGCGAGCCAACGTGAAAGAGCCTCTGTGGCTGCAGCTCCGACGGGTACGAGGCGTTCACGACTGCCCTTCCCCAATACGCGCAACAAGCCTTCTTGTCTCGCGAGGTCGGAAAGGTTGAGCCCTACAACTTCGGAAACTCGAGCTCCTGTTCCGTAGAGCAGTTCCAAGACGGCTCGGTCACGTCGAGCGATGGGATCTGAACCACTCACCCCATCGAGCAGATCTCCAACAGCTTTTTGGTCCAAGGCCTTTGGGAGTCGGCTACCAATCTTGATGATGGTTGCCTCATTGGCTGGATCCTTGGTCATGGCCCCCTCCTCCACCGCAAAGCGATAGAGGCCGCGAATGGCAGAAGCCTGGCGAGCAACCGAGGATGCTGCGGCACCTGCGGCGAGTCGCTCGGCAACGAAGCGATCAATATCGGCCGTTGCTACCGATTGGAGGCTTTGATTATCGGCCAACCAGATCGTGAAGACCTCAAGATCACGCCTATAGGCCTTCAGGGTGTTGTCACTGCGACCCCGCTCTGCTGAAAGGAAGTGGAGAAATTCCTCCACTAAGGGGTCTGCTGATCCGAGTCGGCTCATCGCCCGAGATGGCGTAGCGCTAAGAGTGCGAGTTGTCTGGTCGTGGAGTCCATGGTCTCCGAGCTCGCGAGCAGATCATCGAGGGCCATCTCCACCACGGTCGAAAAGATTTCCTCAGCGCCAGTGAGCTCTCGCTCCACAGCACGGAGATGTTGTGCCAGGTAGAGATGGGTCACTTGGTCACAAAAGCCTGGACTGTTGAAACTCGAGCCGAGGTAGCGCAGTTCATCAGCCTCCACCCCGACCTCCTCACGCAGTTCTCGGCTGGCCGCAGCAGCGGCTTCCTCCCCCGCTATATCAAGAGTTCCTGCAGGGGCTTCAAGGATCCATTGCCCAATAGCGGGCCGCCACTGGCGCACGAGGATGGCCTTGGAGTCCTCGGTCAGCGCGAGCACCGCAACTGCTCCCGGATGGCGCACGATATCTCTATCGAAATTGCCTCCCGCAGGGTCCTGGAATACGCCTAACTCAATGGAGAACACGTGGCCCTCAAAGGCGCGCTGTGAGGAGAGCTGTTGGAACTCCACTGCAACTGCGCTTAAGGAGCGCTGACGTCAATGAGGCGCGGCTCACGGCCTTCGGCGCGCGCACCTGAGGCCTCGAGGAGGCCGACAAAGAGAGGATGTGGCCGGTCTGGGCGGCTCTTGAACTCGGGGTGAGCTTGGGTGCCAACCCAAAACTCATGGTCTTCGAGTTCTACAAACTCAACCAATCTGCCATCAGGAGAAAGCCCTGAGCAACGCAGTCCAGCTTCTTCGAGTTTGGCGCGGTATCGAGCGTTCACCTCGTAGCGGTGACGGTGGCGCTCGGAGACCACTTCTGCCCCATAGAGGGCCGCTACCCGTGACCCCGCACTCAGCATGGCGGGGTAGGAGCCCAGACGCATGGTTCCACCCATATCAGTCACATCAGCCTGGTCGTCCATGAGGTCGATCACCGGGTGAGGCGACGTCGAATCAAATTCGGAGGAATTGGCGCGTTCCAAGGCGGCGAGGTTTCTCGCAACATCAACGGTCATGACCTGCATTCCTAAACAAATCCCCAACAGAGGAATCGACTGCTCGCGACAGATCCGTGCAGTGGCGATCATGCCTTCGATGCCACGTTCTCCAAAGCCGCCAGGAATCACTACCCCATCAAGCTCGCGGAAACGTTCGACGCCAATGTGGTCGGGCACCTGTTCGGCGTCTATCCAGTCGAGCTCAACCCGAGCGCCACGATGGAAGCCAGCGTGGCGTATTGATTCCACGATGGAAAGGTAGGCGTCTGGCATGTAGACGTACTTCCCGACGACACCAATCTTCACGTGATCATTCGCCGAACTCACCTTGTCCACCAGGGCCGTCCACTCAGTTAAATCAATGGGGTGCTCATCAAGACCAATACGCAAGGTGTCCATCACAATGGCGTCAAGGCCCTCGCCGTGAAGGACGAGGGGAATTTCGTAGATATTGCGTGCATCGACTGCGGACACGACGGCGTTGAATGGCACGTCACAGAGCAAGGAGATCTTGTGCTTAAGGCCGTCAGAAATGGGCTGATCACTGCGGCAAACGATAACGTCAGGCTGTATCCCTCGGCTGCGCAACTCGGTTACTGAGTGCTGCGTTGGCTTGGTCTTTTGCTCACCTGAGGGAGCGAGATAGGGCACCAGGGTGAGGTGGACATAGCAAACATTGTCTCGACCTACATCACGGCGAAACTGACGAATGGCCTCAATGAAGGGGACAATCTCGATGTCGCCGACGGTTCCGCCAATCTCGACGATGACCACATCAACGTCATCATTAGCCAAGCGACGAATGCGGTCCTTGATTTCATCGGTGACGTGAGGGATGACCTGAACGGTTTTCCCCAGGTAGTCACCCCGACGTTCCTTCGCAATTACCGAGGAATAGATCGAGCCCGTCGTGGTGTTCGAATGACGCCCAAGACTTTCGTCGATGAAGCGCTCGTAATGGCCAAGGTCTAGGTCCGTCTCGCCACCATCATCGGTGACAAAGACTTCGCCGTGCTCGCCAGGGTTCATGGTTCCTGGGTCTACGTTGATGTAGGGATCGAGCTTCGACATGGTCACCCGAAGGCCGCGACATTTGAGCAGTCGGCCTAGCGAGGAGGCGGTGAGACCCTTACCGAGCGAACTCGATACGCCTCCCGTGACGAAGATGAACTTACTCATCGGCTTGCTTCCGTGAAAGGCGAGGTCTGCACGGAACCATATCCTAGGCGGAGGAATCGCTGTCGGTGGTGGAGGCTTGTCACCAGGCCTCAGAATCGATGAGCTCTTCGGCGTGGGCTCGGGCCGTCGAGGAGTCTGGAAAGCCCGAAAGCATCCTCGCCACTTCCTCTACGCGCTCTGGACCACTCACGACGTGTACCTTCGTAGTTCCTCCACCCGAGCGTACCAAGACCACGTGCTGTGAAGCAGCGGCAGCAACCTGAGCAAGGTGGGTCACCACAATGACCTGACGCTCTTTGGAGAGATCTTTAAGTGCCTGAGCGATGGCGAGGGCTGCTTGACCGCCTACCCCAGCATCGATCTCGTCGAAAATCACCGTCTCGGCCTGTGTACCCACCGTGATCGCGATTGCGAGAAGAATCCTTGAGAGTTCACCGCCCGAAGCCACCGAGCCGAGATCCTTCAGTTCCAGATCGGGAGACGAAGAGTACAGCAGACGCGGATTATCTCCAGCGGGCTCAGATCCCAGATCTACAGCAACTTGACCCGAACCAATAGCCAATTTGCGAATTCGCTTGGTCACTTCCTGGCTGAGCGTGCTGCCTGCCTCAAAGCGCAGTGCGCGTACCTGTGTCTCCACCTCGCCGAGTCGGGCTTGGGCTTCGTTCAGCCGGCTTTCCCAGCTCTGACGCCACTGCTCAGCAGCTGAAGCACGCTCAATTTTGGCCGCTGCAGTGAGGGCATATTGCTGCACTTGCTCGAGATCAGCACCATACTTTCGCCGTAATTCGGAAAACAGGCGACGGCGTTGCTGAATCTCGGCGAGGCGGCCGGGATCAAATTCAATGCGTTCACGAAGTTTTGAGGCCAGTGAAGCAGCTTCAGCCAAGGTGGCTTGGCCAGAGGTCAGCAGTTCTGCGACATCCTTGGCAGCAGCAAGATCCTTGAGCGCCCCAATGGCCTCCCCCACTTGACCCTGAGCGCCATCCTCAACATCAAGCAGGCCGGAGACGAGGTCTAAAGCACGATGGAGTTCCTCGACGGAACCCAAGACCTCTTCATCACTGCGCAGTTGCTGGTCCTCATCCAAGGCGCCGATTCCTGCGGCTTGAATCTCCTCAACTTGGAAGCGCAGCAATTCAAGCTCCTGTGGAGAAAGCGCCTCAACGCCTGCTTTGCCCTCGTCGTGAAGAACACTGAGGGCATCACGCGCCTCAACTAAAGCGCTCAGATCTATCGGTCCAAATTCGTCAATGAGGGATCTCACGACCGCAGGCAGTACGAGTTTGAGTTGCTGGTGCTGGCCGTGGATCTCCATCACGCGAGCACCGAGGGCTTCGAGCTCGGTTGCACTCGCGAGATTGCCGTTCAGATAGGCCCGCGAACGACCTTGTCCGGGGATGAGGCGTCGAACCACGAATTCAGCATCTTCATCATCGACAAACCGGGCCTCAACGGCAGCTTCTTCGCTGCCGGCGCGAACGTTTGAGGCGTCAGCCTTACCACCCAAGGCAAGCACCAGCGCGCCCACCAAGAAGGTTTTTCCAGCACCGGTCTCCCCGGTAAGCACGGTGAGTCCTGGTCCAAGCGACAACTCCAGCTCTTCGATGACACCGAGATTGCTTACCTTGAGGTCAGTCAGCACCTCGGCGCTCCTCCGAGAGCACTTCCCTAAGCCTGGTCACATAGCTTCGGGTGTCACTTGCAAAGACCCGCAAGGGCCGAGGATGCGTCCTGGTCGTCACCTGTTGACCAAGATCGAGGCGCGCTACCGAGTGGCCATCGATGACCACCGCTACACCTCGGGGACCTTGATTCTCCATCAGGATTTCGCCATCGGCTGCAACGAGCAAGGCGTTGTTGATCTGAAGGTGGGGGGCTACGGGGTTGATGACCATGAGGGGTGAATCCGGTGGCAATACCGGCCCACCCGCTGACAGGCTGTAGCCCGTGGAGCCCATGGCGGTAGCGATGAGCACGCCATCGGCGGAGTACTGCATCCAGGCTGCGTCATTGATCGTCACACCGACCAGGACCATGTGCCCGGGAAATTCTCGTTCCAGGGCGAGTTCATTGAGTGCGCTGTAGTGCTCGCCATCTATGGCGATATCTAGCACCGTCCTCGGCTCCCAGGCTGCACGACCTTCGAGGCAGTTCGAGAGCGAGGTACTCGCATCACTGGGAGCGAGATTGAGCAGGTAGCCGATCCTGCCGAAGTCGACCCCCATGATGGGGATGTCAAGCTGATGGGCAATGGCTCCGGCCCGCAGAAAGGTTCCGTCACCACCAAGCGAGACCACCATCTCTACCTCGGCGAGTTCAGTCTCATCCTGGATCGCCCTGCGGCCACTTTGCTCAGTGGTGGCGATGAGTTGATCCAGGAGATCACCAACGGGGCCAAGCTTTGACTTGGCGACGAAGAGCACATCAGCCATCAGATTCTCCCAAGGTGGTTAATTGCATAGCCTCATCCTGCCATCCAAGCGAGGGTCGCGAAGCCTCGAGGTGAATCAAGAACTCCACATTGCCAGCCGGCCCTCGCAGGGGAGATCGCGCCACTCCTTGCATCCCTAGTCCGAGAGCCTCGAAGGATTGCCCAACCTCAAGCAGGGTTTCGAGCCAAGCTGCGGGATCGCGTACCACGCCCTTGCCCTGACTAGCGATCTGACGGCCTACTTCAAACTGTGGCTTCACCAGCAAAATGCCCGTGCCCTGTGACGCGAGGAGCTCGCGCACCACGCTGGCAACTTTCTTGAGGGAGATAAAGGACAGATCCGCGACAAGGAACGGCGATTCCCCAAGTTCAGCCTTGATGGAGCTCAGGACTTCCTCGTCCATGGCTCTGACATTGGTCCGCTCAAGCACCCTTACTCGGTCATCATCGCGGATCTTTGGGTGGATCTGGCCATAGCCAACATCAATAGACCAGACCAATTGCGCACCGGCCTGCAATAAGCAATCGGTAAATCCACCGGTAGAGGCTCCGAGGTCGATACATGCGCGACCCTTGGGGTGAAGCGAGAACTGCTCGAGCCCGTGCGCAAGCTTCTCACCTCCACGGCTTACGAAGCGGGGCGGGTCGCCGAGCAGCTCAATGGCCTCAGAAGCAGAGACCAGCCGCGTGGGCTTCTGCGCACTAGCTCCACCAACGGTGATACGGCCCTGAGCAATGGCCAATTGCGCGTCCTCACGGCTGCCAAAGAGTCCCCGACGCACCAGTTCGCGGTCGAGGCGAATGCGAACTTGAGTCATTGCGGGGCCGTGGTCTCCTCGTCATCACCTTGTTCGGGATGGCCCGCAAACTGTTTGATGACGGACTGACCCAGAGCCCAAGGGATGGTAATCAGTCGCTCCGTGTTTCTGCGAACACGCTTAATCATGATGGTCCCGGCGACCGTACTGGCGTCACTAAAGCGCCGAAATAATTCCTCAGCCACGGCTCTGCCTCCATCCCTCTACTGCCTCTTCCAAGGTAGCCCCACGCAGGTGAGATTCATGACCATCCGCCGCCTCGGTTCCGCCGTCTACAAAGAGAAAAGGAACCCCGAGTCCCGCCGCAAGTTCACCATCGGTGCTGAGGCGATCCCCCACTACGAGTCCGGGCTGCCCATAGTTGTGGCGTAGATAGGCAATCATCTGCGGTGAAGGCTTCCCACAGACCGTGGCATCTTGCTCGGCTGCAACGGATACGGCTGCCACAAAGGCTCCCGAGCCGGGGAAGAGGCCTTCAGGAGTCGGATGCGTGGGATCGAGGTTTGTAGCCAGGAAGCGTGCTCCAGAGCGAATGGCACGAGACGCTTTGGCGATGAGATCGTAGGAAAACTGGTCAGTCCAGCCCACGACAACGAACTCACAAGACCCCTCGCCCACCAAAGACGCACCCCGTGCCTCGAGCGCTTCGGTGACGCCAGGTCCCGCAAGGCTCAGTACTCGATCTCCTGGTGAAACTTCTTGAGCAAGTACCTCGGCGGCGGTTACGAGCTCCTGCTCTTCCACGGTGATGTCGCAGCGCCTCAGTCGCTCGAGGATGCTGGCCTTTAGGGGAACTGCATTATTGGTCACAAAGATGACCTTGAACTCTTCGCGCAGCAGCTCAACGGCTCTCGCCGGTTTGCCTATAGGGCTTCCCGACAACCAAACCACCCCATCAAGATCCACAAAGGCGGCAGCCTTGTGCTGCTCGCCAATAGTGCTGGCAATTAGAGACTCTGGACTCATTACCTGACGTTAACGGCCAAAGCCGGCAAAAGTAAACGCTCGGTGCTAGAACCTACGACAACGAAGGAGCGGAGGCTTAGTGGCAACGGTTGCGTTTCAACAAACGACCAAGCGATTTGGAGACGTAACAGCGGTCGACGGTCTCGACCTCGACGTCGCTGATGGAGAGTTCTTGGTATTGCTTGGCCCATCAGGCTGTGGCAAGACCACCGCCCTGCGCATGGTCGCTGGACTAGAGGACGTCACCGAGGGTTCCATTGCCATTGGGGGCGTCGATGTCACCGATCTCGAGCCTCAGGACAGAGATATTGCGATGGTTTTTCAGAGCTACGCCCTCTATCCCCATCTCAGTGTTGGGAGAAATATCGAGTTCCCCCTGCGCAAACGCATTGCCGACAAGGCTGAGCGGTCAGCAAGGGTTCAAGAGGCTGCTCGCGCACTTGACCTCCTTGATCTCCTAGACAGGAAGCCCGGCCAGCTTTCCGGTGGCCAACGCCAACGCGTAG
>Ga0114962_10000397_pt1 | contig 38831 bp, 19 predicted proteins | sample C_130820_MF_Meta_FD_87017 | JGI IMG/M metagenome (GOLD analysis project Ga0114962, IMG submission 87017) | Freshwater microbial communities from Lake Croche, Canada to study carbon cycling - C_130820_MF_MetaG | ecosystem: Environmental > Aquatic > Freshwater > Lake | place: Lake Croche, Canada...
AGTTGATAATAACTAATATAAGGGACTTAGGTCCCTTAATTAAGGATATAGAATGTCAAAGATTGTAAAAGTCAGTGGTGGCGATTATAGAGTCGAAGTACAGGGTGCTTTAAATCCAGCTACTGGTTTGCCTACCACAGGCGGCAATATTATTTTAGATACTGTGTCATCTGGCGCTGCCAATGGCATGGTTACTATACTGGGCAACTTAGATGTCAAGGGTACAACATCTACGATTGAATCTACTGACACATATGTTAAAGATACAGTAATTACTTTGAACTACGGGCAAACAGGTGCTGGTATAGGTAATGGTACTGGCGCTCAAGTTTCTGGTTTAGAAATAGCTCGAGGTAGCAGAAGCACAGCTCAATTGTTGTTTAGCGAAATTATTAATCATTGGAATCCAGCAACTAGTACATATGTTCCCGGAACGTTTACGTTAAAAACTGCCGACGGAGCACTTAGCGGACTACAAGTCGGAGTACTGGCAAATGATGGTACACAAGATTTTACATTTGATTTACAGTCAGGATTATCTGTTCTTAAGGTAGCTAACACTACTGATTATTATTCTCGTGTAGTTGATGATAATCATATTCCTAACAAGAAGTTTATTACAAACTACGTTGCGGCAAGTGGCGGCATCGCTGATGTCACAAATATACACTATCCAATCAATGTTACTAGTACACCTATTTTAGCTAATGTGGTCTGCGGAAACGGTACCGTTATAGCAACCATTTGGAACGGCTCGGCAAACATTACCAAGTTAACTGTTAATAGTACCGGAGTTACTATGGGCAATGTATTAATTGCCAACGACAGTGTTTCTAACACATCTGCAAATAATTTAATACTAGGTGCAACTAATAACAATGTAGAAATTGCCGGAACACTAAATTTAAATTATCAAGCAGATCAGTTAGCACCGTCGGGTAATGCTAACAAAGTTTATTCAAAAGCTACAGAAGGTCCGGGAAGAACTGGTATATACTTTACTTCAAGCAATGCATACGGAGCAACTGCATATAATAATGATGAACTAGTAAGTAAAAATAGAGCGGTGCTGTTAAGTATCCTCTTATAAGGAAAGAATATGGCAATTAAAAACACATTAGTTACGACAAGCAATTCAGTTATGTATGCAAGCAGTGGAGCAAACGCAATCACTAGCATAATTGTATGTAATTACGGAGCAACATTAAGCACGTTAACACTATTTGCAGTACCGGCAGCTGATGTCAGCGGAACTACTACCAACGTTAGACATACAATTATTTCAGCATTACCAATTCCAGCAGGTGAAACTGTAAGTTTAGATCAAGAAAAATTAGTTTTAGCAAACAGCGATACACTAATCGCAATAGCAAGCGTTAATTCAATGTTAACATTTACAATCAGCACACTGCCAGTATAATGAGATTCCTAAAACAACAAACGATTAATCGCAGACAGCTTAAAGATACCACAGTGTATAGTGATATCGCCCCATCTGCGGCAGCAACTCCTGGCAGTTATAATGTTTGGGTAAATCCATCTGGCGGTGGAGCCATGGTGTTGCCCAGTGGGCCAACCACCCAACAACCGGGTACATTGGCCGGATCATCGGCAACTGTTGGTATGATTCGTTACAACACTACTAGCTCAGATGTAGAAGTATATCAAGGCGGCAACTGGAGAGCGTTGCGTTATAGAGAACCGGGCGGTATCACGCAACAGAATTTAGGTGCAGGTGATGGCGCTAATCAATATTTTGGACCTCTCAGCCCAACACCATACGGCCTTAACGCACAAAGTGGAGTCACATGGGATACCACAGCCATAGCTAAGAGTATTTTAGTAGTAGTTGAAAACGTATTGCAATTATCTGGAACTAACTATACTGTTGTACAAAATCCTACAGTACCAACAGAAACATATATTGGATCATCAAGCATCGCCCATGCAAACGGTGCCACTACGATTTATTTTAATAATAGTCTAGTAGTTACTGGAGCAAGCAATACCGGTTTTGTTACGGTAACAGGATTTATCAACGGAATAACCATGTCTGTAACAGCATTTAGTACAGCACCACAAGTTGGACAAGTGTTATCTGGAACCGGCATAGCCAGCTCGCCAACAATTTCTCAAATTAATACAGCATCATTTAACGGATACATTGCCACTACAACACTAACTGTAGCACTACTAAACAGTGGAACTATTAAGACAGGAATGGTATTAACTGGCGCAGGTATTACTGCCGGAACTTATATTGTAAATCAATTAACAGGTACAAGCGGTGGCGCAGGAACTTATACTGTTAGCACTTCACAAACAGCAGGATCAGTAGGCTCACAAATTTTAACTACCGGCACAAATTATACAGTCAGCGTGAGCCAAACAAACACTGGAAACATTACTATTACTTGTACTGGTACTATAGCAGTACTAACTTTTGTATCTCACACAGCCGCACCGTTTTCAGTAGGTGCTACAATTTCAGTAACAGGAATGAGACCATTAGGCTATAATGGAAACTATACCGTAACTGCCTGTTCCACTACGTCAGTTAGTTATGCATGTACCGCAACTGGATCAATGACTTTCCAAGGTACTGTTTCAGCAACTAATGCAATTTACCCTGCGGTTAATATTGTAGGCGGAACACTTACTGGAACTGGATTAACCTCAACAACTATTAGTTCATACGCAGTTGACACTGATACCGGAGCATTAGTTAGTGTGGTAATTCCTGCAGGCCAAGCATCAGGACCTGCAGCCAATGCGGTATTGACTATTGTAGAACCGTCAAGACCAATATCAAACAACGACTATTACGTTTATTTTAGTACACCAGTACCGTACGGAAAACCAGTTACCGCACTTATTGGCTTTGACAGATAACTAGCTAGGAGCTCACAATGGGGCGAGAACTTGGTAGAATAAGCGGCCCGTTACTAGCAGATAATCTCAAACGTAACGGTGCTGACCTTGCAGTTGAAACACAACTGCTTTATCTTGATGTTGCAAACAAGTACATTGGTGTTAATACCAATATTCCTACTCGCGAATTTTTAGTTAACGGCTTAACTAACACTACAAATCAAATTGTTGATACTCAAGCTGACTTGGGATATTTTACAATCAACACTAGCACAATACAAAACGTCAGCGATGCAATCTATCTAATACCTAACCAAGTTAACACGCCAACAGTAGTTGTTCCAAAGTTACAAGCTGGACAACTTGTTCTTAGCACTAATACTGTTAGCAATACCACAACTAATGGTGATATTAATTTTTCTCCCAACGGTACAGGACAACTAGTTTCAAATAAATCAGTTTTAGTCAACGGAGACTTGCATGCAACTGGTAATGTTACTTTTGATGGCAATGTAACCATTGGTGATACAAATACTGACAGCGTTACATTTGGCGCAGATGTAGTTAGCAATATACTTCCCGATGCTACTAATACTTACGAGTTAGGCAGCGGACCAAGCGGTAGGAATTTAACTTGGAAAACATTATACGCTGGTACCGCTACTTTAACTACAGGTTCTATTGGTGAGTTTACCGTTACTAATAATATAATATCAATTAGTACTACTAATCAAAGTGCAATATTGTTAGCTAACGGCACTGGTATTATAAGCATACCTAGCAACAATATATCGCTCGGACAAAACTTAGCGGTAACAGGAACTGCATCAGTAACGGGCACAACAACACTATCTACAACAGGAATAATTGGTACTGTTAATATTAGCGGAATATCATTAGACGGTGGGTTATTAAGTTTTGATAGTGGGTCATATACTCTTGATAGCGTGGTTGTAGGGGCATATAATCAAACAGGTTCGTCTTATATTACGGGAACATTTGCTAATAATACTATCACTATTACTGGTGCCGGTTCTTATATTACTGCTCCTAACATAAAAATTCAGAACAATGTTATCAGCAATACTACTGCTGGAAATGCTGATATAACGCTTAGTTCTACGGGGACAGGTAGTGTTGTTTTAGAAAACTTATCTATTAAAAACAGCAGGATTACTAATACTGCGGCCAGCCCTACGACAGATTTAGACAAGAGCATAGTTGTTAGTCCCAGCAAAAATCTAGTAATTAATTCAACACGATTTTTAAAAATACCCTACTCAAACAATTCCGATCAAGTACTAACTAGTGTGGGTAATATTAGACTTAACCGTACAACAAGCCTGTACGAAGGTTATCAATCTTATGGATTTGATAGTTTTAATAATGTATACGATGTATCTAGAACTACCAGCATTACTGCTGAACTAACTCCAGGAAACAACGATAAAACTATAAGATTTAACACTAATGGCATAGTTAATACAACTATGACCAGTGCTGGCATAACCGCTAGTCGAGTAGATGCAGGTAACGTTTCGTTCACATCTAATATTATTAGTAATAAAATAAACACTAATGATGTAAATTTAACTGCTACAGGAACTGGCAAAGTAAATCTTAACAATATACAAATATATGCCTCTACCGGAACTACAAGCATTGTTAAAAATACAACTACCAATGCTATTACATCTTTTGTTAATCAAGGTACAGGGTTTGTAAAATTTGCTGGTACTACCGCAGTTACATTGCCGGTCGGAACAACAGCCGGCGTAGGTGGAAGACCGACAGTGTTTGAAATTGGCATGACTAGATTTAATACTACCATTGACAAAGTAGAAATTTATTCAGGAAATCCCGCGGCTGGTGACAACGGTTGGATACCTGTAGCAGGCGTTGCAGGAGCACAACTCAGTCAAGCCGAAGTTACTGACATTCTAAATATCATGGCCATTGTAATGGGCTAAATCCAAAATCCGATAAATACTACTGATTGCAAAGAACGACCATTTTTTGTATGATTAAACTGTGGTAAACCCGCAAAGATCCGAAAGGATGCGCACGATAAGTGCAAATGTGGTTAACCGTGAAACACGGGGTCAAGGGAGCGTATATGGCTGTTGGTCGAATTTCAGGGCCGCTCTTAAAGGATAACCTACTTCGTAACGGAGTAAATTTAGCCTTCGAGACGAGCCTTCTCTATTTGGATGTTGTAAACAGCCGCGTTGGTGTTAACACAACTTCACCTAGATACGACCTTGACGTTGCTGGTACCAGCAAGACTACAAACTTACAAGTAACAACTCAATCGGATATTGCTAATTTTACAATATCTGGTAGTACAATCTCAAGTCGCGACTCAACAATAACGCTAACTCCTAGCGGAAGTAATGCTGTAGTTTATCAAGCTCGCGCACTAATTGACGGCAATTTACAAGTATCAAGTAATGCAATAACAAGCACTGTTACTAACTCTGATATTAATTTATCTCCTAACGGAACTGGGCAAGTTGTTGTAAATGCTAACACACTAATCAACGGAAACTTACACGCTACCGGAAGTATCACAGCAGACGGCAACTTAACACTAGGTGATGCAAACACCGACGGCATCACTTTTAATGCAGATATTACCAGTAACATTATACCAGATGTTAACAATACATACGATCTAGGTTCTGCTAGCAAAAGCTGGAAAACTGTTTGGGCACAAACATTACAAGTAGTAACAATCAATTGGGCTGACATTGTCATCAGCGGCAACACAATTACTACATCAGTTACAAACAGTAATTTAGTACTGCAAGCTAACGGATCTGGGATAATTTCAATTCCTTCTAATAACGTAAGTATTGCACAAAATTTAACAGTAGGCGGAACATTAGCAGTAACTGGAACAACCAGTTTAACCAACACAAACATTGTTGGGGCAGTTACTCAAACAGGCAATTTAAACTTAGCGGGTAATTTTACAACCACTGGATCTACACAAGTTACTGGAAATATCACAGCAACAGGCATACTACAACTACCTCAGATTACCATATCTGGCAACACGATTGCTACAACTCCTGCTAATACAGACCTGATATTAACGGCAGCTGGCACTGGCAGTATTGTGGCTCAAGATATCAAAGTAACAACAAATGTTATCGCTAGCGTTTCAGCCAACAGCGACATTACACTCACACCCCAAGGAACCGGCGGTGTCGTAATTGATTCTACACACGCATTTAAGATTCCTGTAGGTACAGATGCACAACGTCCAGTTAGCCCTACAAACGGGATGATTCGCTATAATACTGATAGAAATCGCTACGAAGGGTACACAGGAAGCTACTGGATTCAGCTTAGTGGAGTCACTGATGTTGCTGGCACAACTTACATTTTACCTGAAGTTACACCCGGCGCAAACGATCATACTCTATATTTTTACGCCGATAGCACACTAGCCGCAACCATAGATAGTACCAAACTATACAGTCCTAAAGTAAATACAAGTAGTCTTTCAATTAGCGGAAATACCATTGGTACAGTGTCAACAAACACTGATATTAACATTACAACCGCAGGGACAGGTGGGATCGTAGCAGGTAATTTAAGGATATATAATAGTACATTTACTAATACGCAGTCAAATGCGGTAACAGAATTTAGTGAAACGGGTACAGGATACGTTAGACTTTCAGGAACTAACGGTGTTGTAATTCCGTCAGGCAACACACTAACTCAGCGGCCCGGTGCTCCTGAGATAGGAATGGTAAGATTTAATACAGATTTTCAGTATGTTGAAGTTTATAACGGAACAGGATGGGCAAGCGTAGCGGGAGCCGCATCTGGAGTTACAAGTAACGAAGCATACGACATTGGTATTTTATCAGGTTTAATTTTTGGATAACATATGGCAACTTATTTTAGAACTAAAGTATCAAAAGACATAGGAACAACTCCTGTCAACGTTTTGGTCCCAGGCGCCTCTAGTAGATTTACTATTATTGGTTGCAATTTAGCAAACACCACTGACTATGATGTATCAGTTTCAATATCAGTAACTGATGCAAGTGCAGTTACTGGAAAATACATTAGCCAGATGCAGATACCTCCGTACACTAGTTTAAAAGTCATCACCAACGGTGAAAAATTAATTCTAATGGAAAACACAACATTGACAATAATGTCAGATACTGCTACTAGCATTGATGCAATTATTAGCTACGCTGAAATTATTTAAAGGAAAATAAAATGTCAACTAATTATATATTTGGTAATCCTCAAGAAGATCAACTAGGAGGTAGTCCTAAATATTTTTATGGATTGCGTAGAACTGATGCTGGTGATCTATATGTAGCTAAAGTAAATCAACTGAGCAAAACAGACAGTGTGACCATAAACAACGGTGGAACTAGCGATAATAACATGCCAGAGTTTCAAACTGGTGTAGATTTTCACGAAGGTAGAGATGTTAATCATAACCTAGCATATAGCAATTTAAATTACGAACAATTCCGCTGGGATGACAGAAATATTTTTTATTACATTGATGCAGACGGACAATTAGTAGCAAGAATTAACGCAACTTATACGTATCCTACAGGCGTATAAATATAATAATTACACAATTTGAGGTAGATAATGGCCGATTTTAAGATAAACAGAATAAGATTTACATGGAAAAATACTTGGACAACAGGTACGTCATACCTTAAGGATGACATTGTCCGATACGGCGGAAAATCCTACGTATGCCTAGTTACACATAGTGCCTCAACAAATTTCTATACAGATTTTTATGCTGTTGATCAATACAATGCAGCCAATCCAACATGGACTTTATGGTTTGACGGCTATGAGTGGACTGGTGCATGGCAGGCAAGTACTTTTTATCAGATTGGTGATATTGTGCAGTACGGTAGCATCATTTATCTTTGTACTAATTCGCATACTAGCGCAACCCTAGTTCCAACAAGCAAGACATTGACTCTGAGTACTATAACCGGTACAGGATCTGTCGCCACAGCATCATTTATTGATCAGGGACTAGCACCATATAAGGTAGGTGGAACTGTAACAGTCGCAGGAGTATCATTGGTAGGATTCAACGGAACATTTGTTGTACAATCGAGTAGCAATACAAATGTGACTTACAGTAGTTCAGTAGTTAGCGCACCGGGTGGAGCATTTGCTCTCACAACAGATTTTGACAGTAACAACTCACACGGACTTGGACAAGTAGTTTACGGTACAGATAATACTGGAACATACTATGGTTTAGTTATCAGTAGCCCAAGCGCAACGTTGCTAAATGTTTTAAACACACAACCAATCGGCAGTACATTTACCGCAACAATCACTTCTAGAAATAAATCTACTGGTGTTAGTGCAACATTAGCATATACATTTACTAAACGTGCCGCTATTCAAAGTTACACTATTTCCGGCGGCACCGGTTATATAATTCCTACAGATTTAATCGCAAGCCCAGAAAACTGGAATACGATTGCTGACTTTGCTGGATCTGCATATACAGTTAATGCTGAATACGTTTCAGTAACATTTACCCCGGTAACTCCGGTAACTACTGCTACTGTTGCCGGATTAGCACAAAGCGGCTTAGAAGCTAATCAATCATCATGGGCAAGCTATGCAGTTGGTGATGACTGGGTTAAAGATTGGACAGTATCTACACGATTTAGAAAAAATGATATTGTTAGATACGGTGCAACTATATATCGTTGTAACAACGGCCACACTAGTAGTACTACAATTACTCTAGGTCTAGAAGCTGATCAAAGCAAGTGGGATGCTATCACATATAGCAGTGAATGGAAAACTGATTGGGCAGTTAACACCCGTTATAAAGTAGGTGATGTTGCTCGATACGGCGGTATTGTTTACAAGTGTATAACCAGTCATACAAGTCCTGCAACACTGGTAGCAACATCAAGCGTTGATCAAAACAGTTCGGCAACTGCACTAGCACTTGGTGCAAATCGTGTTCCTGAATCAGCCGCATGGACATTTGCTAGCGGCACAATCAATTTACAATCATCTGGATTACCATATCACAGTTACGGAAATACAGCTGCCGTTTATGCACCATATGCGCAGAACTACAATAGAACATGGAGCCTACGCGGTGGAACAAATGTGGCCGCAGGATCAGCTGTATCTCGTGGTACTGGCGTTATCGGTTATTGGCTTAACGGTGTTGCAATTTTTAGTCCATCATCAAATAATACTCCAACAGGCAAAACATCTTACTTGCCCAACTGGCATTATAATATTTCGTACCAAGCTGAACAAACATACGGCCACACATTTGGTGAAGACTTATCAGGTGGTGTTGCAGAATCAAACGGACAATATCATTACGTTGATTTTAGCTTCCAGGATAATTGGTTAACTGGATCAGGACATGTTACAGGCTCAACAACAGCAACAGGTATTGCTGATGCAAGTTTAATTCCCTACATTGACAGCACATTGACGTTCCCAGACGGCCATAGTAAAATTGTTGGATGGGCACTAGACGGCTATCCAATCTATGGACCATATGGATACGGAACTGCAATGAGTTCTGGTTCTATCGTTAGAAGAATGACCAACGGATACTCTATCAATGGTTCTAGAACAACTAATGGTACAACTCCACCAGTTAACGGAACATATCCGTTAGGCATGTTTGTTGAAGATTATTCTTACGTAGGTGGACAAGATTTAGATAGTAAAAATGGTCGTTACTGCGTTACTCCGGATTATCCAAACGGTACTTACGCTTATTTTACAGCAGTTGGTCCAACACTAACTCCAGCATATCCCTATGTCGTTGGAAATACATTTTACGGTGATGCTACCACAGTAAACAACGGCGGCGGTATTGCAATTAGTCCGCTGTTAGGCAGCTCATTAGGTCTAGAAACTGATCAAAGCAAGTGGACTACTGTGCATAGCGGTTTAGAAAATCGAGGAGTATGGAATAACTACACTAGATATAAACTTAACGATATTGTTAGATACGGTCCGGATTTATATATCTGCACAACATATCATACATCTACTAATGTTATAGATACAGGATCATTTACAATATATGTTCCGGGTATGGAATATGCAAATACTTGGTCTATTTCAACGTCATATGCTCTAGGAGATGTAGTAATATATGGCGGATATCAATATGTCAGCAAGTCAACAAACAACGTAGGACAAACACCGTCAACTAGTTCAGCTTCGTGGGATTTATTACAAACAAATTATAATATTCGTGGAGACTGGAGTATAAGCACATCATACTTAGTCGGTGATACAGTAAGAAGAAGCGGTTACTTATATGTTTGTATCCAAGATAATATTGGACAGGAAACTACAACAACCGCATATTGGACACTAGTCGTGCCGAGCATGCAATGGAAGGGACCGTGGGTTACTGGCACTACTTACTTGCCGGGCGATGTTGCAACATTTTATACAACAGCATATAGCTGTCTAATAAAACACGCTGCCGGTTCTACAACCATTCCGTACTTAGATCCAACAGCATCACTACTATCTATAACATCTGTAAGCGGAACTGGATCAGCAGTTACATTTAGTTTTACACCACAGACGCTTACTCCGTTTCCTGTAGGCACATCGATCACTATTGCTAGCTCAAACCCTAGCTCATACAATGGAACATATGAAGTAATAACCGCATCAGTATCGCAAGTGACAGTTGCTAGCACCAATGTTGACGCATATGTAGGCAGTGCTACAATCCGTACATCGAACCACTGGACAAAGTACTCTCAAGGAGACAATTGGTTAACCTTACAGAATGCCGGCGATCTACAAGTTTATAACAACGGTGCAAATACACCTCTTGCAATTGGTGCTAACGGAACAACTTTAAAAGTTGATAGATCAACATCATTACCAGCAGTGTATTGGGGTAATTTTGGTGCGATTCCTAGTGTGTATTATGTAAGTACTAACGGAACTGATGCTCCAGGATACGGACTAACACTAAACGCACCATACGCTACAGTTAGATATGCATGTGCCAATGTAACTGGACCCGCATCGATCTTTATTAAAACAGGTCTTTACAGCGAACAATTGCCGATCTCAATCCCAGCAGGAGTTGCACTAGTCGGTGATGAGCTTCGCGGTACTACTATTCAACCGTACGCAACTATTAATCAAACTGCAACTGCAAGTTATAAAACAGTAACTGGATCAATTACAAATGTTGTAACTCCAAATCAAATTTATATAAGCACTAGCGGATCAGTAGCAGATTTAGCAGTTGGTGCGCAAATTGTAATAACTGGCGGAGCACTAGTTACCAGTAATTTACCTGCAGGAACATATTACATTACTGCTATTAGTACGATTGCAGGAAATTATATAACAGTTAGTGCAACCGCCGCCGGCGCCACGATAACAAATTTAATAACTAATGCTACTCCTACCGGCATGTCATTCTCAGCTGGTAACAACTCGATCGCAGTGACAACAACTGCTAACATGAGAAATGGCACTCCTGTTAGATTTACTAGCGCAAGTATTGTAGTAGCAACATTGAGCACATCAGCAACTAGCGGTGTTGTAACAATATCAAGTAATGCAGGAATACAACCTGGTCAATCAATTGTATTTTTTGGAACAGCAATTGGTAATTTAGTTGCAGGAACAACATATTATGTACGCGAAGTACTTTCTGGAATTACAATAACACTGTCAACAACCTCAGATATTCTTAATGTTATGACACAAGTTGATGCAATAGGAGCAATGACAGCCAATATTGGAAATTTTGCAGGATTGTATTCTGATAGATTATATTATGTAATCGGCAGCACCTTAACGCCAACACAATTTAGTGTGTCAGCAACACTAGGCAGCATTACTCCAGTAACTTTAACAAATACTACACTACAATCACAGGCAGTATATGGCGGAGATGTACTAAGTGATATGTTCTATGTTCGTAATGCTTGCGGCATTAGAAACATGACTTTGAGAGGATTGAACGGAGCATTAACACAACAGAATCTTTATGGGACACGTCGTCCATTAGCTGGAGCATATGTGAGTCTTGATCCAGGCACCGGCACATCAGATTCAACTGTACAAATTTCTTCTAAGTCTCCTTACATACAAAACGTAACAACATTTGGTTTTGGATGTACCGGACTAAAGATTGATGGAACATTACATGGCGCCGGCAATAGATCTATTGTTGCAAATGACTTTACACAAGTTCTAAGTGACGGCATCGGTGTATGGTGTACAGGGTCTGGATCACTAACTGAATTAGTTTCAGTGTTTACATATTACGGACATTGTGGTTACTTGGCAGAAAATGGCGGACGAATCCGTGCTACTAACGGAAACACATCTTACGGTAGTTATGGATGTGTTGCTGAAGGATTTGATCCTACAGAAACTGCATTAACTGCAACAATTAATAACAGAAATCAAGGAGCACAAGTGGCTTCAGTGTTTATCGGTGAAGCCACTAATAAAATTCTTGCTCTTGAATATTCTAATGCAGGACAAGCATATACTTCTGCATCATATACATTTAATGGTGCTGGACAATATGCAGTAGCAGTTGCAGACGAGTATAGAGATGGCGGCGTATATGAAGTTAGGATTTTAGGTACTGATTTTGGCGCTGGCGGTGCTGGATATACTAGCGTGAGCAATAATGCACAAAGCGGTGATAAAACTTCAATTACAATAGCAGCCAGCGATATTAATACGTTATCAGTTTACGGCGGGATGAGATTACTGATTACTTCAGGAACAGGTGTAGGACAATACGGCTATGTAGTTACTTACGATAGCGGTGCTACAAAAATAATAGCAGTAGCAAAAGAATCATTCGGTCCCGTTGTTGCAACAACGGTTACAAGAACACCTGCAACAACAACTGGAAGTTATATATTTGACAATACTCTAGTAGTAGGCACACTAGCATCTGGAACATTGTCAGTGGGACAAATTATTAGCGGAAGTAATGTGATTGCTGGCACTTACATTACTGCAAATCTAGGCGGTGCCGGCAGCTCATCAACCTGGACAGTTAGCAATAGCCATACACCTGTTAATACAACTGTAGTTGTAAGCGGGGGTACTGTGGTTAATATTGCAGGTACAATTAGTGGTACAACACTAAATGTAACTGCTAACAATGGTACACTGTTAGCTAATATGGTATTGGTAGGCGGAACAGTAACGGCTGGAACTTATATTGTTTCTAACTTAACCGGAACAGCAACAAGTGCAAGCAGTTCATGGACAGTGAGTACTAGCCAAACAGCTACCGGTATTACAACAGCAAACGAAAAATCAGTTGTCCTCCAAGATACTACTGGAGTTGCTGCCGGCCAGCTGATAACTGGTTCAGGAATTACCGGCGGAACAACTGTAAGTGCTGTTAATCTTATTACAAAAACAGTTACGTTGACTAGCGTCTTTACACAAACTGCTACAGGAATTTATAGTTTTTATGCCGCTCCTACTGCTATCAATGCCGCATTGAATTCTATAACAACAAATTTACAAACAAGTATCTATATTGATCAACCAATTCAGTTTATTCCTATAGAACAGACCACTACAACAGTATCGACATCACATAGCACAGCCAATCTGTCAGCATCATCTATTGACGGCACTGGAATATTAACTGTCGGTACAGTTTCAGGAACTATCGAAGTTGGCATGTGTCTAACTGGTGGTAGCATAGTTAACGGCACTACTTTTATTACATCAAATATTTCTGGAGCAGGCGCCGGTAGCCAATGGCAAACTAGTACAACCACTGTGCAAGCTAGTGCAACTATCACAGCAACAAAAGACATTATCAATCTTCAATCAACTGCAAGCATGTGGGTAGGCCAGCAAATTGTATTTTCAGGCAGTATAATCTACGGTGGATTGTCAGGAAATCAGACTTACTATATTACAAACATTTTAGGAAATGGTGTTACCGTCAGTCTAGCGGCCCAGGGCGCTAATCAGACAGTGGTATCGGTATTGTCAGCTGTAATGACTGCAAAAACTACTGGAATATATGGAGGCTTATCAACAGGCACTACGTATTATGTAATGCCAGCTAATTTAACTTCAACATCATTTACTGTCACTGCAACACTCGGAGGAACGGTTCCTGTAACATTAACTGCATATAGCGGAACAGGTACTATGAAAATTATAGAGATGGGATGGAATAACATTGTTTCTGGAACACCTGCAGCCGCAGCCTTAGATTCAACTACTGTTTACAGCATTGAATCAAGAGTGCAGTTTACAACGCCAACTACTAGTTCTACTTCAAGCGGAATTGTAGCACCAAGCGGATCGTGGATTGGATCAGCATTTGGTGCTGGCACTTATGTTGCTGTTGATAGCGGAGCATCTGGTGGAATATATAGAAGTGCTACTGGAAACAGCTGGAATGCTTCTTCAGGATTTCCTGCAATAGCATACTCTGATGTTACATACGGTGCATTAGGATTTTTAGCAGTATCAAGTGCAAGTTATACTGCCGCGGTTAGTACTGACGGTGTCTCGTGGTCATCAACATCGATGGTAAACACTGCTACTTCTTGGACAGGTTGTACATACGGCAATAGTACATATTTTGCAGTAGCAAGCAATACAAGCATTGCTACAAAATCTACTGATCTCGGTACTTGGCCTCAATTAACATTACCTGCAGTTGCTAACTGGACTGATATTTCATATGGAAATTCTGGATATCAAGCAATAACAGCAAATGGTATACTGGTAGCAATTTCAAGCGGTGCAACATATGCCTCAGTATCACCATCAAATGTTACTACAACTGGTTCAATAGCCAGCACTACTGGTACTATCGGTACTGTCACTGGAGCAGGAACTAGTATTAGCCCGTGGGTCGCAACTATCACAGGTGTAAGTTCTACCGGCGGCATAGTCAACGGTAGTCCAATTACTGCAACTAACGGATCAGGAAACTTATTTGGCGGAACACCAACTAGCTGTACTGTACAGAGTTTTGTCGCAGGCACTAGTATTACATTTGCAGTAGTTGGCGGCTCAACTCCTATTGCTGGTACTATAACAAATATTGTTGTATCCGGTTCAGGCGCAGTGTATACTGTAACTAGAGCAGGAACAACTTATAGCTTGACAAGCACAGCTTCCGGAGTCAACTATACAGTCGGGGATAAGCTCACTATCATAGGAACAAGTCTAGGCGGAACAACACCTGCGAACGACATATCAATTCGAGTACTAACAGTATCTGCCGGTGCAATTTCTACAATTAGCTTTACTGGAACTGGAACTGCTCCAATATGTGCATCAAGTATAGATATGGGAGCTTCGTGGACTGCTTCAACTCTTCCAGCGCACTCAGCTGCCTGGGGCAAGATAGTATACGGCAATGGTAAATTTGTAGTGGTAGGAAAAAATACAAACAAATCAGCGTATTCATTCGACGGCGTTACTTGGTATACTGGTAATTTACCACTGTCAGGAAACTGGAATTCAGTCGCATACGGCGCAGGACAGTTCGTTGCTGTTTGTGGAACCGGAACACTAGTTGCTTCGAGTCCAAACGGATTAGATTGGAAAGCAGTATCAGTAGCAGGCAGTGCAAATAGAACAACAGTATCCTGGGGTAATTTATCAAATGTTGCTGGATGGGTAATTGCAAGCGACAGTAATATTTCTAACTACGTGATTACTGGAACCCAAGCAGTCGGTCGAGTAGCTATAGCATCAGGTAAAATAGGCACAGTTAAAATATGGGAGCCTGGCTCAAATTATCAAACTAACAACTATGTTGCATCGTTTGCCGGGCAGATCACAAACACTACACTGTCAGTAACTGGAGTAAATGAAGGTTCTACGCTTCCTCTACCATTGCAAGTTGGCCAAGTAATATACGGAAGCACCGGATTGATTTCACCAACGATCACGCAGGCAAATACAGTGTCATTTACTGGCAGCATATCTAATTATACATTATATGTGTTATCAGTACCAGTAACCCCACTAACTGTCGGCCTTGTGCTGACTGGCACCAACATATCATCTGGGACTATACTAACTTCGATATCTTCAGTATCATTTACTGGAACTGTTAGTGGCGTCGGACTTACAACACTAACATATAATAGTGGTACGATTCCTACAGTAGGAATGATGGTATCAGGAACTGGTATAGCAACTGGCACATATATAGCAAGCGGAACAAGCCCAACATTCACATTGAGTCAGGCAGCTACTAGCGGAAGCAAGAGTATCACTGGTGCATTATATACTGTAAATCAATTCCAGACAGTATCTAGTACAACGATCCTAGGAACTAGTTATACTATAAATACACCTCTAACAGTTAGTCAGACTAATATGCAAGCAGTTAGTCCAGGATCAGTAGCAGTTAATATAATAGATCCAAATATTACTACACCAATGTATTCTACTGCTCGAGTAGGCCTGGGAGTATTGGGACAGCCTTCATTTGCCAATCGAGGTTCAGGATATCGAACATCAACAACCACAGTAACAGTCGGTGGCAATGGGTACGCAGACATATTCCAATCATCAAAATATCTATCAGTAACAGGGCTAGCATCAACACCAACTCCGGGCGCCGCATTAAATATTTCAGGTGATCCTGTACAGTATCGAGTAGTTGTTATTACCAATCTTGGAAATACTAAGTATTATTTCCAAATATCACCTGCACTGACAATATTAAAAGCTCCAGCAAACGGTATTGGAGTTACAGTTAGACAAAAATATAGCCAGTGTCGTATTACAGGACATGATTTCTTGCTAATTGGAACTGGCAACGCTACAACAACTAATTACCCTTACACTGATGTATCAACTGCACTAAATTATCGACAGATTACTGAAAGTGCAGGCGGCCGAGTATTCCAAACGTCTACTGACCAAGACGGTAATTTCTTAGTTGGTAATTTATTTGGGGTTCAGCAGGCATCTGGTATTGTTACAATTAGTGCAGATCAATTTAGTTTACAAGGATTGCAAAGTTTAACAATTGGCGGATTAAGCGTTGGACCTAATGCAATTGTTATCGAGCAATTTAGTACAGATAGTTACTTTACTGCAAATAGTGATAAAATCATACCGACACAGCGAGCAATTAAAACGTATTTGGCTAGAAACGTTGCTGGTGGTGGTGCTGCCGCAACAGCAGGTCAGGTAACTGCTGGTGTTGTAGGCGTAGGTGGACCAAACAGAATTTTCTCCCCAACTTTAAGTACAATTAACGTTCCGAGAACAGTTAATTTTACTCAAGGTAAGGCCGGAGGAGTCGGGGCAGCTGGTAGCACTGGTGGTATAAATGGAACAATGTTAGCCGCAACATTCTTTAATAGTTCGTTTAGCGGCGGTGCTAACAGCGATAATTAAGTTTGAAACACGATTGCAGTAAAAGCATAAATATAAAATATTAAGAAACTTGGAGTTTTGAATGGCTGAATTTAAACTAGGTAGAATACGCTTTATTTGGAAGGGTACTTGGGCCGGATCTACAACCTTTACGAAAGACGATATTGTTCGTGTAGGCGGTAGAACATACTTGTGCGTTGTAGGGCATACTAGCTCTTCAAGTTTTAGTACAGACGTAACTAACAATCCTACATATTGGAGTCAAGTTAGTGATGGTAGTTCATGGAAAAGTTCATGGGCTACAACTACACTATATTCAATAAATGACCTAGTAATTTATGGCGGTCGTTTATACATTTGTAATACATCACATACTTCTGCCGCATCATCTAGCTTGGGTCTTGAAAACGATCAAGCAAAATGGGATGTCTATGCAACTAGTTTTAGTTTCCAGGGTGACTGGGCAATCAGCACGCGATACAAGGCTAATGATCTTGTAAGATATGGTGGAAATACATATGTGGCCAACACCGGTCATACTTCAGCAGCCACAGCAGCCAACGGTTTAGAATTAAATTCTGGATACTGGGATGTTTATGCCAAGGGTTTTAATTGGCTTGGCGCATGGGCAAATGCTACTCGATACAAAATTAACGATGTTGTCCTTTACGGCGGTGTTTCATATATTTGTAATACTGGACACACTTCACAACCTACTAATGCAGTACTAGTAACAACAGCCGCATCAGCAACTGGTGGTACTGCAACGCTAACATATGCTTCTCAAGTAGTTCCTCCATATGCAGTAGGCGCCTCAATTACTGTTGCCGGAGTTACACCGTCAGCATTTAACGTAACAGCTACAGTTGTAAGCTGTTCAGTAACACAGGTAACATATGCGTTGTCTGGAACATACGGTCCTCAAACTGTTGCCGGCACAATTACAGGTGTTGGCCAATTAGCTCTTGAAGCTGATTTAGCTAAATGGGACATATTCCACAAAGGTATTATTTACTTAGGTACATGGAGTGCAAGTGCAGTACGTTATAAATTAAACGATGTTGTAAAATACGGTGCAGATCTTTGGATTTGTACAACCGCACATACTTCAACCGTAGCGTTTGCCACAGGCAACTGGTCTATTTGGGTAGCTGGATTACAATTTTATAACAGCTGGAATAGCTCAACAACATATCAACCAGGCGATTTGGTAACTTACGGTGGTTATGCATATGTTGGACTAACTGTTAATACTAACTCAGTTCCTACAAGCAATCCATCAGACTGGACTGTGTTTACCACAGGATTTAGTTTCCAAGGCGACTGGTCAGTGTCGTCAGTTGCATATAAAGTTGGACATGTTGTAAGAGTTAATGGTTATACATATGTTTGTATCCTTGACAATACTTCAAGCGGTTCAAATGTGCCACCAAATGTCACTTACTGGTCTAGACTAAACAGTGGTGTTAAATGGGCTGACACTGCTAAAACATATACAGCACTAGTTGGAACTAATGTAATCGGTTCAGGTTCAAGTGCAACATTTAACGTTACTACTAGCGGAACAACTTATGCAGTAACAAGAAATGCCAACGGCAGCGGATATGCTGCCAGTGATACTGTTAAGATTTTAGGTACGCAAGTTGGCGGTATCAGTCCAGCAAATGATATTTTAATAACAGTTGCTTCTGTATCGACTGGTGCTATCGCAACTATTTCATCTACAGGATTTGCCGCAACCTGGGCTACCACTACAGCATATTATCCAGGAGATACTGTTACAGTTGGTGTTAATTCTTATATTTGTATTTTAAGTCATACTTCTGGAACAGGTAATAGACCAGATAACGATACCACAGGTACATATTGGAATTTGATGGCATCAGGATCTATCAGTAACCTATTAACCACACAAGGCGATATGGCTTATATGGGCGGCGCTGGCCCAACAAGATTGCCAATCGGAACTGACGGCCAAATTTTACGTGCAACTGGTACTACTCCAACTTGGGCATACTACGGACAAATTAATAACGTAGTATACGTAGGTTCAACAGGAACTGACACACTTCTAGCAGGCTCAGGAACTACACTAGACAAGCCTTGGAAGACAGTTCGATACGCCGCAAGAGCGATCGAAGATGGGTATCTAAATTTTAATGCTAGAGATCTAATTGCTAAAAACAAACAATTTATTATCAAAGAAATCAGCAACTATGTAACATACACATACAAGGTAACTGTAACTAACGCTAGCGCCACAACATTTACCACAGCATCAACAGCTGGGATCTATATCGGCATGCCAATCACGTTTACTGGCACAGCCGGTGGTGTAACGGTCGGACAAACATATTATGTAATTTCTACAAACTTTACTAGTACGACATTTAGTATTGGCACAACAGCATTGGCCGGTAGTATTGTTTCATTGAGCAATGCTGGAGCAATATCTAATACTGGTAACTATTCATTTAGTGTTAGTAAAACAGAAAGAGATGCTGGACTAGTTGTTGACGGGCTTGTCTCTGATGTGAGTCGTGGAGGTACAAGTTTTACTGTTACTAATTTATTAGCCTACTACAATACCGCAGGCAATGCATACATCAGCGGCGTCATTGCTGGCGACATCACAGCATTTGTATCTGCACTAACATACATGTCAACACTTATTAGTAATGTGTTGGCACAATCGACCCCGTCAAGCAATTATCAAACTTTAAATAGTGTTGCTGGCGGAAGTCAAGCATTACAAATCAAAGATGGATCATTATCTGCAGAAAACGGAACAGCATCAACTGTTTCAAACCTGATAACTATTATCACAGCAGGATTAACAGCAGGTAATACAACATCAGTAGCCGCACCAATTTATCCTAATACTACCATTAGTGTTAAGACAGGTACATTTAGTGAAATTTTACCAATTACAATTCCAACATATACTGCAATTGTAGGTGATGAGCTTCGTGGAACAGTAGTCCAACCAGCAACTGCTAATACTGATTTATCTAATGATAAAGCGAGATCTATCCAAGGTCTAACAAGAATTAAGAGTCAGTTGTCTAACCTAATGGCTAACACTGCTGTTACCCCAACTAGCGGTAACTTACAAAACTTAGCAACAACAGGTGCAAGCAATATATCAGGAACAGCTACTTTAACATTTGCAACACAAACATTAGCACCGTTCGCAGTCGGATCAACTATTCTTGTTGCAGGAGTTACACCATCTGGATTTAATGGTAGCTATACCGTTACCGCCTGCACTACAACAAGTGTAAGTTATACCAATGCTACCGCAGGCCCACAAACAGTTGCTGGTACAGTTAACAGCAACGTTGTTAACTTAGGATTTACTGGTGATACAGGTAGCCAAGCCGCAGTTAACAGTGTAGCGACCAATGCTCAAGTAATTAACCAGTTTATTAAGAACGGTATCTCAGCATCCATTACAGTAACCGCAATTGCCTCAGGAACTAGTGTGACAGTTAGTAGCACAGCACTAATTACAGCCGGTGATACGCTAATATTATCTGGAACAGCATTTGGAACATTAGTTGCTAATAAAATGTATTGGGTAGTTTCAGTTGTTGATGCTACTAACATTACTATTAGTGCATCACAAGGCGGAAGCGCAATTACATTTACATCTGCCAGTGGTACAATGACCGGTGTTACTAACGGCGGTTCAGCATTTACATTTACCAATCCAACGGGATATAATTCAAGTTACCTAGTAGGATATGGTGACGGCAAAGCACAGATTGTACAAAACTATCAATTCATTCGTGAAGAGATTCAAGCATACTTAAACGGTTATACGACTGGCGGGTTTAGCTGGAGCACGATTGGCGCAACTAATCAACAATCTACACTCCGCGATATATATTATCTACTAGATAGCCTTCAATACGACATGACCTACGGCGGCAATCAAGCCAGCTTGGTCAACGGTAGCGCATATTGGTCGTTAGGTACTAATCAAATTATTACCGGCTATGTTGGTGCAACAGCCGCAGCCTTGGCAAGATTAAAAGTTGTTGTTGGACAGATTGTTCTAAAAACAGCAGTTAGTGTATCAGCTGGTAACTCAGCAACCCAGGTAACTACTGGAACAGCAGGGTCAGCAGGATCAGCAACATTTGCACAGGCTCGTGTACAGGACGTTATCGACTGGTCTACAAACGGTACAGCACCTACAACAGTTTCGCAGGCAGCTTCAATTGCACTAGCAACATCTGCACTACAAACTGCTTATAATTCACTACAAGCCGCAAGAACAGAAATTGCAACAGATGCGTTTGGCTGGGTTAGAAAGTACTACCAAGCATATAATATTGATGCAACACTAACCGTACGTGACGCAGGCTTAGTAGTTGATGCATTGAGTTATGATGCGGTATTAGGTACTAACTTTAATAGTTTACAAGCCGCTCGTCGTTATAATTCTGTAAACACATCGGCACAGGCAATTATTAATAATGTTAACTCTGAAAATACAGCAACTATCTCAGCAATTACATTAATTGGCGCTAAATCATCAACATATGTTGCAACAGGATTTACTGTAGCCGCTGGTGAAATGATTAACGATGCAACAACATCAATTATTGGTTCAATCACTACAACTACAACTGCTACTACTGTTACTACAAATTATGTAACAATATCAAGTACAACCGGCATGGCAGCTGGCATGACCATCGTGTTTGCAACAGCAGCCGGCGGCCTAAAAGCTAATAAAACTTACTGGATTGTATCAGTTGTAAATGCAACACAAGTAACGGTTACTGCTAGTTATAATGGTAGTGCTGTTACGCTATGGACCACAAGTGGCCTAACTATTGCAACCACTGTAAACGGATTGACTGTAACTCACGGTACAGTAACATATAACAATACTTTATCTACTATTAAAGGTGCAGAAATTTTACGTGCTAATAAGATATTCTTAGCATATGAAGCTGATGCTTATATCAAATCGCTAAACGGCGGAACATGTCAAAGTATCGCAAGTAGTGTTATCACCACAAGTTCAGCACATAATTTGCTAGCCGGCGATCCTATAGTATTTTCCGGAACAATCATCGGTGGCGCAAATATTGTTGCAGGTACAAAATACTATGTAACGTCTACTAGTTTAGCCAGCACAACATTTACTATTTCACAGCAGTTCAACGGTACTGTTTTAACATTAAACAACGTTGCATCAGGTGGAACTATGGCTGTAAAATACACAGGCAACACTAGTATTATTACTGACATGCTGACATATATCGATGCACTAGTTTATGATACAAATTTCCCAGGAAATTATAAAACTCGTCGAGCGGTAACCTTGTATAATAACGCAGTTGGCGGTTCAATAACTTCAGATATGTATTATGTTCGAAATGCTACTGGTCTACGTAACATGACTGTTAGCGGCTTGACAGGCACACTGAGCGCAGTTAATGCCTATGGAACAAAACGTCCGACAGCAGGTGCGTATGTAAGTTTAGATCCAGGTTTTGGCCCATATGATAGTAATGCTTGGATTAGACAACGATCACCGTATGTACAGAACGTGACAACTTTTGGTACTGCCTGTGTTGGTTGCAAAATTGACGGCGCATTACATCAAGGTGGCAATCGTTCGATCGTTGCAAATGATTTTACACAAGTATTAAGTGACGGTATTGGTATCTGGACAACAGGTTCAAATGCACTAACAGAGCAAGTATCAACATTCTCCTACTACGGTTATGCAGGATATCTAGCAGAACTAGGCGGCAAAATCCGTGCTACTAACGGCAACTCATCGTACGGTACATATGGAGTACTTGCTGAAGGTGTTGATAGTTTTGAAACACCAATTACTGCCACAGTAGATAATAGATATTATCCAGCTACTGTTCAAAACGTGGTTACAGACGGTATCAACCAAATTTTACGTTTTGAATATTTAAATGCAGGTTCTAATTATAACACAGCCAGCTATTCTGTAAGCGGTACAGGTTATAACGTAGTAACGGTCGCAGACGAATTTAGAGACGGTGCAGTATTTCAAACTAGAAATGTAGTAAGTTATGGTTCAAACTTTGTAACCCAAACAAACGTATGTCAAGGCGGCACTACTCAGTTGGTAACTATTTCTGCGACTGACCTAGGAGCAGCCAATGCATATGTTGGTATGCGAATTCAAATTACAAGCGGATCTGGAGCAGGCCAATCTGCATACTTTGCCACATTCTCTGGAGCAAAAATAGGTTATGTTTGTAAAGAATCATTCTCCGCGCTTGCTGTAACAGCGGCCAGTTCAGGATTGTTAACAGTTGCTGATACATCAGCTTTATATGCTAATATGCCAGTTATATTAACTGGCGCATTGTTAACAGGTATGACTACCATACAAACTGGTACAGTTTATTATGTAATTGGCTCGACTATAACTTCGACACAATTTAGTGTAGCATCAGGTTCTGGTGGCTCTACACCAGTAGCTGTAGGAACATCATCTAGCAGTAGTGGCTTAGTCTTAAATGCTATTGGTTGGGATCACGCTGTTCCGGGAACAACTATTGCAACCTCACTTGATTTGACCAGTGCATATATTATTGAACCTCGATTAACATTTACTGCTCCTGGATTTGCAGCCACTGCTAGAACGCAAACAAGCGCGGCATGGGTTGATGTACAATATGGTGCAACAACTGGAACCTATTCAAGTGTTTCAGCAACTGGCGGATCAGGAATTAATGCGGCATTTACTGTAACACGCACTGGTCTAGCATATTCAATTGTACTAGCAGTTGGCGGATCAGGTTATAAGGTAGGAGATGTATTAACTATCGCTGGCACAAGTTTAGGCGGTACAAGTACAGCAAATGATATTACAATCACAGTTAATAATGTTACGTCAGGTGCTGTTGTTAACTGGACTTGGACTGGTACCGGTATTGGCGGATTATACCTAGCAATTCCATCAAGCGGCACAACAACTATGTATAGTACTAATGGCACGTCATGGGCGGCTGCGGGCGGAACTGTAGCATTAGCAAGTGCATCGTGGACCAGTTTAACATATGGCGCTGGTCGTTGGGTCGCTGTAGCAAACGGAACAGCAACATCAACAACTACTGATGCATTAACATGGACACCTGGTACTATTACCAGCAGTAATTGGACATCGGTATGCTATGGTAACAGCACATTTGTGGCAGTAGCATCGGGCACAGCATCATCAGCATCTAGCGCAAGCGGTACAGCATGGACATATTCAACACTACCACAAAATACCACGTGGACTGGAGTTGCATACGGTGCATGGGGCGGATCCACAAACCCGGCAGTATCTCCAACATATGGAATATTTGTTGCAATCGCTTCCGGCGGAACAGTGGCTGCTTCATCAATTGACGGTGGGTCAACTTGGGTTGCTAGAACATTGCCGACAACAGCAAACTGGTCAGGCGTAACGTTTGGTAATGGAAGATTTGTTGCTATAGCATCTGGTAGTAAAATTACAGCATACTCAAAAGATGGTATTACATGGGTACAAAGCCCGACAGGTATGCCAGCTAGCCAAACATGGGCTCACGTTGAATACGGTCAAGGTTTGTTCTTTGCTACTGCAACCGGCTCAACAGCCGTTGCCGCAACAAGTGAAGATGGTATTACTTGGACATCACGTACACTTACTGCAACAGCAAGCTGGCCTTCAGTAGCATTTGGTAATAATAATGCATCACCGACCTGGGTAGCATTAACAGCATCTTCTACAGTGGCAAATAGTATTGTTACTGGGGTTACTGCAAAAGCTCGTGTTAAAGTATCAGCCGGTGTAATTAGTGAAATTAGAATGATTGAACCAGGCAGCGGATATATATCTGCTCCTACAATGACACTAACTGATCCTAATCAAAATGCAACGCCATACACTTCAGTACTTTCAGGAGTATCGTTTGGTCCTGGAACAACTGGCCAACTAACAGTACCTAGCGGTACATACACTGTGGGTACTGCAATTATCATAACAGGTACAAATAGTGGTACTGGTAGCATCACTGGGTATACTTCAGGTAAGATATATTATGTAGTTACAGGCGGTACAGGTGTTACAACAATCACTATTACAGATTCATATACAAATGCAATAGCAAGTACTAGTGCGCTGACAACTGTTGCAGGTTCATCTACTGGATTAACATTCTCAGTGAACTTACAAGCACGTATTGGTAACGGTGCGCTAGGTAATCCAACATTTATCTGTAGAGGATTACAATTTACAACATCAACAGCATCAGTAACTGGTAACGGCTACGGTGATGATTATCAAACTGGATATTACTTTAATATCAAGGGACTACCAAGCAACCCACTTTCAGGATCAAACGTTGTACTTGCAAACGATCCTACTTATTATAGACTGGTACAAGTTACTAACTTCTTAGGTACGCTTGGAAATGCACTTGGCGCAAATAGTCCATACACAGGTAGAATGCAAATTAGTCCTGTGCTAACAGCAACATCTGCACCTGAACATGGATCAGTAGTAACCACAAGAATTAAATACAGCCAGGTTCGATTAACAGGTCACGATTTCTTGAGCATTGGTACGGGAAATGTAACTAATACCAACTACCCAGGAACTCCATTACTGCCAGTTGATGCAGCCAAACAGACAGTTGGACTAGGCGGTGGACGCACATTCTATACCAGTACTGACCAGGACGGTAACTTTAACGTCGGCACATTGTTTAGCGTACAACAAGCAACTGGCGTAGCAAGTATTAATGCAGATGCGTTTAACCTAGCTGGTTTGAATGCGCTAACATTGGGATCAGTATCTTTGGGCAGTACTAGTGCAACAATTACTAGTTTTTCAACAGATCAGTACTTTACTGCCAATAGCGATAATGTTGTACCGACACAAAAAGCGATTAAAGCGTATGTTGCTAGCCAAATAGGTGGTGGTTCCAGCGCATTAAATGTAAATACACTCACAGCAGGAGTAATTTACATCTTTGGAAACACCATTACTACTACAACCGGGGTACAGATCGTAGTAACAACTACTATGAACTTTACCGGCGGTATTAACGGTATGCCTATAGCAATGAATATGCTACTCAACTAAAAATAACGGAGAATTTAACATGGCAACAGGAAGATTAGGGGCAATAGACGTAGCGGCAACAACGCAATCGCAATTATACGTTTGTCCACCAAATTACTTTACAGTAGCAACAGTGTCTATTTGCAATAGAAGCAATCAGGCAATTACTGTAAGATTAGCAGTATCAGCAACAACGACCCCGACAGCAGGTGAATATATCGAATACGATACAGAAATCTTGCCTAAAGGGGTGTTAGAGCGTACAGGTCTAGTGCTAAATGCAGGATTATATCTTATGGTATACTCGAGCACAGCCAATGTCAGCGCAGTCGCGTATGGCATAGAAACGTCTACGACATAAATACTAAGTTAAGGGAATAATAACATGGGACGATATATCACAGCAACTGGCACAGCAGGAAGTGTACTTAGAAATATTAATTCTAGTTCAATTACTACATATACTGCCGTAGTCAATGACCGTATTTTAGTCAATACAACAACAGCGGGTGTAACTGTTACATTGCCAAGTGTGGCGATGGACGGCGACACTATCCAAATTATCGATGTAGGCGGCACTGCTGGTACTAATAATATTACCGTACTTAGAAACGGTTTGTTAATTAATGGTCTTACAAACGATTTGCTCATCGACTTGAGCGGATCAATTTCAACATTAATTTACTGCGGATCCGCTTACGGTTGGGTACCAGCTTCAGTCTAATGACTACAATAGGTTAAACAAATGGCAACTACGAAACTTTCAAGCATCATAAAATCAAAATCCGGCGGGTTGGGTGCGGGCAGTGGAGAAGCCACTGAACAAAACATCGAGCGCGGAAAAATATGGACTTACAACACAGGTGTCCATCAGCCAAACATCTATCAAGGTTTTTGCTGGCAAGCTCCAGGTTTCGGAACAGCAGTTATTGAGCTATGGGGAGCCAGTGGCGGCTCGGGTTGTATGTGTTGTTGCGGTTTTGGTATCAGTGGAAATGCCGGCGCATACTCTAAGAAGACAATTACAGTGGCACCAGGATGTTTTGTCTGCGGACAACTTGGCAAACCTTGTCAGAACAGTGGTTTTTGTTTTAGAGGTTGTTCAGATCCTTCGGGATTAGTTTGGACGGGATGTACTGGTGGAAATGGGTGCATGTGCGCCCAAGGCGGCCGCGGCGGCGTAACTATTTGTTCAACCACTCCAAGTGCTGTTTGCTGTTTTATTGCTCAAGGCGGTCACTGCACTACACTAGTGCCAGACAACTGCGGAATAGTCTGTAATTGGTCGCAGGGTTGGTGGATGGCCTGTGCATTTGGCGGCGACGTAAACTGCTGTGGCGGTATTAGTTGCGCTCAATTTGCGGGATGTTTGCCACATTGCATTTGCCAAGAAACACACTATGTTAAATTATCTCCTGGAATATTTTCAACAGAAGGTGCTATGATTATACACAGTGTAGAAAACACCAACGGATTTGCTAACTGGTCTGGACAGGGCATAGGCCAATTAACACACGGATTAAATGCCGCTTCAAGAACCCCTGCTATGGGTGTTCCATTCTCAGCATGCTGGCAAGGTGTAACAAGTTGCGGTTGTTACATTCAATGTACCAACAGATTACCAGCCGGCGTGCCGGGAACAGCAAGCCACCCATGCGATCAAGTACGCGATGACGGCAGCCTCGGTGGTGTAGGCCAAGTTAGAATTAGATTTTATTAATATAGGGTAGACCATGGCAACAACATCGTTAAGTTCAATACTGAGAACCAAATATACTAGATCAGATGCTAGTAGTAATCAAGTTATTCCAGTTGAAGAAAATTTAGAAAAGGGTCGTCTTTGGGTATTCTCTGAAGGTAATATGATGGGCGGCAAATTCACACCATGTATCTGCTGGGTGGCACCTGGTACAGGAACTGCGGTTATTGAAATATGGGGTCCAGGCGGATCAAGTGCTCTTGCATGTTGCTGTGGTTGGGGACTACCAGGCAATGCTGGAGCGTACTCAAAGAAAACCGTGGCAGTTACATCTGCTACTGCTGTTAGAGCATGTATAGGTTTGAGTTGTGGTAATGCTAACACAGTATGTTATAGAGGTAGAAGTGAACCAACCATGGTTTGTATCTGCTGTGTAGGCGGAGCTGCCACACATCAATGTATGTGTGCCGAAGGCGGATTTGGCGGCTTAAGCCGATGTGCGACATCTGGTGCCAGCTCGTATTGCTGTGCAGTTGCAGAAGGTTACTGCACTACCAATATTGGTAGTGCTGGTTGCGGAATAGTTTGTAACTTGTCAACCGCTAGTATTGGTGCGATCGGTAGTGCAGTAAGTAGAGCGCAGGCATACGGCGGTGACACCAATTGCCAAGGAATGTTTAGTTGTGTGCTGTATGCTCAGTGTGCGCACTATATGAGTTGCCAAGCTATTGTAACTATCGCAGTACCGGCCGGATATATCACTGAAAACGGTGCCAATATCGCATACGGCACAGAAGATGACAACGGTACATCAACACACAACGGTCAGGGCCTGGCACAATTCTTAACAGGACTAAATGCAGCCGGCAAGCAACCACATCACGGTGGATTCAAATCACACTGTATGGGCGCCGCACGTAGAGGTTGCGGCTGTCAGGAGAATAATGGTTGCGGTAACTGGCTACCAATCGGCACTGGCGGTTTAGGAGTGTTCACCTGCAATGACGTTAGAGATCATGGATCACGTGGCGGTATGGGCGCACTAAGAATAAGATTTTATAATTAACGGGTAACTAAAAAAATGCCACAACCACAAACATTATCACAACTGTTGAGAGCAAGAAACGAAAGCATTCGTCCCAATCTTCAAGAAACTAATCTTGAAACTGGTACGATTTTCATGTACACAGAAGGTACAACATATTCTCCGTATGCCAGCAACTACGGAAGTGGATTTTGCTGGAAAGCACCGACTTACGGATGTGCAGTTATTGAGGCATGGGGCGCCGGTGGATCAGCAGGTAAAGTAGCTTGTTGCGGATATGGCCTTCCCGGCAATTCTGGTGCATACGCTAAGAAAAGTATTTGTGTATGGCCACAGGGTGGACTTACTAGTGCAACAACATTTACTTATGCAGGTACTGGCGTTAGTGCTAGCGGTACATTCAACACAGTAGCAATCAAATCTACCAGCGGAAAAGGCTCAGGCGCAGTAATTAACATTACTAAATCCACTGGTACTACTTATTCAACAACAATTACTGCTACTGTAACATTGAGAGCAGACAACGGTGCAACTGTTGGTCAAGGATATGCAGTAGGTGACACTATTGTTATTGATGGTGCAAACTTAGGTGGCGTTACATCAACCAACGATTTAACAATCACACTAGCTACATCGGTCAATGGTGGATCATTTGTTTGTGGAGTTGCTGGCCGCTCTTGCAATAATCCAAGTGCAGCCTGCTTTAGAGGTTGCTCTGACCCAACAACACTTTGCTGGTGTATAGGTGCTAGTGCAGGCGCTGGAAATATATGTGCCGAAGGTGGCAAAGGCGGCTCAAGTTTTTGCACCACAGGCGCAGGCGGATGGTGTTGCTACTACTATAACGGATACTGCGGTACTAATAGGGATTATGCTTGCATAGCATGTACTCAAATGGACAATCTAGGTCGTCCAAGTGCCCAAGTAAGAAGAGGCTGTGAAGATTGGTACTGTAACATTTATTGCCAAGGCGCACTATGTTATACCTGCTGTGTAAACGGTCAACCATCAAATTGTCCTTGTAACTATGCAGGCAGTTCAAATTGTGGAATTATATGTAATGTGTGTACAGGTTCTTGGCAAGCACGAGCATACGGTGGTGATGTCAACTGTTGCGGAATTCCGGGATGTATGAGCTTTGACAACTCTACGCCAAATTGTTTCTGTTACTACAAGTACCATGCACCGATTCCAGCAGGATTATACAGTACTGATGGAAACATTATTACTGCAAACATGACAGAAACGGACGAACAACAATCCGGAGTTTCAGGCCAAACCATGTTCTCATACTTTAGCGCAATTGGCGGACTAAGTAAGAGTCCAAGAGCAGGCGCTTCAGATAGCTACTGTTATAATAACGGTCGCGGATGCGGCTGTTATGAATATGCAGGTTGCGTACAAATGATGCCAATTGGTTCAGGAGCGCCCGCTGGAGCAGTTTGTGGTGATATGTGCGATCACGGAATGCGTGGTGGTATGGGCGCCGTTAGAATTAAGTTTTTCTAAAATAAATATATAAGTTAAAGGAAATAACAACATGAAAATTGAATTTACATTTACAATACCAGATGATCCATACACATTAACAGTCAACGAAGAAAAAACTGTCAATGCTGTTTATACAGGATCACGTTGGTTACTAGGTCGATGGGAAGAATCTACTGGAATTATGCACAATGTGATTGCAGAAGCAGACTCTGAAGACAAACTAGATACAGGTGGTCGAATTGAAGAAGACGGCCACAGATATATTGCGTTTGATGCTGTTACCTTTCCATGGGAAGCCGCGTATTTGACAAACAATTATACACACGACCCTATCGAAGATCCAGTATATGTTCACGGCCTGGCTGCTGATGGATTTGATATGGGCAGTTGGACATATCGTTATAGCGACGCCACTGTATTGAGTCAGTGCAAGGAAGGTATTGGTTTAAGATACAATCCAACAACAAAGACATTTACTCACCCACCATACAGAAGCCATATGATCAGTGAAGAGAGTTTCTATGAAGCGCATGCAATCGGTATCACAAATCTAGAAAATTCACTCAAGCAACAACACGTATATACAACTGCTGATAAAGCCACGTTGACTGCTCATCTCGATTGGATGAAGAAACTAGAAAGCCGTTACAGAGCCAAAGGCATTCCGCATTGGCAGATTCCATTTCCACCGAATCTTCCTGCGCTCGTCTAAATCGCCCAAAACAATTCATTTAGGCCAAGAAAGGTCTTGTACATATAGTAGAAATGCTATATAATTCGTACAAGACCTTTTATTATCTGGAGATTATCTTAAATGAGTAGACCAAAGGCGTTTTTCCTAAACGGGGGTGCTGGCCGCATCCTATGTTCAATACCGGCCCTAGAAAAGTATGCAGAAGAATCCGGCGATGACGATTTCATTATTGTTTGTGAAGGCGGCACTGACATGTTCAAAGGTCATCCAACATTGGATGGTAGAACATATGACAACTGGCAGAAAAATCTGTTCAAAGAAAAACTAATAATGCGAGATGTTGTTAGTCTAGAACCCTATAGAGTCTGGGAATATTATAATCAACAATGCAATCTATCTCAAGCATTTGACATTGAAATTAACAACAAGGGCATTAGAGATTTGCCCAAGCCAACGCTTAAACTAAACAAAGACGAACTAATACAAGGACGTCAGCTAGTCGGTGAAGTAAAAGCAAAAATCAAAAAAGAAAAGATCGTAGTGTTCCAGCCATTTGGTCGAGGTATTGAACACGTTGACGGATCATTTGTTGATAGAACTGGTAGAAGTTTTGAATATAAAGATATTAAGGCAATCATCAAGCAGTTACAGCAAAATGATTATGGTGTTGTTTTAATGAGTGAGTTTGCACTGGAACTTAAAGAAGAAAAACTCAAAGACGAAATCGCACAACCGACTAATGTACAATTAAGAACATGGGCATCAATCATAAAGTATGCAGATTATTTTGTTGGATGTGATAGTTTAGGACAGCATATAGCATATGCTGTTGGCACTAAAGCCACAGTTGCCGTTGGAGCAACGTGCCCTATCAACATTTCGTACCCAGAATCTGATGATATTCATATACTTGATCTAGGTGAAATTGATCGAGAATATAGTCCGATCAGAATTGTCCAAGATGAACGTATTGATAGAAAAAACGAATCTCTAATGTCAATGACTCCGGAGATTATCACGATACTAATTAACACAGTAATAGGAAAAGAATAAATGAAGACAGAATCAAATAAACCGGTGTGGATCGCAGGTATTGCACGTGGACATAATGCAGGCGCATGTTTACTTAAAGATGGCGAAATTGTTTTTAGCATTGAAGAAGAAAGACTAAGTCGATACAAATATGACGGCGGACCGTATGCTGCCATTCTCAAAATACTTGAATACACTGATAAGATTGATTATCTAATAGTCGCACATACACAGTCATTGGAAGAAATGAAAGAAAGTGGAGGCCGAGTTGATTATTCAGGTGATGATATCTATACCGGGCTTTGCAGAAAAGTGGGTTTAATTGATCAAAAGAACCCACTTGGAAAACCGCACCCACAAGTTGTAGACCTTAGTCGTGTACATCATAAACTACATGCAGGGCTTGCATTTTATCGCAGTGGATTCGAAGAAGCTGTAGCGGTCGTAGTAGATGGCGCTGGCACATTTATTCCGTTAAGTAGAGAACCGGGTGGATCAACTACCGGATTTGAAGTAGAAAGCATTTATACTTGCAACTACCCTTCAAATTTTAAAACAATATTCAAGCATATTGCAGTACGTGAGCCGATGGTTGGCGCACACATGCCGGAATTTACTAGTGAAGCATATTCCGAAGAAGGTAATCACGAAGTAATGATTTCTGACACTGCTGGCATTACTAAAGTATATGAAGCTGTAACCGCATATTGTGGATTCTACGCAATTGAAGCTGGCAAAACTATGGGCTTATTCCCTTACGGTAAGCCTAATGACAGTATTCCCAAGCTGTTTACTACAGACGGAATGTTTTCAGTATCTAACAGAAATTTAATCATACCTAATTATCCAAACGGTGCTTGGGTCAACGAAGGTAATTACGAATACTTGTCAGATAGATCTTCACAAGATTTAACTAAATTACAAAATCGTAGAGATATGGCATATGCATGTCAACAGCAAACACAAGAACAAGTAGTTAAATTGATTCGCAAAGCAGTTAAAGATACTGGCAGAACAAATGTTGTACTTAGCGGCGGATTTGGACTAAACTGTGTTGCTAACTATCATTATCTCGATGCGCTAAAAGATGAAGGTATCAACTTGTATTGTGAGCCAGTTAGCAGTGATGCAGGCACAGCGATGGGAGCAGCCTTGATGTTCTGGAGAGCATTGAGTGACGACGCAACTGTAAATACTCGTGCTAATACACTATATCTTGGACCACAGTATAACTATACATTAGAAGATATTACAGCATTTACAGAATCACACGGTGCTGTAATTACTGATGCTAATCACGCAGACATTGTAGAATTGCTTGAAGCTAAGACTATTGTTTCGATGTTCCAAGGTCGAAGTGAAAATGGGCCTAGAGCATTAGGCAATCGTAGCATCTTATTCGATCCACGATTTAAAGACGGCAAAGAATTTGTTAACGGTGTTAAAAATCGTGAATATTTCCGTCCGTTTGCAGGATCAATTTTACAAGAACATGTACATGAGTGGTTTGATCTGCGCGGCATGGATGACAGTCCTGTGATGATGTATGCTGTAAATTGCCAACCTGGTATCGCTGAAAAGATTCCAAGCATTATTCACGTTGACGGTACTTGCCGTATACAAACAGTTACCCAAGAGCAAAACAAACACTACTATGATCTGATCAAAACATTCTATGATAAAACTGGTTGTCCTATCATCTTTAATACTAGTTTTAACTTAGGTGGAGATCCCCTAGTAGAAACCTTGTTTGATGCCATGGAAACCCTAGCACAAAGCGAAATTGAATACTTATATCTACCAGAATACGGTAAATTAGTCAAAATAGCCAACAAATAAAAAAGCCCGAAAGGGCTTTTTTGTTATCTTGACTACTGTTTAAAATTCAGCTAAATACTCGATATGAACACTAAACGCAGATTTGCTGGATAAAATATGACGACAAGTTTAACATCTTACATTACTCCCGGCCCACAGCATACAGTAGCGTTACTACCTGGCACTAATTTTTCCTATATGGGAAATCGAGTCTCGATTAGTACAGATACTGAAATAGATAGATGGTACATAGGGTCTTTTTCTAGTGCCAGCTATTTTATTACAGTTGAGTTTGATTCAAACCGTAAAGAAACAATGCAGGTGCTAGTAATTGCACGAGCAGAAGCTGTTAATTTGTCAATCTTTGGACGAGTTTCTTTACCAAAGTTAATTAATTTATCTGCCACAGTTAACGACAGCTGGGTTTCAATCATTGCTAACCCGATCAGTGAAGTATTTAAAGGTGCTAGAATAAGTTTTACCGCTACCTACGGTCAAACTATGAGCCAGCCGATTGCACCAACTGCTATTGCCGCGATTGTTCCAGGATCTGGCTGTACACTTAATATATCTGTTGCAAGTAATCTGTACACAATAACCGGAGTTAATCAAGGCGGCACAGGATATTCAGCCGGGAACTATCTTAAAGTTATAGGCCCGTACTTGGGAGGAACAACACCTGCTAATGATGTTTATGTCATAGTAAATACTGTAACTAACGGAGCAGTAACATCAGTACAATATGTTACTGGTACTGGTACTGGTACTGGTACATTTACCAACTTACCAACTGTCGACGGATCTACTGGCCCTGGTGTTACAGCAAATACTACAGTTACACTAACTACAATACAAACTTTAGAAAATAAAACATTATTAAATCCAAACATTTCTGATAGGATTTATTTTAAAACAACCGGCGGTGCTGGTGTTGTTTCTCTTCTTACAACATCAACTAACTTCGACAAGACTGTAACCATTCCAAATACTACTGGAACACTACTAACAACTGGTGATACTGGCACAGTAACTAATGCAATGCTCGCCGGCAGTATAGCCAATTCTAAACTAGCAAATAGTAAGATTACTATCAACGGCACTCAAATTAACCTAGGTGATAGTGTTGATTTATCAATACAAACGTTAACATTAGGTAATTATCTTACTAGTTCTGGCGGAGGTATTAGCGCATCAACTTATAACGGAACAAATGCATTAACGATTGCCGTTAACGCAACACCATCTAATATACCGTCAACAGTGATGGCTCGCGACGCCAACGGAAATACCAGTACAAATATTATAACTGCCGCCCAGGCACTGACAACAACACTATCAACCGGCTCGTACACCACTACAGGATCGATGATAGGTACGTGGCAACTCGGAACAGGTAGTACACTTCAAGCAACTTGGGCAGACTTAGCTGAAAAATATTCAGCAGACGCAGACTACGAACCGGGAACTGTATTAGAGTTTGGCGGCAAACATGAAGTTACTATTGCAGAAGATAGTACTCGACGAGTTGCCGGCATAGTAAGTACCAATCCAGCATATGTGATGAACATTGAATGTGCTGGCGACCATGTGGTAACTATCGCAATGACCGGCCGTGTTCCATGCAAAGTTAGAGGTAAGATACAAAAAGGCGATATGATGGTTTCTGCTGGAAGCGGATATGCTCGTGCAGAATTTAATCCTATTTACGGAAGTGTGATCGGCAAAGCCTTAGAAGATTTTGATGGCATCGAAGGAGTTATTGAAGTTGTAGTTGGAAAATTATAAGTTAAAATGCAAGATAAATATACAAACCGAGCAAGCTAATGACAGTCATTTATTCACCGTTAGAATCATCATATGGATTTACCAGTCCAGGATTCACTGTAGACACCGTTGGAAACATTGTAGCACCTAACATAACGGTCAGTAACATTGTAATGTCAGGCGATTTAGTAGCTAACGGTGCTAATCTTTCCAGCGCACTTAGTACAGTTAGGATTAACGGTGTTATCAAATTATCAGCAACTGCACTAGGACCTACAGTAGTAACTAGCAGTTTAACCAGTGTGGGAACATTAACTGCATTAACAGTTAATGGCCAGTTAACAGTGAGTAACGGCGTAATTCAACTAACTAGTAGTACAGTCGGAACACTAGATAACGTTAACATTGGATCCATAACACCGGGAACTGGTGCATTTACTGGTCTTGCAGTTACAGCAACACCGACAACAAATACATCAGCAACAAACAAATTATATGTTGATCAAACTATTAATAAAAGATCGGCAGCATACGCAATAGCACTTGGATCATAACGGGGAATTAAATGGCAAAACAAAAGATATCGAATTACGTTTTTTTACCAGGGGTAGGTAGTACTACTAACCTGTATCCAAATGCCTATTCAATTATTCAAGCTAACTACGATTTTATTAAAGCAGAAACTATTGCTTATATTAATGCAAACATAACAACGGATAATGCAAGTAATCTTTACCCCAATGCTGTAACACTGCTATCGAACAATCGAACATTTATTATCGACGAAATCCAAGCATGGATTGCCGCACAAGTTGCCGCCGCCGGAGTGGGAACTACATGGTACGGATATACTTATAATGTAGCTTCATGCCGCAGAGATCTAGGTTATTTGCTTGATGCATATACATACGATATTAGATTTGGTGGGAACGAACAAACAATTTTTATTGCTAAAACTTTTTGGTTAGGTGGTACGGCACAGTTGATAAGCCCAACTCAAGAAACTCTTGGCTTTAATCAAGTAATTAACATTATTAATAACTATGTTCTACCAAAAACTTTATATACAAGTCAACAAAGTCCGGTAGTTAGCATACAAAATAGATCAGGAAGTAGTGCAGAAGCCGGGGTTACTACATTAATATCAGCCCTCGGTACGATTATTTCTAACGTAATTGCGGGCGGATTATCAACTCTTCCTACTACTACCTATTCATCAAGAAACTTTGCAGGATATGTTTATGATTCAACAAAATGTAATCGAGATATCGGCTACGTATTAGATGCATATGTTAATGATATACGCTACGGGGGTAATGCGCAGACTAGATTTATCGCCAGCAGATTCTGGCACGGCGATGTTCCTCAAATAGGTGGTGATAGAAAACCTGAAATTACAGCTGAAACATTTTTACGTAACTTGGTTATCAATACTATTCTACCTAAATCAGCAAGCTATGTGCCCTATCAAGTAACGGAACCACTAATAAGAACTATGAGTGTGGTTGCTGAAACCGGATCGTATGCTCGTGTTACAACCCTGTCAAATATTATAATAAATGTAATAACTAATGGATTATCAAGTTTACCCGCATTATCAAATGGCGTTACTACTATTAAAGTACAAGGAAAATATAAATTAGAACAGTTATTATTAATTACCAATAGCACAAGTAATACTATTCTATACAACTTCTCAGATCCGCTTGCAGGTGCAAAAGTAGATTATTTTTCAACAACTAATACTGGCACTGGTGATCCGTACTCGGATGATTTCCCTGCATTTAGAAATACCGCAGACTATGTAACTACACTAACACTAGTAGCAGATACTTCGTCAGCATCAGTTAGTGATGATATACAAATATTCTACGAAGCTAAAGAAACAAAAGTTAGACCATATGATTTTGGTACTGATGCGATTGAACGTCATCGTGTCGCACAACCACAGTCCATGCTTGACGCTGACTTTGAATACGGACTACAACCTACTAAGTGGCAAGCTATCGGACTAAGCCGCGGATACCCATCGGTTTATGAACTACCCGGTACTGATACTAGTGTGATAACAGTAACTACTGATGCAAGTACAGGCACCGCCGGCGTAGGCGAAAGTTTAATCACAGTTACTACTCAATCTGCACACGGGTTTCTTGCCGGTACTCCAATTACAATTCGATCACTAGCAAACACTATTAGTGGGTTTAGTCGTGCAGAAGGTACATTTATTGTTAATAGTGTTGGTACACCGACAACATTTACATATTATGCAACTGCCAAAGTAGGAACGACTAACGGACAAGTTTTAGCTACAACATACAGTCAACTACGTAAAGGTGCATTCTATACAGGTGCTGGTGTGAGCACGCCTACATTCAGTGTATATAGCAACGGCGCCAGCGGAACATTTACAACAAAATTTTCAACAACGGCAAGCACTGATCAAATCGCAGTAAGCGGCTCATTACCACCTGTCGGTACTCCAATAACTGGAACAGGCATTCTAGCAGGCACACAAATTTCAGGAACGGTTGGTTCTGGCGGTCTAGCAGTTACAGCAAATATTGGCCAGGGTGCTAACATTGGAGATTCCGCAATTGATGTAACTAACTCTACTGGAATTTTAGAAGGAATGGCTATCGATAATGGTAGCGGAGTGTCTATTTTTGTTACGAACATTACTGGAACTACCGTTAGTTTGACCGGTCAGCTTACTACAGTTAGATCAGGCGCAATACAAACATATTTAAATATTGCCGGCGCAAATATAGCTAATACTGGTAGTGGAGCAACGTTTAATATTACAAGAACAGCTGGCGTCTATTCCATTGATACATTCACAGGCGGATCTTCTTATCGCACTAATGAAAGAGTGCTAGTGTTAGGTACAGCTCTTGGAGGTACAACCCCG